>Ga0126342_10009026_pt1 | contig 17861 bp, 15 predicted proteins | sample Cyp1metagenome_FD_92528 | JGI IMG/M metagenome (GOLD analysis project Ga0126342, IMG submission 92528) | Coral microbial communities from Lord Howe Island, Old Settlement Bay, Australia - Cyphastrea 1 metagenome | ecosystem: Host-associated > Invertebrates > Cnidaria > Coral ... | reverse complement strand
AGCGATACCCCCCAAGTTTACCATATATCATTATTGTACAAACGTGTGGTAAGCGATGGGACCTTCCCAAATTTGTGGATGTCTTTTCCGTGAACCTAGGGTTTTCACAATCGCTCATATATAATATATATATATATACATACACAGTATATGACATTATCAACTGTGTGAGTCCTCACACCCTCATTGGTGGGAGAATCTGTTGTGAAGCACATCATTGGAAGGGGTTGATTTCTGAATGGTGGATGATATCGGCTGACGTGCAAACCATTACAAACATTTACAAACTCAACTGCTTCGTGGTTTCACAATGCTTCACACATGATACACATGCCTTTTCCAAGTCTAGTGATCCTTTGATCATCGATGATTTTCATGGGTTTTTTCAGCAAGCTGTCACACCAAGGACCCTCATTTCCTGCCGTTTGAACCTCAGTGCCCCCCTGGGATCATCGGATTTCGACGGCTGGGCATCTTTCCAATTTTCCAATATAGAGAGAACAGCTATGCAGCACTATGCATTGCAATGCAAGAACTTAATTTGCTTGTCTTACACATCTTATACATCTTATACAATAGTACTGCCTTGATCTTGATTATATAATGTTTTTTCTTGAGACGTTTATTGTTTGTATTTTATCTTATCGTTTTACATATCCTATGTCCATGATGACGAATCCCTCGATAAAGGCAGCTGCCATCAGGTAACGCAGACAGCTCTGGTTCCCTGCGGCCGGCCACCGAAGGCTGGAAGACTCCGGGAGGGGTGGCCACTATGAAGCTATGGGGGGCTATGGGGGGTGGAACATGTGGAACACCTGATGTTTTGATGATGTCTTGGTTGGTACTGAGATGTTTTAAATGTTCGATGTTTTCGATCGCATCTTATGGGCGAAGTTGGGGTAACTTTTTCTGCCTGGGGACGTAGTTCCATGCAGGACCGTTGACTGCAATGTTCAGGTAACTTTGCTGGTTCTGTGTAGACATACATAGTTTGTGCACATAGGAAACTTGACCAACGAATTTACTGAGACCTCCCACAGGCCATCAATGAGGCTCAATTGGATGCAAAGCAAACGAGCCAATTTTGAGAGAATGAAGCATATGAAACGGACAACAACACAGATCCAGGATTTCTATGGATTTCTTCGATTTATGATGGCGTTTGTTTTGCTCGAGAATGCGGTGGTGTACTTTGAGGCACGCCGCCTCAATCCTGATGCACAGGCCAGGGATTGGGGAAGATAGCATCAGGACGTGCTGAAAGATTCAATCCCTTCCCACTGGCCCCTAATTCATTCCCAATTCACTTCAATTCACCATAATTTGCCATCTCTACACTTCATTTTTTTTGCGATCCCAGCACGCGTGCGGACCCAATGACAAACAGTACATTTTTTTTTGAGGAAACCCGCTGAGTGAGTACACACACAATATCTATATATATAATATTTATTTTTACACACATAGTGTATACATGTATAATCATGTATAGATATGACACCCAAAACCCAACATCGAGGCAGCGCGAGATCGCTTCAATCAGGAGGTCATCGCGCTGCGCCAGGCGCCAGAATAACCCGTCAAAACGCACAGAGAAGGGGGTTTCTCTATGTTTATTCCAATTCTTCCAGCTAGAAATGACTTATACTTATTCATAATTGACCTAGATAAACTTATATGATTTATATAAACATGAGTCTGACATATTATATATACACATACATACATACATACATACATACATACATACATACATACATACATACATACATACATGTGTATAGATAGGTATCGGGGTGACCATCCCATTTATACGCTGATCCCACGGTTGTTCTTGTTTTTAGCCAGTTGCCAACTTGGGTGCCACAATCCCCAAGAAAGCCAAAGCTCACATAGCATCACCCAGTGGGAATCCATGTATTGGGAGTCCATTGGATCGGACATTTCTTCTTGGAAGTATCATTCACTCTATTGGTTGAAGGGAAAATCTTAGCCGGAAACAATGGTTTTTATCATCAAATATAGGGCATTGTCTGTAATCTTTCGCTTCAACCAATCCATTGATTTTGTGAAGTCACATTAACAGCCTATTATATATATATATAACTTTGTACAACATTATATGTATAATTATGTATAATTATGTATATAATGTATGATTGTGTATAATTATGTATAATTATGTATATAATATATGATTGTGTATACATATATATATATTACATTCCATTACTAATATAGTGAATCCCCATGAAATCCTCACCAGATCCATCTGCTCCATCTCCATCTCCAGGATTTGGAACTGTGCCGTGCTGCCGAAGCTCAAAGTTGCGCTCAGCTACGGGATGGCCAACTCAGCCACTGCGAGGCAGCGCCGGCAGCGCTGGCAGCGCTCGTCGGGATGATTTTGGGTATGCATCAAGACTTAGGCCCAGAAAAAGCCACAGATTTTGGCACTCTCTAAAGACTCTAATCATCTCTAATCTCGTGGTAAACCCTCCAATTTTCGGCCCGGCTCCATACCCAAATTCACCATATAATTTTTGGCCGGTTGAACCCGAGTTTTGGGCACAAAAGCCTGATCGCCTGATCTTAATTGGGATGTTAGAGTCTTAGAGAGCCCACAAACCATCCCAGTTTGGGGGCACCCAATTCTGCCCCATGCGTTTCGTTCTTAAGCCTTGGCAGATGCAGCAGCATGTGACCATGCTTTCATTGCTTGGACAGAGGTGCAGCCGCTTTTGACAGGGAATATGGGGTGGATTTTGGAGCAACTTAAGCTAGAAATTAATGGGCTATCATCTTGCTGGAAACTCGCTCGCATTTTCACGAATTTTCTTGTTTCTGACTATTTGTGATGGAATTTGGATGCCATGTGGATAGAACCAAGAATGAAAGGTTGGACTTTCGATGGTTTTAGTTGTGGCTATAGCAACGCCTGGTGGGAGAATGATTTCAGGGAATCCAAGTCGTACGTTATCTGGGACATTCATGGGATGGCTCAGGTTGGGCTTGGACTCGTCCCTGCTGGGCTCTCAGTTTGCTCCACAAAACCCTTACTGGTAGCTACTGGTATCTACTGGTAGGGTTGCCCGGCAAACATTGGGATTTCAGCTGTGGGAAATTCCAACAAGCAGTGAGGATTGCAGCCTTGCCGGACATGGCCTCTGGGGTGAGGCGAGCGCGCACCGGTAATGATGAGTGGTGCAACCCAAATCTCAGGGTCAGGGGTAAAAAATGGGGGTCTCCATTTTGAGATGTGTCCATACCCTCAGCTTCTATCTCTGTTTCATTTTCGATGCTACAATAGTTGAGAAATGTTGAGAATCTTCAGCCCATGTTTCCTGGAGGGATTACTATGAAACCAGGTGTCGGTCTCCGGCAGCTATGAATGCTGGGATGCCTAGAAGGATCGGGACGAGAATGCTGAACATGACGCTAAGTGAGTAACCTGGGTCCCAGTGCATTTGACTTCTTTCAAGTAAATAACTATATATATGTTATATTATATTATATATGATAATCATGATATGATAATTTAAATCAAGATACCAATGATATGAGGAATCCATCGGCAAGTCGGGCCACCCGAGCGTGTCCAGACCGCTAGGAAGTGCCTTGGTTTCTAGGCTATGCCATGATTGCAGAAAAACCCTAGAACACCAGGGATGTTTCGGTCTGTTGAACAGCACAATTTTGGCCATGGCACTTGACGGCTCAGTTGCTTTGACCCGCAGCGGCTTAACATTCACGTAGAAGTTGCCAGCCTGGAAGATTTAGGGTACCTGTTGACACCAACCAATCACCAGCTTTAAACTACCTGTTTGACTTTCTGTATCTTGTACTTTGTTGCGGACTCCAGGATTTTGCGTCATGGTGTTGTCCTTTGGCCATTCAACACATCATGTTCCAATTTGTTGGTCAAGACATGTCAAGACAGGTTCAGCAGGTTCACAACATGTCGCATGTCGCATGTCGGGGCGAGGAGATTTCCAGGTGCTGATGGGAATCGGAGTCCGATTTACCATTGGACCATGGTTCTGCCTTTAGCAAAGCTTTTTAAGGTGGCTCCAGTGGTTCCATCAGCATGGTGCATCATGGTGCCATCATGTTCCATCTGAAAGCCTCTCGAAAGTCGTTGGAATCTTCCAGAGTTACTTAGTACACCCTCCGTGCAGTAGCATGAACCATATAAACTGCCAACTGTCAGTTGTCCTCCACTATCTTCATCTATATCTATCTCCTCCGTTCTGATAGTTGATGTGCAGTTGATATCAGTTGATCATGCGATACTTGGGGTTGATCAGTGAGAACGGAGGGTGGGGACCAATCGCCCCAGGTGGCTCCGATGTCTCACGATGTCTCACGATGTCTCAGTGACTTGGGTCATGGGCCACACGTTGGCACAGCATGGCACAGCATGGCACAGCCTGGCTCGGGAAAAATCACCTTTTGGATCCTTTTGGGATGGCTTTGGGACTCGCCGCGTCAAGACAGGAGCCATTTTTGGCCCCCCATAGGGCCTGGTGAGGTTGCAAGTGCTATGCAAATGCTATGCAAATGCTATGCAAATGCTAAACATCAGGATGTCATTCATCACATTCTCTCACCTCACTGATTTTGGATTGGGCTGTTTCACTTTGGCGCCGACCTTTCAACGGGGGACACACCGTCCGTCGGTATGGAGACAGTCTACCGCGATGACATCAAATGTCTCGACACTGTGCAACTTGGCATAACTTTGGCCATCGAAAACCCACTCACCAAGCGTCGAGGACTCAGTCAAATCGCTCATCAATCGTTGCAGGACGCACCCAAATCTCGACAGATCCCAATCTTTTCAAATCATTGGGCCCGTCAAGCTGCTGGATCCGAATCGATGGGATTCATGGCTATGACATACGGGATTTCTAGGGGGATTTCTATATGGGATTTATATGGGATTTATATAATTCGATGGGATTATGACATTGATTGAAATTATGAAATTTCAGTACTTCATGGATTTCTATGTATTTCTATGTATTTCTGAGATAACTTGAGATACACCTTGATACAACCGTCACCACATTTTTGTCGAGGCAACCACACCTGGCCGACTATGGCCGCCTCCTTTTGGCCTCACTGCAGGCGAGATGAGCATGGCTCATTCTTGTTGGAACGTGGGATATTTCTGGATATTCCACATGGAAAGATGGAGGTAATCAATGTTTATATCAAGTTATAACGCTAGAAGTTAGAAATTTAGAACTATGTACAACTTGCAAGTAACCTATAACTATAACCCTGATTAACCCTAGTTCAGGTGGTTATAGCCACAGTTATTTACATACACATTGACATGACTGGTAAGGGCGCATCATTGCAAGCGACATTTGGAGCTGTAAACTTGCGCAAATTCCAAGCATCCCTGGCTTGGTGGAATTCCCGTATTTTCAACGGGAAAATCATTGCACATGTGCTGTTCCTTTTTGTTGTTTGAAGCAGGGCAGACAGAAAGTTTGGAAAGCCCTTTACCCAGGTATTCAAACCGGACATGGGTACTTTACCTGGAAGCTCCATGGGTTCATCTCAAATGCTGCCCCATAAAATTGCAACTTTACAGTGATGGGAAAGCCGATGATTAACATTGATCAACCATGTTAAACATCACTCAATTTCGTTGGATTTCGGGGTTCCAACATGTTAAACGACCAACCCCATCAGCAATTTTTGTCAAGATTCCTTGCTGCAGGGAGAACGCTTGCTTGCTCCACCAGGGATTAGCAAGGCGAATTCTGCAGCATCTTGGCAGAGGAGCGTCGTCCCTGGGTCCTTTGCTATGGGGGAAATGTATAGAAATGTGATGTCACCTGTCATTGCTCGCTAATCGTTATCAGATATATCATTGTTATGCCATGTTGCAATGCCAAATACATCTCCACCGATGGTTTGTCGGTTCCGTCGCTGTCACTGGTACAAGTGCACACCCCCTGGATGAACGGAACACCAATAATGATCCCAATCATTCAGTCATTGTCCCAATGAATGTTCAGATTACCAACTATCCTAAGAATCCATTCATTATCTCAATTACGAATGGTCCACACATTCCCCAATTACTATACGGTAGCTATTAATCCTATTTAATCCTCATCATCGCCCATGATGTTTGGTCCGAAGGTCTTCCCAATGTTCGCCAGGTCCCCAGGTCCCATATTGGGATGGTGTTAGCATCCAGCTCCAAGGTGACCATCTTTGACTGGGACGACACGAAGCTTTGTGAAAAAAGCCCAAAACCGTGGACGGAAAACGATGGAAAACGCATATTGATCGTTGGACATATATGGAAAACTGGTTTCATATTGGAAAACGATGGATAGCATCCACTATCATCATATCATGTCATTATGAAATCAATGGTATTGTTGGATTTGGGATGATTTTGGCAAGTATCCCGATAGGCCATATCAACACACGAGCCAGGCATTGAAAATGAAGAAGAAACTCAAAATCAGAACTGATCCAACGGGAGGGAAACATATTTTCTTGGTGACCGGCCCCAGCGATCGAAACTTTTCATGCTATATGTAGACCTCAAAATCACTGCTGCCCAATTTTCTTTTGGCGCGGATGGATCCTTCATGTTTTCTTGGAGTTTGTTGAAAACATCCACGTGGCGTGCGACATTTCTGGTCAGATCCAAAGATGTTTGGCCCATGAGTGTCGCAACTGAACCGTAAACTTCACCACCTGAGGACGCCGTCTTGGTGCCGCTTAACATGGCTTAACCATATGCAGAATTTCTTTGCAAGCACAAACTCATTTGCTTGGAATGGTATCCTAGGTGTTGCAATCACAAGAATTCCTTCTTTTTTTTTTGCTTACTTTGATCCCATCTTGGGAATTCCGCCTTTGTGAGCCATCTATAACCATCAACTGGCGCCCAGGATTCTTTGTACATCTTTTTTGTCATCGCTCGACTTTCCTGCGGAAATGCCGGTAAATGTCAAGCCACTGATGCAAGTGATTGATCCTTGGCAAAATGTTGAGTACCCTCCGGTAATCAGACGTGGTAAGGGAAATCACCAATTCATGGTTGATTTTCCCATTTCAGCCTCCATTTATAGGGCATTTTCAATTGCTATGTTTGATTATCAAAGAGTACGTAGATCCTCAGAGATTTTCAAAGAATAGCCTACGGAGTTGTCCCCAGTATCAACCAACCATTTGAAGAGAGGACTCCTGCCTAAATTGGTGTGGTCCAACATGGCGCTTCGTGTTGGGTGGCGATTCCATGCGCCCACATCAGCACCATTAGCCATTAGCCGGTATTTACATATGGAATCATATGGATATGTATATTTCTAGTGAGGGTAGTAGGTGGTAGGCCAATTTGGCCTTGATGGGTATTTTATGTGAGGATTTTGCATTCTTGGAATCGCAATCTTGGCACAGCTTCCAACAGAGTGTTAAACAAGAAACCATGATTGCTTTGTGAAAGTGGAGCAATTACCTGATCCATCGAGACACGTATAGATAAACATTACTCAAAAGAAAAAATCCCTGCAGTTGTCCTTTACGTATACAGGGGGTAATATATGCCCCGGCGCTTATTGCTCTACTCAGTATATACCCGGTATATACCTATCACATCTTGATCACCCACGTTTAGCAGCAATATATACCAGGTATCTGCCTGGTATATATTGCTCAGGACAGTATCAGGACAGTATACGCCGGGGTCTACATTGCTCCGGGTACCAGTAGCAATACGTGGGGGCAAGGCGGCGTTTTTTTTTTTAAATGGTGTTTGTGTTTGGAGGAGGCTGGCTTTTCGGCATTCGTTTAGATTTCTTCCCGGTTTTGCGGCTCCGATAAAAATGTGCTCCTGTTCTTGAGGGAACTTGCGGAAATCAGTAAAAAGTAGTTACAGGCAAACCTCTGTATATATGGCCGGTATATGCTCAACCCAAACTGAGGGGTATGTACCAGGTATATATTGCCACCCCCCTGGGTATATAAGCCCTACCACCTGGGACAGGAACCAGAAAATTTCCCTGATATATATATATATATGTCAATGTATTACACTAATGTTTTTAGGGAAACACAGGAAACATGTTATATATATATATATATTATAATATTATTAGATTTTGATCAAAACTACTCTTGACATTCAAATGGGTAGTTACCAGGTAGTTCAACTTCCCAATTAGTCTGGTGCTTTCAGATGTTTTCTTTCCAGGCCGGGATATGCCATAGCCATAACTAGGCCTAGAGATTGTTGGTTGAGGGGTTGCTCAACCAGTCAAGTCGGCTCAGGAGGATCAGGCGTCAAGTCTGCTCTTGGAGGCATTGGCCTTGGGGCCAGTCTACATTGTGCCTCAGCTTAGCGGCTTAGCGGCCCTGCTTTGGAAAGGACCCATGGGAGAATTGGTTCGGTTTCTTTCGCTACGAAAAGCTGCCAAGTTTGGGGATGTGCTAAGCGATTTGAAGGTGAACTTTAAGCATTTCAAAGTTGGGTTCACATCGCATGTCAACTAGATGTTGGTCATTTGTGTTCACCAAGGCATTTGCCAGGATCGGCCCTGAGATTTCCCAGCTGGGATTATGATTGTAAGTCGGGGTTCATTGGGGGATTTTGAGGGTCCATTTCGTTGCAGAAGTGAGGCCCATCATTTTTCATCCTTGGTTGGGTTCATGGTTTCAAAATGTTTCAAACACTATTCAGTCCATTTCAGTCCTATTTGGATGATCATCCATGATAACCATGATAATCCTAATCATTGCCGGGTTCTTTCAATGGGCTAACCATGGTAACCATATGGTAACCATTGGTCGGTTTCTCACGTTTCTCACGTTTCTCACGTGCAGGTGACCAATGCGGTCGATGGTTGGGTCATGGACAGCGCAGCCCAACATTTACCTGGATTGCTGTGGCCTGGACGGCCGTCTGGGTGGGTGTTGTTTTTCTGTAAGCTTTTGAGGATCAATAGATGTACAGTATAGTAACTGTAATGACTGTAACAATCAAAAGATGATCAGTATATAGATTCATAGATGATTCATAGATGATCAATATATATATAGTAACAATCTAAGATCATGTATATTCTGTAACTGTCTGGTTGGTGGTTTGGAACATTTTTTCTTTTCCCATTCAGTTGGGAATTTCATCATCCCAACTAACGAACTCCATCATTTTTCAGAGGGGTAGGGCTCAACCACCAACCAGCTGTCAGCTGTCGAAAAAACACCCCGATTCCTGGCATGAATCCCACTGAGATCCGAAGCCTGGGTGGTAGCACCTTTCTGAGTTCAGGCCCATTGCACAATGTGCATCAATGTGCATCAATGTGCCAAAGGTGCTTTCGATCCATTCTGACTTGGAATTTATGATGGTTCTACAACTCCCCTATGATGGTTATACTTCCGATTCAGAGATCACGTTGAATTGTTATGGCAAACCACATCATAATCGAAACTTTTCTTGCCCTTCTGGAGGCATGGGTTTCCTTTGGATTTACCACACCATTTCTGTTGAAAACCTATGAAAAATCATGACAAAACCTATGAAAAACGGATGGTCAGCAGTGATCCCCGACCCCCCGAGGCCTCTGTTGAGCAGGGTCACCGCAACTCGTCGTTGAAAAAGGGCGCACATTTCCATCGCTCCAATGATCCCATGAATAGATGGATATATTATCATAATATATCATAATATATATATAAGTGTATTATATATATATTATATATGACTATATATGAATATATATATATATATACATACATACATACAGTTATATGTACCAGCATTGACAGTCTTGGCTCTTTGGATTTGAGCCATTGCCCCGGATCATTCATAGTTGTATATACTCGTGGGGCACCTCAAATTGCGCATGATGCATCATTTCTCTGGTTGTCTGAAAACAGCTTGTCCATGGGTATCCCTAAATCCACTGCTTAATCATCCTAAATCATCAATTATCTCTGTTAATCATCAATTATCCGCATTGAGAGAACCATTTTTGGGCAGGGTAGTAATACCATGGCATACCCCACTTTCAGACACACGCCAATGCGGGTGTTTTCCACTTGCAAGGTGATATCGGCAAGGGGAGCTCATGCGCATCTGCAACTCTCTGCATCAATTGGTAAGCGCTGGGGGAGAAATGGAAGGTTGTTGAACATGAAGAATATGATAAACCCAAGGATAAACCATACTTAAGATTGTTTCAGCAATTTCACCATTTAGGTTTATCAAAACCTTCGTACATTGGGTCAGTTGACTGACTAATTATGTGTGCAGTTTTCATGGAGAAAACTTGCCTTTGGAAACTTGGATCAAGAAACAATATCATCGCAGAGTATACCTGTGGAGTTGTTGTGCATTTCGGGTTCTGTGAAACCTGGAAGGGAAGTGAATATGAAACTCATGAAGATGTAGGTCGTGATGGTCTTGCTAAATTTCAGATCATGGCATTGATTTCAAGAATTACAAGAGGTGAGACCTCACCACAGACTTTTTCCAACATTGATATATTTGCTCTTCCAATTCCATGCCCTTCAATTTCTCGAAGGCATTCAATTCGATCCCTTAGGATTTTAGTTGGGGCCTGATCTGAAGTGTAAATTTATGATGCTCGACACTTGACACTTTATGCTGAGCATGGTGTATATCAATGGTGCTAATTTGAATGTGGACAGTTCAGGCTTTGCCGGACTTTGCCGTCAGACTGAGCTGTTTTTTGGTTCCAAAGTCTCAAAGAAGGACACCATTCACTCAGAGAATTAAGAATGGCTAGATGGTATATATAATATAATAATTTGCTTCAATCACAACTCAGACATTAAGAATGGCTGGGTATGATAGGCAGAATTGATCTCAAAAACGGGGATTCTCCGAAAACGCCATTCTGAGGTATCCCGATTCTCCAGGTGCAAAGAACCGGGGCTGTGGCTACCAGAGTTGTCCATGTTGTCCCCCAAAAAAGAGCCATTTCTCTTTGCCAATATCATTTCCCCAAGGCCCCAAGATGATATTTCCCTAAAGGATAGCCATTCTTCTAGGATTCTAGGTGAGTCACCGCTGCAAAAAAAAGATGCGCTGAGGCTGTTGAGCTTCGTGTGGCTGTCAAAATCAGAGAATTTCACCTCAAATTCTAGATTTTTCATAGCATTCTCATCTTCATGAACAAATGAAAACATATTATATATAAAAATATAAGTATATAAACGATGCCATAAGGTTATATGTATAGTAGTATGAGCGTTGGTGTTGTTCATGTGCTTTGCGCGTGCGCGCATTCATACCGCAGCTTGTAACCATCTTACCACACATCTTTTTGTCGCATTGTTGTGCTTGTTCTTCTTGTTCTCCTAGTTAGTCCTAGTTCTTCTCGTTCTTCTCGTTCTTCTTGTTTTTCTTGTACCTTTTGTTGTTGCTCTTATTCTTCTTGTTTGTTGTTGTTGGTTGTTTGTTGTTGTTTGTTGTTGTTTGTTGTTGTTTGCTGTTGTTTGCTGTTGTTTCTTGTTGTTTGTTGCTGTTTGTTGTTGTTTGTTGTTGTTTGTTGTTGTTTGTTGTTGTTGTTGTTGTTGGTGGTGGTGGTGGTGGGTGGTGGTGTTGGTGGTTGGTGGTTGGTGGTTGGTGGTTGGTGGTTGGTGGTTGGTGGTTGGTGGTTGGTGGTTGGTTGTTGTTGTTGTTGTCGTTGTTGCTGGTGGTTGTTGTTGTTGTTGTTGGTGGTGGTGCTGTTGTTGTTGTTGTTGTTGGTGGTGGTGGTGGTGTTGTTGTTGTTGTGGTTGTGGCGTGCGCCTAGGTGCAGACAACAGTATGATGTTCTTTTCATATCTCAGCTAGTACCCAGCTTACCGCGCATCTTTTTGTCGCTTTTTTGTCGCATTTTTGTGTTTCTTGTTGTTGTCGTCGTCGTCGTCGTCGTCGTCGTCGTCGCCGCCGCGGTCGTTGTTGTTACCCCTGCAGCTTTTTTTCTCAATCTCGTGGTGGCCAAAAATCGTCAAAAAGGTGGTGTTTTCTCGTTTGTCTGTTGACATTCTCGAAGAAAAAAGCACCGATGTTTTTTGCGCCTCGGAAGCCCAAAAGCACGGTATTTACGATGTTTTTTGCCTTTGGTAGCAAAATCAAGGCATTTACAATGTCTGTGTGCCAGTGCCTAGCAAAAACACTGGTATTGACGCAGTTTTCACCATGTTGCAAGATTTAGTTCTATATGCTTTTGGAAGTCGGTTTTGGGCCGTTTTGAGCTATTTGTTTGTCAATTTTTTGCTGCGCCAGGGAAGCAAAAACATCGTAAAATATAGTGTTTTTGTCCTTTTCGCATATAGAAACTGCATCTTGCAAGATGGTGAAAACTGCATCAATACCAGTGTTTTTGCTAGGCACTGGCACACAAAAATGTAAATACCGTGATTTTGCTACCAGAGGCAAAAACATCGTAAATACCGTGCTTTCGGGCTTCTGGGGCGCAAAAAACATCAATATTTACGGTGATTTTTGCTCTGAGAGTGTCAAAACACCACCTAGGTGACGACTTTTACCGGCCCACACAAATGCGAAAATAAGATGTGTTCCAAGAACACAAAGAAGAACAAGAACAACAGGAGCAACAAGAACAACAAGAACAACAAGAACAACAAGAACAATAAGAACAATAACAACAACAATAACAATAAGAACAACAAGAACAACAAGAACAGTAAGAACAATAAGAACAACAAGAAGAACAAGAAGAACAAGAAGAACAAGAAGAACAAGAAGAACAAGAAGAACAAGAAGAACAAGAACAACAAGAACAACAAGAACAACAAAAACAACAAAAACAACAAGAAGAACAAAGCAAACAAGAAGAACAAGAAGAACAAGAAGAACAAGAAGAACACGAACAATAGCAAGAAGAAGAAGAAGAAGAAGAACAACAACAACAAGGACAAGAACAAGAACAAGAACAAGAAGCACAAAAATGCGACAAACAAATGTGTTACAAGCTGCGGCATGAAAAGCACATCATACTATGCTCTGCAACTGCGCGCACGCGCCGAGCACATGAACAACACCAACGCTCACACTACTATACATAACCCTTATGGCATCGCCGGTGTGCGAAGCTCTACAATAAAGGGCTACGCCCCCTGCCGCCGACCCCTGGCCAGGAAACTTGGGGGTGCGGTGGGGGCCACAATTGAGTTTGAAATGGTTGGGTAAAGTTCTGCGTGATGGGGATAAATCATTGCAATGAACATTGCATTTTTAAGCATGTAAAACGTTGGGCATGCCACACCGAAACACAGTGCCACTGAGAAGGACGGACCAGGCCTTCGGCCTGCGGCTGCCTCTGCCTAACGTCGTTTTTTGAACCGACAAGAAATTAGCTACGAATTCCAGCCTTCCCGCAATTGCGCCAAGCCTTTGGCCTGCGGCTGCCTGTGCCCAACGTTGCTTTTTCTGAACCGACAGAAGCTAGGTCCAAAATTGCAGCCTTCAAGCCTCCAAAACAAAGTGCCACTGAAAGACGGACCAGGGCTTCGGCCGTCGGCTTCCTGTGCCTAACATTGCTTGATGAACCGACAAGAAGCTAGCTCGCCTCCAAAACGCTGGTTTGGCCACGCCGAAACACTGTGCCACTGAAGGACGGACCAGGCTCTGCCGGCGGCTGCCTGTTAAGTGCTCTCTGAACCGATAAGGAGTTAGCTCCAAATTCCAGCCTTCAAGCCTCCAAAACGTTGGCTTCGCTACACCGAAACACCGTGGACGGACCAGGCAGGCTGCCTGTGCCTAATGTTGTTCTGTGAAAACCGACAAAAAGCTCCAAATTCCAGGCTGCAAGCCTCCAAAACGTTGGCTTCGCCACGCCGAAACAGGACGGGCCATGCCTTCGGCCTGCGGCTGCCTGTGCCTCACGTTGCTTTTACTTCACCGACAAGAAACTATTGAAACCTTCAAGCCTCGAAAACATTGGCTTCGCCACGCCGAACCATCGTGCTGCCTAACGTTCGTTGCTTTCTGAACCGACACCAAATGCCGTCAAGCCTTCAAAACGTTGGCTTCGCCACACCAAAACACTGTGCCACTGAAGGACTGACTTTGGCCTGCGGCTGCCTGTGCCTAATGTTGCTTTCTGACCCGGCGCTATAGCTCCAAATTGCAGCCTTCAAGCCTCCAAAACGTAGGCTTTGCCACACCGAAACATCGTGCCACTGAGGGATGGACCAGGCCTTCAGCCTTGCCTGCTGTTTTTTGTTCCCTTTCCTGCTTTCCTACCCTTTTGCTCCATCTCGTGTCATCCTGCCTCTTGCTTTCTAGCTTCTTGCCCCTTCGCTTCTTGCTTCCTGCTATTGCTTGCTCTTGCATCTTGCCTCTTGCTTCTTGTTCCTTTTCCTGCTTTCTAGCGTCTTGCTCCATCTTTTGTCATCTTGCCTCTTGCTTTCTAGCTTCTTGCTCCTTTGCTTGTCCCTTTTCTCTGACGCGCTGCCCCTGCTATCGGCAGGGGTCGGCGGATATTTCAACCATATAATATACATATACACTGTAAATATGTTCGGTCGATTTAAAGCGACCTTTTTCTTGACCCATCATTTGGCGGCCAGGACTTTGGAAGATCTGTGCCTTTTTCGACCTCCTGAACGACATTGACTTCCATGCGTTGCTTGGCAGCAGGGACTGGGGATATGCACTTCCAGTGACCGCGGTTCAACAAGAAAAAACGAAACATGGGGTGAAGAGCTGACGAGAAACAGTTGGCCAATGTTGTCCTTCTCCATACATATGGATGATCGGATGATCAATCACAAATGGCAGCGGCTCAGCGGCTCATTTTTTATTGGACGCCACATTTTTGGTCGACAACAGATGATCAGATAATAGATGATAATAGTTGTAGCCGAGGTTCCAGGACATCATCGTGATTGGCGACAGCTTCTACGCAGCTGGGCCTGTGGCAGTGGCAGTAAGTGGCATCTGTCTGGGTCAAGTCATTGGGTCCCAGGATTTCGGTGCCATGGGATGATGGGATGTGCGGGATGTTGATGGGATCCAGCATTTCAATGCACCTCCGAAAGACCGAAACGCATCCTGAGGAGATGGTTGCCGGGGAGGCAGTGCGCAACGTTTTCGCCGACGTACGTGTGAAACTGGTCAAGTTGAAGGACTGCAAGGGCTCCCCAAAGGCTTCCCCATCAAAACCACGGATTTTGCAACGGTTTCCCGGTGACTGTAAGTTTCAAATGGTGGTGAAATTCTGGTTACCCGCCTGATTTCAGTGATGTTTCTAAGGTAAGCACACAAAATGGAGCAGCCAGGATTTAAATGAGCGCCAAATGGGGTCACTTTTCTGTGTTTCTCTATTGTTGGGGGTTGATCATTCAGAGTCAATCCCACATGATCCACAGACAGGTGGCATGGTTGGACATCATTCAAGGCGTAGGCGTAGCCAAATTTCTCGACCCTTATATCACAGTGGAAGGAACCGTGAAAATCCTTTGGGATTGCTCTGTAATATTCTATAATCTCTTCCTTCCATTCAGAAACAGCCCCCAGAAACAATGGTTTGGACAAGGTTGGATCTGTTAAGTAATTTGGGGATCCCCAGTTTGTGGGGTTGATGTGGCTATGGGACTATGGTGATCTCCTTGGAAGACCAGCACCACCGGCGATGCGCAGCACAGGAGAATCCATCCGCGGAGGTTCTGTCACAACAATTGACCTCTCTGCTGCTTTGTGCCTCGGAAACCAATGGACTGGTGATAAGGGGTGAATGATGTGAACTGATGTAAACTGCCAACTTCGTAGTCCGGCCCCATGTGATCCACAGGAAGCCTGGATCAGACGTGTTTTCCATAGAAAAGTCCGGGGAGTCCAGTTGGAGTTGCCTGGATCGTCTTCCCGAGGTTTCAAAGAACTGGCCAGCACTCCAATTCATAACCTTTTTTGGAGGCGAGACAGTCAAAGCAGCCGGGACCCACACCTCAAACAGATGACCAAGATGTGGTGAGTAGCAGCCTACGTATACTCTTATATTCTTCATGAAACAAGTTGTGGATGATTTCAGAGATGTTTCAGTTTTCCAGTTCCTACAAATGGATACAAATGGAAGGATTGGGTCCCCAGAAGCAGGTCTCATTGCGTTTCCCAATTATCGGCAGGTTGATTGGCCCTTAAGTTGCGGTTAGGCTTCTGCAAAAGGTGATGTTTACAGAGTTGTCGGAAACTGTTGCGGAAAGATGATCGCAAAATCCCTCAACCAGTTTATCTCCCATGTGCAATGTGCAGCAAGAAGGTCTTCTTTTTTTATATATGTTTACATATTTCTTACGAACATTTGCTCACAAGTTAGTCACATATTAGGCCTATCATGTATATAATCGACTATAATTGTGCATGTTTTAATATTTCTATATATTTCTATGTATTTACATATTTATATATATATATATATATATTATATTTCTTTATATGACTATATATTTCTTTATATTTCTATGTATATATATATTTCTATTCTTTCTATGTCCCATACATGGCACATCTGTGGTGCCAGGTTCGATGAAGGCTCCAACTTAGAGTTGCACCTCTGAGTGCCTTGGAATCCCGAAAAGTGGCCTCGAAAAGTGGCAACAAATGGTTTTCCATTTGAATCTAGGTGGAATATGTTGGAATAGAATTTCAAGATGGTCGGATGTCGGATGTCTCACCCGGGATCGGAGTCTGAGAGAGGAAAGTCACAGTCTGTACGAAGTGTCGCCTGGCAACAGATCCACTGTGATAACGACCCCGTGCAGATTCAGTGTACTCTCCCTGTTGCTTGTTGCAGCCCAACGTTTTTGGTTATATCAGTTGCATCAGCTATATCACTACATACATATATCTACACATATATATATATATGTATACACATCCTGATTTTTGCATGTGAAATTTCCAGAACTTCCCTTGTGGAGGTTCTTTTTGACCGACCACAGCGTGGTCAAGTGTAACTTGGCATCGAGGATATCTGCCAACCTGAGGAGCCCACAAAACCGGGGAGAATCCGGGAGAATGGGACCTGACAGAATAGTCATATGATGTCATGTCAACATAATATGTATACACATGATATGTATACATATATAATGTATATGTGTATATATATATATAGACATACACACACACACATATATATTTTTTTCCTCCCGTTCCCTGAAGCGGTACACGCTGCGACGGAGCTGTCTGAATTCGAACAAACGCCATGTGGAACTTAGCCGTCATGGCCGATCCGCCCATCAAAGGAGATATCGCGCATGGCTTCGCATCTGCGGATAAATTCCGTTGGGGGATCAGTTTGTGAACCAAAATCACTGCAATCCATGCGAGTGAGATCTGTACACATGCTAGCTGCGACCGCATGACAAAGAGCTGGCGGGTACTCTTTAAGCGGCGCAGTACGATAGTTGCCGCAGTCATCCTTCCCAATCGACGTAGCAGTTGGCAACTGCCCAGTGAGCAGATGCTGGTGCAGTTCAGATTCCAGGGTTCTCAAGCCTAAAACCAGAAACGAAGTCGGCTTTGGTGAAGGAGCTCCGAACAGTCCTTGTGACACGGATACAAGGCGCATGTTCGGCAGAGTCAGCAACATCCTTAAGATGGCAAGACGCCAAATGCTCACGTAGTCTGGGTGATCTGGGTCCTTGGGATGTTCAAGGAGCCCTGCCCCTTCTCTGGTGGCTAATGCTGCCATGCACTCAAATGCAAAACCAAGCAGCAAATTGCCAAGCATGACCTGACATAGCTCGCCCAATCTAAGTGATGGGAGGCCCCAAGGCGCATCAGGACTTCTAACAACCCTTGGGCCGTGGCATCCACTAAGCTTGATGTGCCGTGCCTT
>Ga0126342_10009025_pt1 | contig 17863 bp, 17 predicted proteins | sample Cyp1metagenome_FD_92528 | JGI IMG/M metagenome (GOLD analysis project Ga0126342, IMG submission 92528) | Coral microbial communities from Lord Howe Island, Old Settlement Bay, Australia - Cyphastrea 1 metagenome | ecosystem: Host-associated > Invertebrates > Cnidaria > Coral ... | reverse complement strand
CATGCAGGTCCAAAAAAAATATCCCCACAGGGTCCAGAAAACACACAAGCAAGTCCCCCACATTTTTTGTGACCCTAGGTCCAAAAAAAATTCCGGTCAGGTCCAAAAAACATGTACAGGTCCCAAAAAAGGGTGCCCAGGTCCAAAAAACATGCATCCCGACAGCTTCCATCAATCTACGCATTGTTGGAGAACAACGCCACTGTGATTTGCTGGTCATCATTGTGTGCGAGAAGGGAATTTGCGATCTGACCGTTTGCATGCTTGCCATGCCGAGGAAGCACATTGTAGTGCGCATGTGATTCTCTTCACTGCCCTTTCAGCAACTCCAAGCACTTTCAACTCTCTTTCCAACATCCTGTTCATCTCGCCCCTCTCACCCGGTCGCGCCTCAAAGAGCTCGTTGTCAACAATGCGCGTTGCGAGCAAGCGGGATCGGGTACAGGTAGGGTTAGATACTCTATGTACAGATCCCCTTAATTTCGAACTTCTGCATCGTTAATTCGGGGGTGGCGGCGTGACGTCGACTTAAATCGTACAGATAGAATGGAGTCCATTTGTGATTGCAGATCACAGTCAGTCCCCATCAACTCTGCTAACAGTGAGTTGCCCACGGCCAAAATCTTTGTGGGGGGCAACCCCAACACGTTGTACTTCGCAGGCGTGTCATACGGATGCGTGGCTTGAAGGACTTGCGCGTACACCGAACCGTTACATGACCAGCCATCTCGAAAAGCACATTCTGTGTGGCCTCATGTGGCCTGTTTGGGAAATGTTTCGATCCACCTCTGACCAAGTCCTACAAGTTATTGATAGCCCATTGATTCGGCCCGTCCAATTCTCAAGGGTTGGATTCCACATGGCGTGATGCTCACCGTGATCCGGCTGAATTTCAGTTTTGACTTCGACAAAGTGGCGATCATGCATGCAACACGGCAAAGATATTATGGATTCAACTGCGAACAACACAATCACAACACAGTCACAACACAAACTGCACTCAAACTAGATGCGTACATCACGGAAGTGGTGGATTGCACGCATCACATAGCGTTTAAATCCAAAAAAAAGTACGTTCGATCATTCGATCATCACTTTCCCAATGTTTTCTGACATGTTTGGGTATGATGGCAAGACCCTGGTACCCTGCTCACAGCAAAATACAAATAGCTGATATCCATCCCCCTGTGGATATGGTCCGGGATGACTGCCAGTCCTGCCCCGAAAATCGAGCATGGAAAGCCCTCATTTTTTGGGTGTATGCCCATTATTGCTGGTGGATATCCCCATCTTTCATAGTTTATACCATGAGTACCACCATTCTTGTTGGTTGATATACCCAATCCATATCACCAGATCACTTGAATTTTCATCGTTCAACCATTTAACCGCCATTAAACCGCGATTTCTCCCCATTTTCCCCCACTAAACCACCATCTTCCACCATTCAACCACCATTCAATCATCATTTCCTGGTGTCCAGTGGCTGGATTGTCGTTGCGCACCATCTCAATGCTGGCCAGTGAGCTCTGAGACGCTTGGATCACACGTCCCCAGACCTTGCCCGTCAACTTGGCCACCTGGCCGGAGTGATTAAAGATGGATGATCATCCAGAGGATAAGATTGATGAGTATATAGATATCCATAGATATCCACATAGATATCCATATCCACCATTGACATCCATATAGATATCCATGGAACAAAACCATATAACTAATTATAACTATCCTATCTATGATAATTCTCATGATAATGAGAGTGACTATAACAATTACGTCATCATCTACAATAACTATATATCATAATGACAGTGACTATATGATGATGATATATCAGGCTATCATTGAATATCAATTGATAATCAATGATAATCATATTAGGCTATCATTCTAGTCATCATCATTATTATCATCAGCACAATAATAAGAATCTCTCTCTCTCTCATGATCATTACATATCATTACTATCATTTTTGTCTGTTATCATGAATATTTGGGATGGAGGTCAGCTATCAAGTATCATCAAAAGTGCAGATTCAAGGACAACTGTCTCCCAAGTCGCCTCATATTGCACGTTGAAGCCATAGGGCGTGATGCTGCTGGAAATCATCGCTGGTGCAACGAAGGAATTGGATGCTGGCACCGTCAATGGCAAATTCCTTAAGGACGGATCAAGTCCATGGCGGGCCGCTGGGGAAATCCCCTAGAAATCAGCGGTTTAATAGGACACTGATCCATAAATGGGGAATTGTCGGAATTGTCCATTACCATCTGGTTATTTGTTACATAGCCATGGAAAATCACCATTTTTCATGGGAAAAACCACGATAAATGGGCTATTTTCCATGGCTATGTTAAATTACCAGAGGGTACCATGTTTGATTTCCGGAGGGTGTATTGATCTGATTTTCATGCTGAGCGTGGCCTCAAATCCAGCATAAATCTGAGCTCCGGTCAGCGCGAAGTAGCCATCGTTGGCATAGCCATTGGCCTCAGATGCTGAATGCCGGAGCTGCAAATGAACCCTGTTTCAGCCCCATCTTACATTGTTCTGAATTGCGACCCCTTGACATGAGATTTCCATTGCTTCTGGACTTGGAGGTCGGATAAATATGATCATTGATGATCCTTCAACTCTGCCTTCCCTCAGGTTTCCTATGATTGATATGTATGATATGGCTAAAAGATGGTACAAGTGAGACCCAGCTCCAAACAAAAAAAACATCGAATTTGGCCACCTTTCAGTACCAACCCATCGCAGTTTGGGCCCCAATTCTAACCATCCCAGGCCTCCGTATAGGCCACCAATCGGGTTGCAACCTTATCCGTGCGGAGATACTGGTCTTTGGAAGGAACCAAGAGTATCAATAGTGATATAATGGACATCGGGTTGATGAGATATCCATTATATCCATAATAAATCCATAGTGATGATATTGATGATTCAGTGATGATATATACCCTCTGGTTATTTAACATAGCCATGGAAAATGGCCCATTTATAGTGGATTTTCCCATTAAAAATGGTGATTTTCCATGGCTATGTAACAAATAACCAGATGGTAAATATATTGGATACTTACAATTTCAACCCTGGATTCATCATGACCCTTTACGAAAAATCTGGGGGTCTCCCCCACTTAGATGGTACCGGGAGTGACATTGCTAACGGCTGGGGTTGACATTCGGTGTATGAAACTCTGAAACCAGTTTCGAAGGACTCCCCTTTGACAACGATGGCAAGCAACCAGGCACTCCAAGCTTAGCTGCTCCAGCTGTGACGTCATCTATCAGCACATCTTGAACCAGATTGATTCATCTTAAGCAAACTTCAGCTGAACCATCCCCCTATCTGGGGTAAATGATCAGAATTCACCACTGGAATAGTGAAATTAGTTACATATAGTTACCCCCTTTTCGGAATTTACCCCTTACTGGAATAGTTCAATTGTGCATCCAGTGAGATCCCCCACTGAGGCATCCGGACACCAACCTCCAACATGCAGCCGGACATGGTCACGTCCAGCTCCACGCTGTTCGTCAAGGTCACCTGGTTTTCATGGAGCCAAGGAGCTTGGCAAATTTGGGACCCAAAATAAGTCGCCAAAAAAGGTCCAAACTCACCGAAGATGGTCCCCAAATCTTTGGGATTTCATGGATTTGGGGTCAGAATTCTGTGACCATCTGCGGAAAATATGTTTGGTAACTTCTTCATGATAGGCATCCCCCTGGCCTCTCCAGACTGACAGCCGGTGTCGCAGCCGGATTTGACGTCCTCACAGCCAGGCCACTGATTTCTGCGCCACCAAAATATGCGCAAGGTGGGATTCACCCAATAATAAACCTAGCATTTGGGGATGATATTTACTATTTACATCATTTTACATCTATTTACCAACCATTTGTGGCAATATTAGGGATACTCTATTCTTGGGCTTGCCATATGATATTCTTGATGGTCATGGATCTCATAATGGCACTCCAAATATTATGGACATATATGCAGATATATAAATCATAAATCCCTACATTTGTTGCCATTGTCTGTTGACGCCACTTTCCTGCCTGTCTTTCTCCGAGGGCCCGGACGGTCACTGAGACCATGGTGGAGTTTTCAATGCTCACAACACATGCCCAGGCCTTTCCTGGCCGTCAACTTGGGAATTTCAATGACTACTAGCGACTACTAGCGACTACTACTGACACTATCGGTGACTATTGGTGACACTATCAGTGACAATTATTGGTGACTATATTAGTGACTTAGTGACTATTAGCGACAATTAGCGACAATCAGCGACTGTAAGTGACTATATGAATAGTTTATATGAATGACAGTTCTATAGTATCTATTACACTTTCTATATCATCTATATCATCAACTTCACAAATGTCATGTCTCTTGCAGCTTGCCATGCCCTGACGCCTGTGGCCACTGTGCCCTTAAATTTGGTCTTCACGGTGCTGGTCGATGGCACCTTGCACCACTGGAATTTCGCTGGGACTGGGTATCGATGGTCATGTTTCAGGCACTAAAACCATCCATTTACCTTGGAGTTGTTGACAATTTTCATGTTTGTTGTGAATAAGTTTTGGCCCAAAGCTAATATTCAAAAAAAAATCAACTTCAGGATGCTCCTCTTGATGGAATCATGTTCCCCCCTTTTCTTTAAAAAGTATGACAGACCTCCGACAAGTACGGCAACGTGGAGAACTGGTTCGAGGGCCTCAGTTGATGGCAGAAATGCGGAGCTTCCATTGGAAGCAACAAAAATGAGGAAATGTGATGGGATCATTTCATGGGATATTTGGAAATGGGATATGTGTATGTAGTATTATGTAGTTGTATGTGTATATATATGTAAATGGTGCTTCCATGATGATGATTAACATTCACAACTAATGTAAGATGTCCTGCATTATCCTGCCACTATCCATCGCTTAGAGTAGTTCCAAGCCGATTGTTTCCTTCTATACATTCACGATCAGTTTCAAAAGCCATTGGAGGCTTATCCCATCTTATCCCATCTTATCCCATGGTTCACCAGATCTTTTTTCCCACTAAAATCCACTAAATATATTATCTAAAAATCGCATGAAATTGCCATCAAATTTGGAGGGCTATGGCCCACTGGCTTCAGATGCAGGGTCTTGACAAAGTCGATGATGCTGAGGCTCCAAGCTGAATGGTCAGAGGCACTGCAGCTGACAGGGTGCCATCGAAACCACCCGCCGCGTTGGCGATGTAGACCAGCACTGCATAATCTGTACCTTCCACTGTGTCGATGGGCTCCCAGATGCTAATAACTACCAGGGAATAAGTTCTTTATCAATTACGAGAATAGCTGAAATATGGTGAAATGGTAAAACACATCTAACTACCAGGGGATAATCATCACGATCAATTCGAACAAGAGATTGAATGGGATGTTTTCCTAAATCGGGTAGAAATACCGCAATCTCTGTCCCTTCCAACCACCCTCAGGCTTCGCTGTGGCCTTTTTATCGGCCACTGGGGGGAACCAACCCATCAGGTGGAACCTATGGCTGATCATCGGGGAATAACAACTCACCTGAAGGATGCGAAAGATGATATGTTAGCTTTTCCAGTTACCAGTTGTTATGATATGTTATGATACCAGCTGATGTTATTTGTCATATGCTACCAGAGCTGCTACCATATCTACCATGATTTTACGATTGGAACATGCCATGATTTCCAGTCGTCAGATCTATCCCAGCCCATGGCAAAATTCATCCGCAGAGGGCTCACCGGCTTGGAAGCTGCAGCCAGTCACACTGTAGGTCTGCGAAGAGGTTCCACTGATGCTGGCACTGGCCAAAGAACCTGGAAAATGATGGACGACTACTGCACCTTTGATGGGCCTTTGGGCCTTTGGACTTTGGAAAAGGATCTAAAATGATGGAAGCGTATGGAATAACTGTTGGAAACTGGTGGAAATTTTGCCAAAAATGACTCTCAGCCATTTTCGCTAAAGGTGACTAGCTGGTTGATACTGTATGAAGCATCACTTCGTGGCTGTAGCCACCCACAGGCTGAGCTTCCTGGCAGATAGCGCTGCTGCCACTGGTCACTGTCACCATATCTGCAGACCTTGGAGGAATCAGAAAATCAAAGTGGGAGATTCCACAACCAGATCTGTTCTGCTTCATGATCATGGTATAGTAGCTGTTTGACTGACTTTCTGTGACTTTCTTGGCCATATTTTGACTGCATGTTCCAACAGGTTCCAACATCTATCGTATTGTTGCATTCCATGTCCATTTTTCTCAGGGCCCAATATTTCACGATCCAGCCTCCACCAAGCTCCGCACGACGCCTCGTTGAGCGGCAGCGCAATGACGTAGGCCAGCCCCACATTGGCCGCAGCAAAGGCGACATCGAAGGAGGTGGTGCTGAGGGACATGGCGTCCAGTGCAGGCACCTGGTTGGTGCAATGATAGAGGTGAAAGGGGAGGTTAAGGGGACAAAACTAAGATATCCAAGAAACATGTTGAGGGGTTCAACCATATTACCAAATTCAGATGATTCAGGATGGTATTTATTGAATCCCATTTTTGCGGATTGTTTGTCAAAACCACGTGACAATGGGTCAAAAAATAGGGATTTCACAAATAAGTTAAAACGAATAAATGATAGGAAAACGATGGGGGACCAGAGACATGGACATGGGAAATGCATGCGGCGGTGTCGTCAGCTCCATGGTTTGCTGGAAATTCCCTGGGGTTTTACTATCGGACTATCGCCTTAAAACATATGGAGGTTTCTTAAAGTGGGGGTACCCCTAAATCATGGATTTAAATAGGATTTTCCATCAAAAAAACATCAAAAAAACAAGCCATTTTGATCCATTTTGGGGATTCCCCATTTATGGAAACCATATCCAAAACCTCCATGTACTTTGCAGATTTCCCGGCGCCTCCAAGAAATAGTTCGATGTGCCCGGCGCAACGGTGACGGTGAGGGCCGACCTGGTGCACCAGATATGGCCAGCAGGTGATCAGCAACGACAGTGTATTGCTGGAACCCAAGAATTGATGATAAGGATTTGTATATGGGGGTTTCCTAAAATGGGGGTACCCAAAATTGATGGTTAATCAGGGAAAATCCAATTAACATGGATGATTTGGGGTACCCCCATTTTAGGAAACCTCCATATAAAAGGCCACAAGACAAAAGAGGTATTCCGAAATGTTCCCCAATTCTTGGATCAACGGGATTTTATTGAACCTGATGACAGTGAGGACGCTGGCCTCTCAATAGAAAATCTTCAGCAAATCCAGGATTGCTAGTTGAACATTGAAAATGATTGCACACCAAATAATAAACAACTGGAGTCGCTTTGGAATACCATATTCTCAGACCAGCACATCCGATCCCAACACTCACGACGATACAGTATTATGTCTCTCTGTTTGATATGCAACGGCATCGAAAATTGCAGGTATGTCACATGCTGCACTCCCCCCGGCTGGTTCCTGAGACCCCCTGCAGGGTGCCATCTACATCGGTAGGGCTTGAATCTCCCACGTAGACGTACATCTGTGCCATGGTGAAGGGTGTACTGAATAGCATCAACTGCTGCTAGAGCCGCTGGATTTCTCAGCATGTCAGCATGTTCGAGGGAAAGCCTCTTCAACCCTCCGTGCCACGGTTGAGCATCATGTTTATTAATTTTCTATATCAAACCAGCCATTTTGGGGTACACTTTTGACAAAGGGCCAGCCTTGTAATCGGTGCTGTGAGTGAGCGCGCATCCAGTCAGCTGGTGACTTTGTTCGTCCATCGCTACCTGGCAGGTCTGTCCGGAGGGCTAGATCCCCAAACGGCCATCTGAATGGAAAAAATTATGACTGACCAATGGACTTTAGGGGTACTCCCTATTCTCAAACCCAGGTGGAAGCTTTGGTGGAATAAAAACAACCACTTCACTGCACTTCACTGGCACTGCATCCAATCTCCCAACAAGTTGCAGAAAGTGTGTGTGTGTGTCAGATACTTAAGTTTCGCTCAAGTTTCTCCCAGTTAAAAAGTGGCAAGTGTTGGCACCTGCATTTCACTGAAAATCAGATACAGCGGTGCTGAAATGCTCCCTTGAAATGCTCCCTTGAAATGCTCCCTTGAAATGCTCCCTTGAAATGCTCCCTGGGGGCAAGGGGGCATGGCGCAGCATCTCACATGCATGATGAATATAGTTCATAGAGTTAATGTCAATTCCGGCCCAGTTCCCAATCCCTCCAGGGGTTAAGATCTCAAAATTCTCAAACAGGTCGGCCGCACCACGATGCTCGAGCTGCACATGACTTCGGCTGCAGGAGCCGTTCGCCTAAGGGTGGGGTCCAGGCTTTTGGGGGCAGCAATTGAAAAAACCAAATAAAGTGGTGGACCTCTGCAGAATTGGAGGGTCTTGATGGCTTTTAAATAGGTTTATATAGATGTTTTTGTTGCACTTGTAGATTGTAGATTTGAAATGGTTTTAGGGGTTTTAGGGATGGTTTAGAGGGTTTAGATGCTTTTAGATGGGTTCGCAGGGTTCTTAGGGGTTTTAGATGCTTTCAAGATTGTTTTTCAGAAAGTTTGGGATCCTTTTAGATGGTTTCTAGATGCTTTTGAATGGTACAAGTTGCCCAAAATCGCAGGAACTTCAATAGGCATCTGACATGTTGACCATTATGATGTAATTGAGATACATTTGATATACAGGGAACCCTATCAGCTCTGTTTAACGGGCGACATGCTTCCAAGGCCCTCTGAGCAAGTGACAAAGTAGCAATGTCCGCATAGGCCGGCGCTGAGTTGGTCAGAAGGTATAATTCACCTCCCAACTGCCACGGAAAACCCTCAGCGTTGCTGGTAAAAATCACTGTTTTAGTAGGTAAATCAACTACAATATAAATGGATACAAATGGGCCATCTTCAATATGTTAAATTACCGGAAGGTAGCACAGTCACTCAGTCAGCAGTCCCCTCAACTAGAACATGGAATCCAATGTCCAAGAGCGGCTACATATCCAACAGAATTTTGTGGCAGATCATGGCAGATCATTTCCTGGGGGGGTTCCATGTGCTATCCCGCCCACGATAGTTTAAATCCTGACTCTTCAATACTCATCAATGGCCTTGCAGTATGTCAAGCTCAAATACATATGTATTGCTAGGCTCAAATCATAATCAACATTAATCAACCATCTATTCCACAGGAATTCCCCCCAAGAGTATGACTGATGACTTTCAGCGATTTCAACAACTGATTTACGTGACATCCAGCCACCCGTGGCACCAGTGGCCTGCTCCGGATGCTTGAGCTGAGAAGGCCACCCACACGTCCGTCATCGTCGCAGTGCCTGGTTTTAGGCCACCTTTAGGCTGTTTTTTAATAATCATTTCTTCCAATTTCCTAGTAAACATGCGGGGGGTTCTTATCATCCTGTTTTTTTTAATGCAACTTTTCTAGTAAACATGTTTGCAGGCTTCTGAACAAAAAAGCGCTATGGCCCAAGTCTGGTTTTATTTTGCTTTGAGGTGATCTTTTTGTCCCAAAACAAACGATTCGTATGGCTCACAAACTGCGATGGTGATCCCCTGAGCTTTGGATCATGTTGCACCCCTTCAATCATCCAAAATCTAGAGGTGATATCATCTGGTTATTTGTTACAGTTTGCCATGGAAAATCACCATGCTATTGATAGGTAAACCATTTCGATTAGGGCCATCTATACCATGGCGAACTGTTAGTCATAACCAGGCTGGGTACATCCAACAGTTGCTATCCAACAATCTTCCAATGACATTTCCAAGGTTGAATCCAAGTCCTCTGAGGAATCAACTGGAAATGCGTGGCCCTGCTGTGAAGATATTCCTGGGCTGAGGCGTTCGAAGTCACCAATGTTTGGAAGTCTCAAACCATCAACATATGTCTTACTGGCTCAGTTTTAAGAATTTTCTTACCCTCAGGAAATTAAGGTGGCAATTGGTTTCCCCTATAAATGGAGGTTCAAGTGGGAAAATCGTCTATAAATGTGGGATGTTGCATTGCCATGTTTGATCACTGAAGCGCATGGGAAATTTCGGAAATCCATTTTTTGTTACCATCCAAAATATGGGTTGTTTTCTGTAGGTAAACTCCCTGAAACTGACACCCATTCTGGCAAGTTTACAGCTATCTGAACTGAAAATCAGCCGCCATGTCGTGGCAAAAAAAAACACACACAGCGAGTCAACTGTCGAGACCTGATGCCTGATCAACACTTCAATCCACCTCATGGGCTTGGATGCCACCAACGTTGAACTCTGTTCACTCCAAATCACCTGGATTTTTCAGGCAGCGATCTGCCTTTTTCCAAGGAACACTGGCCACCCATGGGAACCCCAAAAGCTCCCCTGAGTTTCCAAACGATGTGGGAGTCGCTGCAGGGGGGCTAGGTGCCTGAAAAAAAAGGCACAACAACGCGCCCTGTTGGGGAAACTCGACAGGAAAAATCGTGGCGATTTTCCTCAAAATGGTGGTTTCCCATAGATGTTCCTAACAAAACCGATCCATTCCATGGGTTTTTGATGGTTTTTGCCCAAGAAATTTGACCTTTTCTAAAAGGCGCTTGCCTGATTTTAAGCCCTTCGTCCAAGTTCGGGATGCGGTTGACTTTGGTTGCAGTGGATCTTTTTTTCTGAGGAAGACCAACAACTGGGTAACTGGGCCATGACTACATCCATATATAGGCATGGCCTAGTATTGCGCATCACTTTTTAAATACCTACAGCTACTTCTCATCGTTGCAGTGAAGAGTGCTCATCCAGTTGATTCGCATGAATTTTGCCAGTAAGTGGGAACATCTCCAGTTGTCAATGCTTTGGTGCGTATCAGCTGGAAGAATTGTAGTACCATATCCCCCTGTCACGGCTTTTTGGACTACACCTTTACTGTTCCCAAAGGTGGATGCTCAAGAATCATTTGGAAAAGATGATTTTAAGACATTTAACGCACTATTGAAATTATGTTGCTTGTTTCATTACAAACATCACAAAAACATCAAAACTCCATTTAAAAACATAAATAAAACTCCATTTAAAAACATAAATAAAACTCCATCAAGTTGAACATTAAAATATCATGTTCAACCCCCATTTCAACAAAAAAATAACGTATTGAAACTCCATTGAAACTCCCTTTTTTTTGCGGCCACAAAAAATCTAAGGCCCCGCACGGGCGAGGCGGGTGTGGCCGTGGGCAGCACATCCACCGCTTGGGAGATCATGCCATCGCCCAGGCCGAGACCATCCTGGGGATGGAAAGGATGGGTCAGTGGAAAAACCATGGGAAAATCCATGAAATGCACTGGAAATGTAGTGGAAATGTAGTGGAAATGCACTGGAAATGTAGTCATATATCATATATATCAATGGTCAAACCATGGAACATGTAGTGGAAATGTAGTGAAATGAAAGGTAGTAAACATTTCATAGCAAAAAAAACATTCTACTAAACATTAATAGTACCCATCAAGTAACCATTAAATAACCATGACTAGTGAAAACCATGATTATGGATGATCGAAGTGACTAATGATTGATTATGAATAAAACGTCCTTATCATTAATAATCCATGAGTGATGAAAGGTACTGAATAGTCATTAATCCATGATTATTGATGTTAGGGACTAATGATCGTTGATTCAGTAGTGAGTCTTAACTAATGAGTATTAAGTCATTGAAAATAAGTCTTCTTGAATCAATCTTTACTGATGAACCCATGAGCATTACTGGTTGGTTAAGTCAAATAATCACTACAGAACCCTCCTTTTTGTGACCACTAGCAGTTGATTTTGGTGGTCACCTTGAATTGAAACATGTTTTTCAAGATGTAAAAATCGTCCATTGAGGTGTCAGAAGAAGGTTCAGTGACATATCACAAAATTATAGAATTGGCTTTGAACACGATCAATGAATCGAGAAAAAAAAACGAAAGCTTTGCGAACCTCTCCGGAGAATCGGGCACTTTGCCAATGAAAGCAGGACATGAAACGTATCAAACTATAGTAATTCAATGTAATTCACCAAGCTGAAATAAGGATATTTGCCAAACTGGAATCCAATTCCCATCATTCCAGTGGTGTCTTTAGTGAGGTCGTTGGTTTTTTTTGTCTAGACGTATCACGTATCACTGGGATATGATGGGATGTACTGATTCATGGAAGTGCTTGACCCGTGACGGGCTGGACATTTAGAAATCCATGAATCTGAAACATTCTGAAACCACCAATCCACCAACTTTCGGCCCAACTCAACTGCAACTCCGATTTCTTGTGGAAGCCACATGTGAGACCCCGATTTTGATGCAACAGAGTCAGCCTCGACATAGATGAAGGCTTTGTAGGTGGTTTCCATGACCTAAGCAAGGCCAAGCGCCAAGTTACGGATCAACATGTTCAAAAAAAAAGTGGCAATTTCGTGGAAACATGTGGGACGTATGCATCACAACATCCTAAAATCTCTTGATCGATTTGGGTTCTTTATTCTGTGGGACGGCCATCTATTTACGAAGTGGTCCAATGTCGTCAGAATCATCCAGAGTGGATAAGTGGATGGCTTCAATACTGGTTGGTGGTTTTAACCATCTTGAAAAATATGAAAGTCAATAGGAAGGATTATCCCATATATTTTTGGAAGATAAAAGCCATGTTCCAAACCACCAACCAGAATATAGTTGAATGTCATCCATCTCTATGGGTTCCTGATTCTAAAACGAAAACAAATCAACCCATGCATAGCTAGTTCACCCAGTAAGAGATCTCTCCTTAGCAACTGGTACACGATCATCTAATCGTCAGTTCACCCATTTTTCACGCTTTTCATGGGGTTGACCCACCATGACCCACCACTTTTATATATCTTTCAGATGGGGCACCTTTAACCAAACCCTTTAAGCCGATCACCAGTCAGGTCTCATCCAGGGTTTGTTTCCATTGAGTCTTCACACCAAACTGCATCCGGTGAAGCTCATCGTCTCGGACGTTGTGGCCGTCACCGCCTGTCGTCTGGTGAAACCGACATGGAAAAAATTGGGGAAATCACCATGGATGATGGATAAATATGTATGTGTATAATTGTGTATATAGTACTGTACATTATATATTAATAAAAGTTATGTAGAAACTATGTAGAAACTATGTAGAAGCTATGTAGAAACTATGTAGAAGCTATGTAGAAACTATGTAGAAGCTATGTAGAAACTATGTAGAAGCTATGTATATAGTAGATATGCACTGTTTTCTTTAATGGTTTCAAGATGAACATCCGCAAATCAGTTTTCAACGCTGGCTTATTACAACAAAAAGAGCCGAAAAATCCAGCTACACCAACTTTCTTGACCCCCGAAAGTTGGGTCTTTCACCAACTGTGCCTGGCTAGCTACCAGGCACACGCCTCCAAAAGCACCTGAATCGGGAGAAGATTTCTGTGGCTTCAAACCGCTGTGCCAAACAATAGGGCTTTGTGTGAAAACCGGCTACCTCTGATTCCAATGCATGATCATCATCATTTTCCCAAGAAGAAAGGCGACTATATAATTGATCTTGGGTTAAAACATGTTAAAACCTAAAGAACGGATTTGCAATGTCCTTGATCCTCAATATCCTCAATATCTCAATATCCTCAATTTGAGAGTGCATGTCCCACTTCCCAGGCCGAACCTGTGCCCGCTTTAATGGTGCTGGCAGAGACCGTTGAGGCGTCCGCCACGGACGCCTCGACTTTTCGAAGATTTTCGAAAAAAATGGGTGAAATCAACAGAGGGTATCCCAATAAATGGTGTCTAGCGGGCCTAGCGGGCCTAGTGGGCCTGGGCCTAGTGGGCCTTTTTGGTTCTTCAAGCTGTGTAAAAATAGACCTCTTGGAATGTTCGATATCGGCCATGTAGGACAAGATCTGGTGCTAGATAGGTGGTTCAAATATGTTCAAATGTTCAAGAAAATGCGAATCTGATGTGTGTTTTTTTTGCCAAGTTGTTTTTCTTTTCTTTTTGGTTTTGAAATCAGGGAGGTTCCAAATCACCAACCACCCAGCTCCTCTGACTGAGACTATGACAACAACTCCCCAAGCATTTCCAGCTTGATGGGTTGCAAAGGTAATGTCGACACCTGGCGATCAGATGCCAACAGAAAAACCATTGGCGCCAGCGTCTCGCTTGGTTTTTGTTGAGTTCCAAAAAAACCGGACGAAGAATCGACAAATGAAACAAGTGCTTGAACCAATCATCAGCAATAGATGATGACCAGACAGAAAACTGGGCACCTGCAGTGCTTGGATTGGTGGCCGCAGGGTCCTTGGCTCATGATCTTGGGGCACTCGGCTAGTCTGACATTTAAGGGTAATTTGTATGTCTACGTAGAATCAACAGAAATTCATAGAAACTGTAGCTTCCAATGTCTTTCAGAGTTGAAGGATGTTGAAGCTGCATCTCAAGACAAAACATGATGTCCAAAATCCAAAAAAGTCCCAAAATCCGATGGCTTTTCCCCATCTTTTCCCCGTGCCTGGGCTCCCCAGCCGTGTAGAAGCTATTGGAGGACGGTACCATGACAGAGACAGGAGACGACAAAGTTCCAGTGTTGCCAGAGGATTCCACATAGACCACCAAGCTGTACCTGGTTTTCTCGTCGATTTTTCCGGTTTTTCCATGGGGAAAGTTGATCAATGGAAAGGGAGACCCAAAATGCCAGAATCCACCTGAAGTCAGCTTTGACTCCCTGAACACAGCCCAATTGGATCTCTTGAGGAAAATTTACAGAAACAGCAGAATTTGGATTAGATTTCACTGAGATAATTACTAGAGATAGCAGATAGCCAGCTAGCTGAGAGTGGTAGATTGTTGCCAGAGCAGAAGCGAAAAAGTGTCCCAGCGGATCCTTCTCCTAACCAGCCCCGCTGGTCACTCATAACCACGCTCCAAAGTGCAACCTGCGTCGGTTGAGGGCCCAAAGAACCCTCCGAAATTTGGGGTCGACGGTTGAAGCCATGATCTTCTGAATTGACACAACCACAAGTGCCAGCATCTACCAGCTGCCAGCTATTTTGATGTGAAATCTCGGGTGCGAGGCCCCAGGGCTGGCCTGTAATGCTGATGGATTGTGCACCAACTGAGATGGCCTTAGTTTTCTGCATCGATAGGATAGCAACATCTCTGATTCGTATTGAACAATGAAACATCTGGAAATGGATGAAGACACCAATGACAAGCTTCCATTTCGCATGAACGTGATCTTTAGATAGCTCTTCAAACTCTTTGGAATACTTCATGTTCCCCTCTTAAAATTGCTATTTCAGGATATTTGAGGGGTAAACCAGCTTTTTCAGACAAATCTATTTATCATGCTGTGTCACTGCAACATCATCTAAGCTCTTGTCATCTCCCGAAACACCGCAGTTCATGCCAGTGGCAACCTGCAAGGTTTGGGAAATTACCAGGGGCGGGATGGCCACTGGAAAATCAAGATTTTTTCACCCGGTGGTGCATCATCTTCCTATTGAAAAACCCAGGATTTTCCCATCTCTGATTCCCATCTTGGGTTGAAAAATACATGGATACTGTAGGAAGCAAAAACCCGGAGAGTGACCATTTAACCCCAATGGGGAACAATGGGGATAGAATGGGGATAGAATGGGATACAAGCACCAAACCATCGCTATTTTTTGCGGAATCGCCTTCACCATCCTGGTGATTTAAAAAAAAAAAAAAAGTGTATCGCCTGGTGGACCGTGGATGTTTTGGGCCAGCGCAACTTGGATGAGCTCCACGTCCAAGAACTATGAGCATACAGTACATATATATATATATATATACACCCTCTGGTTATTTAACATAGCCATGGAAAATCACCATTATTAATGGGTAAAACAACGATAAATGGGTCATTTTCAATAGCTATGTGAAAAATTACCAGAGGGTATCATCAGTATATACAGATGGATATCGGTATGCAAATCTCTCCGAAACATCTGCCCCTCAAATTCCCAAAAGCTGGGCTCTTCAAGTAGGGAAGTCATGGAAAAGCCCCATTTTTTCGCCCCCTATAAATACCCATTAGTTGTGGGGTCATTCTGTCCTTATCATCCAAAATATTCCAAAATGGGACCCCAAAAATCTGGTTCACACAGCGTGTTCCCAAACAATCTGCTGAGCCTTCACGGAAACCAGATCCAAAGCGGAAGCAGCGCTTGGGATGCCGATGGATGCCCAAACCAAACCTGGATGGTCACCATTGCTCGCCATTGTGACCATCGGATGAGCATTTTTTCATGGAAGATTTGGGGTAGACATCCCAAGCGGAAGCAGAGATGTTCCTGAACAAATTCCCAAAACAGTTGGGAAGTAGGGTCCCTGGGTCTCAGTGGGTCACCAAATTTTCCATACACGGCTTGCGGTTCTCCTGGAGGATCGGCAAAATAATCACCAATTCTTTGAGGTTGGCAAAACATATGGGCACTCCGGTCATGAAAGCTGCTGGAGAATCACCTATAGATCTACAAATGGAGCCTCCTGGAGGTTTTCATAGGGGAAATCATCTATAAATGGACCCCATCCTTTGGCAATCTGTATTCTTGGTTTGCCCCATCAACTTCTGATGTTTTTTTTGCTGAGTTTGGGCGCATGCTGGATGGCCCAAAACAACTTCTGAGTTGATGGGAAAATCTCACAGGCAACCCTGAACCCTCTGCAAATTGTGTACAGTGTAAAGCCATGGCTTTTCTTGAGTTTCCTTTCATTTTCCAAATTTCTCAGCAATTTCCCATTGACACCCAAGAAAACATCACACTCAATTGGAATCAATGGGAATATCCCCCACTACTAACAAGATTCTCCATTTCTCGGCCAAGAAACGTCATGCTTTTCCCCATGAAACTTGCCATTTTGAGGAGGCATCCCCCAACAAAGCGTCCCCGCCTATGGTGGCACCGGCATCATGAGCCACGCTGAAGTCGACTGCCACCGCTGTCTGTGTGGGCCTTGGAGGTTGTATCAAGATGTCTCCAAGACTATATATGATAATATACTTACTGGATATATACTGAAAAATGATCTCTCATGACAAAGTATATGTGCACAAATAAATGATGTAAAGTGGAAGATTTGAACATTGAAGCCTCCGGTTAACTTCTACAAATGACATCAAGATTGAACCAGGTCCACTCTAGAGATGAACTGAAGCTGGAAGTGTCCAATCAAAAACTTCATCCAATATTCATTTCATTTCATTTCTCAGCAAAAAAATGGATGTTCTTCATACCATCTGGTTATTTGTTACATAGCCATGGAAAATCCACCCATGCTATTAATAGGTAAACCATCTATTTCTATGGGTCATTTTCCATATCAGAAAAAACCAAGCCTTTCACAGGCGCCGACACGCCATTCACAGTTGGATCAACGTCGAAGGTCGATGAACCCGGAACCTGGAGGGACAAAAAGGGAGTCGACTGGACAGGTATCTGCAGCCTCAACCAATCCCACAGGTCATGTTTTCTAAACAATAATAACAATCATAATAATAATGCGTATATATATATCATATATATATATATCATATATATATATATATCATATCATATATATATATCATATAATAATATATATATATATATATACATATATATATGTTATGTTATATTATGTTATATTATGTTATATTATATATTATATTATAATATATTATATTATATTATATTATATTATACTATATTATATTGTATTATATTGTATTATATTATATTATATTATATATATATATTTTTTATATCTTGTATATATATATATATATTTTTTTTTTATATATATATATATATAT
>Ga0126342_10009024_pt1 | contig 17863 bp, 22 predicted proteins | sample Cyp1metagenome_FD_92528 | JGI IMG/M metagenome (GOLD analysis project Ga0126342, IMG submission 92528) | Coral microbial communities from Lord Howe Island, Old Settlement Bay, Australia - Cyphastrea 1 metagenome | ecosystem: Host-associated > Invertebrates > Cnidaria > Coral ... | reverse complement strand
TCTACACACCACACTCTACACTTTCCACTCCTCACTCCACACTTTACACTCCTCACTTTACATTCCACTCTCCTCACTCCACACTTTACACTCCTCACTTTACACTCCACACTCCACACTCCACACTTTGCATTTTACACTCCACACTCTAGACTCTACACTCCACACTCCACACTCTACACTCCACACTTTACACTCCACACTCCACGCTTTGCACTTTACGCTCCTCACTCCACACTCTACACTCGACACTCCACACTCTACACTCCACACTCTACACTTTACACTCCATACTCCACACTCTACGCTTTCACTCCGCATTCTACACTTTACACACTCTACACTCCCTACTCCACACTCCTTACTTCACACTCCACACTCCACACTCTACACTTTCCACTCCACACTGCAGACGGTAACAAGGGAAACATGTACAAGACTGTTCAAATAAACTATTGCAGAAAGGTATTGTGCGTCACTGCGTAACCATGTGTTTTGACATCTGTACCATTAACATACGTGTGAGCATTCGGGTTCGTGGGCTTCATCTTGTTTTTTTCAATCCTATAAAATTCACATAGTTATATACCTCAACCAACTTAGTTATCCAACAATTGTGAGTCAATTCCTCATGTTCCATCATGTTTAATACCAATGTTCCACGTTTGTTTTTGGTTACATCATGTTTTTCCTACGGAAAATGCAATTGTCCACCATGTGTGTTGCTTAAATCTCAATTTTCCTAGGGAAAATGCAATGTTCCACCATTGAATGGTTGGTTACATTAGTTAAATCCCATGTTTTTTACTGAAAATGGATGAAAATCCACAGTCTGTTTGATATTCGCCCAGTGGCAGTGCATGTAGCGCCAAAGCCGCATCAAATAGTCCCGGAGGGTGATTGGGGGCACGTTGGGCGAATCGAAACACGCCACCAGGCCCTGCCCTGGCGGATGGATGCAGGGTGACCGTGGCAAGCGAATGATTTTATGGTGGTTTCATGATGGTTTAATGGTAGTTTAATGATGATTTAATGGGATTTAACGGGGCTTAGTGGGATTTGATGGTGATTGAATGGTCATGAAAAATGGAGAAAAATGGGAAATCATTCTGATTCAAGGGCGATTTAATGGGATTTAAGGAGATTTAATGGTGGTTTTTCATGGATTCTAATGGTATTTGATGGCTGACTCAATGGTGAGAATGGTGAAATAATGGTGATTTGAAGTGGGTTTACTTGGACTTACTAGGGAAATCATGGTTAATGGTGAATCATTGATAATCATTGATAATCATTATATTATATTTTTTTGATACTGAATGTTTTTTTCAGTAGGATTAACATGCATTAACCATCACCAAAGAGTGTCATTGGAAATCCCCAAGCGCGCTGCATGGAGGTCGCCTGGGGCCAAGGCGAAGCGGCAACCGGCCATATGTCGATGCGGTGTCGGCATCCTCTATCTCCGTGCATGCTAGGACAATATGGACAAGAAAGGTGGGTTCCAACACCTTCTTTTTCAAGTTTTTCCAAATATGGCCCAAACGACTTGTGGCCGTTGATTTCCAGCGTCGCCCTTCAGTCGTCGACTTGTAGCGACTGCGGCACTTGCGGCTCGCAGGTCACCGCTGTGTGGATGATTTCCAGCCCATGGAGCTAATTACCAGGGGGTAGATGCTTAGTGTATATAACATATTGACTGATTATATATAGATAGTTGGTAAATGATTTAATAATTAAATCTTATATAGTGATTTACTGTGATTGTAGATGATTATTTATGGATGGTTGGCAATCGTTATAGCTTATTAAAGATGGTTGGTGAATGGTAAAAGGAGAGCAGCATCCCAGGAAGTGGATCCATTGCTTGGGTGCACGGGGTGCACGTTCAGTCGTCGCAAATGGCTGGAGTATGGCCAATGGTCTTGGTTCTTAAATGGTTACTGGTTACACTCGTTGGCAACTATGAGTAGGTGAAATATCCTGACCCAACCCAGGCAGTAGTAGTCGATAAACTCATATAAACTCCATGGCCCATCTAAGTTGTGTTGGGTGAATTTGCCACCATGGCGAGACCCAGTCATAAATGGGATGCGTACCCCAAGTTCTTCAGGTTCTTATGTTACAAACCAGTTGCAGGCATTTTGTTCAACTAGGGTTGCCCTATGGACATGTTGCAATGACCTGCTGGAAATTCAACCAGTGTTTTAGGTCATGTATGATGCTCTCTCTCTATATATATATAATATTATATAATGATTCACGCGTCCGAACTTACACATGTCCGACTGCCATGCCAGAAGTTGAGGTGGTAATGATGACAGCTATTTATTTCAGCATTTGATTGTTTAATGCAACGGAGGTGAGTATCTGATTCCCTGCCTTCCACTTCCACAGACTTCCACATGTCCATTCTTCTCGGATGAGTACCCTCAATTCGGCTATCACCATATATTGGCAATTCTCCCAACTAATATAGGCCCTGAGAGAATCGCCAAATTTTCGAGAAAAGTAGTTCTTTTAACCCCCAACTCATGGCAGGGTCTATAACTATTGGTTGAGGGCATGTGATTGCACAAAAAAAATCATTTCCTCAACTTAAACAGGGGGAAAATCACATGAAAGGCTTTATGAAAGCAAAGATACAGATACATACAGTATGTTTTCCTATTTTTGTTGTAACTTAGCTATCCATGCTTCGAGCTATGGTTATTTTCTCCCAACAATGGTGGCATCGTGCCCTCCGGCAGGAAATCTGGTACATCAAAGTGTTGCCCCCATTAACATCATTTCAAACAAACGTAAGCTACATTTTACCTTTCACAAACTCACAAGCACAAGGGGTTTGTACCCAGTTGTTGGCTACATCTCCATTAAAAAAAACTCTCATGGGAGGAAGGGGCTCCCAAACGTTATAAGTTGGTTTATAACCCCATCTAACTAGTTTGTGATATCCCCCATAAGCACTAGTTAGGAATATCATCGCACCGCTCCCACCTGGAAATGACGCTAACTGGTTCAGCATCTCAGCCACTTCAGAGATCACCTGAGCCATGTAGGTGGAACAAAACAAGATGTAAAGATCAATTAATGGATGGAAACAAAAACAACATGTGAATTTGTGGAAATAGATATGGAATATTTTGTCTTCAAGCTACCGTATCTACAAACATCTGACTTTTGGGGTAAGAAGCATCCCTGCTCCAAATTGTGGCTTTGGTTTGTGGAGTCCAAATGGGTGGAAACACACAATGGAATCGGATGGACATATGGCCGGCCCCCTTGCGGCCCCATCCCAATTCCCAGAAAATATATCGATTTTATATCCATCAATTGCTTTTTGATGGCACTTTGAGACAAATCTGCGAAGATTGTGAAGATTGTGAAGCACTCAGGCACTCAGCAAATGTGCAATTATCCACTCCGGCTGTCCTCAATTATCCAGGCTACGTTCCAATAAACCAGCATCTACTCAGCGTGTATGTTCTATAGAAGGCTCACTTCTTTAGTAGTGCACAAAGTCGTTCTGACACTCTTCACTCTTCACTATTCACCAATTAACTCTTTTCCCAAAAATGACAATCTCAATTCATGACCTTTTTCTATGGCAAATTGTTATCTTCATAGATTTAACAATCTTTGGGTGATCACAATTATTGTAACATGGCAAATTGGAATAACATGACACTCTTCATCCATAATCGATGGCAAAAGGAAAAGATCGCAAATCATGTTTGGGTGACCGACAAATGTTCTCCGTCTGGTGAACTCCCTGGGCTTTCGACTTCTGTCTCCCTCCCCGTGAAGTCATACACCTGACCGCAGTGCGTTCAAAAACTGGCGTCCGTCTCAAGGGAAGCCACAGGTTTTCCCAAAAACAAAAAGGGTTTAGTGGGAATTGAATCTGTTCCATAAAAAGGACAAAAATCGGTAGTTTCCCCATTGAATCACCATGAAGTCACGACCGTTTGGATGTAGAATCCCTGCTCCAGCACGCCCCGGCCATGACAGGAACGAAGGCTCCCGTCACCACGCCGCCGTTCACCAACCGCCCCCCGCGGCCCGCCGGTCAAGGCCCTTCGCCCGGCCGGGCAGTGCAGGTTTCACGCGGCGGTGTTTACCGCGGCGGCCCCGTCTGAAGCCAAACGGGAAAAATGGAAGATCTGGGGAAACGTTGGGACACCCAGGGGGAAAACTATGGGTAGAATTGGAAGGGACATGAATTTGCTTACGGCCCGAAAACTGGCCTAGCGACACACACACACACATGATGCTACGCTGAAGTTGAATATTCAACACGAATAGACCATTCCAGAGGTCAGCTAACTAAAACTGTCTACCCTGTGCAACGTGGAAATCCAATGGTAGTTGCTCACACGGGCACAATCGATGCATGTTGGGAACCATGTAAGCAATGATTCCCAGCACTTTGTCAAGTCGCAATGCGATGATCATGTGCTACGCCAAAGCATGGCAATGGAGATACATACATCGAAATGCTGATGTGTGTGATATCACTGCAAAAACGGTCCGCAAGTTGAAGTGATGGAAAAGAATCGCTGGCTCTGTGGCGAAACGCAACCACCCCAAAATCCGCTACCTATTTTTGGAGGTGCGTAACAACAAAAATATACTCGTCGTGGAGGTAAAACACAATTTCTGTGCAGTTTGCAATGGAATTGCGAGCCCAAAGACACAAATGGTGCTTCAAACGTTGTAGACAGCGCAGCATTTTGTATGTTTGGAAGAAGATCTCTGATCATGAAAAACGATGAAAACGCTAGGCCGATTTCCGGGCCGTTCGGAATTTGTCAAACCTATGCCATGGAGATGTCGTCGGGAAACTATGCTGGCATCCATTTAAGTTGCCGTGAAATCAATTTGAAATGGTTAACGACGCCAATGAAACCACAGAGTCCAATTGGGGGTAGTTGGTTGTTGGGTTTACCACAATACCTCGATTTTACAATTTTGATTGCTCAAATCCACATTCAATATCATTCAATCAATCACCAACCACAGGGAGAAATTTCTCACTTCTTTTGGCGTTTCTAATAGTGTAAAGATATTACAGTACTAAAGATACTTGTTTTACATACATGTGTGTATCATCTTTTGTTGTTATTGTGACTCTATAGGGTATACGGTATGCATATATATATATATACATAATATATATATATATGTATATATAAATATATTATGTATATATACACTATGTATATATATAATGTATATTGTATATATATGTATATAAATAATGCACATATATATATATATATATATGTATTATATGTATATATATATATATATATGTATATAAATATATTTAAATATGTATATATATGTCCATAATATAATATATCATATATAAATTTGAGAGAGATATATTAAAATATATGTACATATATTACTCCCAGTTCCGTGAGTTGCACAGCTTTGTCCTCCAGTGCGAAGGTGATTCCTGCACTGACGCTGTGGCGAAAAGTAAAAATCTCAGACCGGGAGAGCCAGCGTGGCTGAGATGAAGTCATTAGTTGGCCTATATGGTACTCAACTATTGGAATCATTGGTTGATTCCCAAGATCTCAGCCAATTAGAGATTTCCAAAAGTTGAGTACCATACAGAATGGTAAATCGCTAAATCTACCAAAAATTGAGATTGGTGGATCTAAACAGGTAATTTAGTTGATCTCAGTCGTGGTTTACCAAAATCTCCATCTATGATAGCAATGATTACCAATGAGATGGTAAAAGTCTGAAATGATTGGTGTTTACAAAGATAGATGGTATCTCAAACATCATTTTACAATAATTAAGATGCCATCTATATCTGGTTGGTGGTTGACCTACCCCTCTGAAGAATCATGGACTTCGTCAGTTGGGATGATGACATTCCCAATATATGGAAAGTCATAAAAGCCATGTTCCAAACCACCAACCAGATATGTGTAGTCATTTTTCTATTTTCATTGCAATATAGGTCCGTTTAGCATATAAAAAAATGATCATCTGGTAAACCTAATGCTAAACCATTCCCAACTCATCACCATTTTTTGTGGGTGCTAAAAACCATCCCAAATGGTATAGGTTTATGGCATTGGGTTTCCCACATTGGTCGGAATACACTCGATACTTTCGATACTTATATCGGATGACTATACATATATAGACTATAATCACTGTAATCATCATTATAGACTCAAAAGTGATATTCCCATACATATAAAACATATAAGAAGAATGGGAATATAAGTGTTGTAACCATATAACAATATTGGGTAGTACCACAAAAGTGGGACAGCATAAGAAAATAATTATATTGGGAATATGGTCTATAATCATTGCAGGGACCATGGACGGTCAAAACGCTGAGAAAAACGTGTGGGTTTGTGCTCCTATGGTCAAATCTAGTGTGTCAGCATGCAACAGAAATCCTAGAACATCAATGGCCATTTCAGGAACCTAAATTGGAGGTACCTACCATGTATAAGGCCTATTTAAGGCCTATGTCAGGGAATATCCCCACAGAATATGGCATTATATGGTACAGTACCTCCATTTTAGGATCCTGAAATTCCCATTGAGAACATCATTCATGAACATGATGGAAACATCATTTCCCAAAACCACTGGATGGAATTTTTGGTGGCTTAACTTCGGGCAACTTCCCCATCATTTTATGGATGAGAGGCTTCATTTGTAACATGACCAACATGGTACCGGTATATGACGGGCATCGAAATGGGCCTGGGCCAAAAAAGGCCTTGGGGTCTTGCGCAAGATGTGCAAAGCAAGGGGTTGGCTGAATCCAAAAGACATTTGAAAACTAGGGGATCGGCCATGCCAACTACCAACTATAAATCATCTATAGATGGGTAGCTGGCAGTTGGTAGCAAGGGGTTGTCTATCATAGCAACTACCAACATATGAAACATATGGCTTTGCCCAAAAGTCGGGGATTGGGGTATACCCCATTTTCTGACACAGCAATAGACATCATGTCCCATGGTCGTTGATCTCCTGCACCAATGGATAGGACGAGACCTTTGCCCAATCCACTTGTGCAGAGCCATCCAAAATTGGGGAGGTGAAGCAATATGTTCAATCAACAGTTTGAGTTTCAGGATGTTTACCTAGCACAATGAGTCACAATATCACACATCTAAGGCAAATCCGGAAGTGTGTCCTGGTTAAACCCCTATTCTAATTGGTGAAAAATGAAACCAGTCAGTTTTTTGGTTGGATGCATTTTATATCCATGTTGAAAAGCCATTTCAACTGACTCAAAATGGCTGAATCCCATGAGGTGCCGCGAAAATGATGGCAATAAAAAAGAGTGGGGCCCCGAGACCACTTTGTCCGGGCCAGATGACAAATAAAAGCATTAGGAAGCCCTCCGCGTCGGAGGCTGCCTGACTTGGGCTTTCTGAGATCATTTTGATTCTCCTCGCGTCCAGGAGCGGTCCAAGCAGGTGAACCTCCTCGGGGCGACCCGGCATGGCAAGCACCAGGTGGACCTGTGTCGCTTCCGCCGTCCCCACTTCCATACGGGTTTCCAATATAATGTTTAATTGGCAAATCTCCGTCAGGCAGTGCGATGCCGGTCGCTCCCTCTGTTCCGATCATGAGAGGGGCGAAAAAATCGATGTAAGCATAGATAATCAGCGCTGTGCTGGTTCCACTGGACCCAGCAGACTTCGAGGGCGGCCAGGAACTGGATGTGCTGGCTTCCAGAATTCATCCGCGCAGAGCGTATCTCCCCATCCTGAGCAAATGCTCGGACTCCAAAGGTTCGAACCTGGCAGAACCTCAGGTGTTCAACTGTCGCCCCAATGGCCCAGCACTTGAAGTTGGTCTCCATAGAGTCTCCACCGTCTACCATCTCAAATTTCACCATGACTTTCACAGCTTAGCTACCTGAAGCCTTGCTGAAAATCATGTTTTTTTAGGCCGCGCCATTTTTTCCAGTGCTTCGACAGGTGTCGAACAAATTCTTCAAATCTGATGTGTGAGATTTTTTTTGGTTGGCAAAAATCCACAGGATTCATTTTTTTTTTGGCTGGGAAAAATCCCTATGATTCATTTTTTTCGTTGGCAAAAATCCCCATGATTCATGTATTTGCTTATGAAAACCTTACTGTTTGCCTTGCTTTAAACTACCACCATCGTACCCAACCCATGGGCCCGGCCTGCCAATGGTGCGTTGAAGGAGGCAGCGAAGCCGCAGGAGAAACCCAGGGAGGCAAGGAGTGACTGCCTCAACGAATAACTTGGAGTATGTAACGTATAAAAAAATAGTGCTAGTATATCAGACATGATAAGTAATCATCCAGTTTATTAATAGTACTAGTATATCATTATTGCTTATGTAAGGAATCCAATAGTAAATCATCCCCCAAATCACCAGAAATATCCATAGATAGGTGATACAAATCATCAACATATGGGTGGTTTATTATTGTTTTACCAACATTATATAAGTATAGAATATATATATATATATATTTGCAGGTATAGATTATATCCTCATAAAACTAGTGTGTATATGGCTATCTATATATATATATATATATAAATTATATATAGATAGACTTTCTCAATGATCACTGCCTCAGGATTAGCATCTCTGGTTGTTTAGCCGTATGCGAACTGGAACATGGCCCATTTATAGATAGTTTATGATGACTACCGATGTGATTCTTAGATGTTCTAGGGACCTTAACTCCTACATAGTTCATACATAATAAGATAAAAAACATGTTTGTCAAATTTCAGAGGTGTGCCCTTCGCTCGGGCATTCGAATGAATCCTCCAACTTCATTGTTTTCTCGTTCAGAAACGGAGTTTCCCATCCCCATGGCTACAGTAACTTTGAATAGACACAAGATGTTATGCTTCAGTGGGATCTGATGTTCCTGCAATCCGAGGCCAGAAAGGCAGTGATGCCATGCAGAAATCCAACTGAGGCAATGACAACCTCAAAAAAATCCATCTCATTCCACACTTCTTAGATGATAATTGTGATTTTAAAAGGTTGAACTCAACTTGCCATGGGTTTTTTCATCCAACATGTTTATAATTGTTTATATATGGGTATTCAAATGATTTTCATTGTCAAGAGTCAAGTGCGCGCGTTTGCCAATTTCACGTGCCAGACCCAGATTGCTTCGCACACTTGGCTGCCACACGTGACGGCAGCCCGGATGCCACTGTACCATCCAGCCAACATGGCAAAGGAAGTGCAAACTTGGATGGATGGGCCTGGCCAACGTGGCATGAATCAGTGATGGACCATGGCCAAGGCCATATTCATATCATTATCATCAAGTGATGGACCATGGCCATGGCCAAGGCCATATTAATTTATCACCATTTCCCCTCAATTCATATCAAATTGTATCCACATTGAAGGGAAATGGTGATAAATTAACGATTCAAGTTGACATTAACGTGCTGAAATATCTTGCTATGATGGGATTCATGGTTGTTGCCCCTAACACCACCTTAAAACCACCCAAAAACCACCATAAAACACACCTAAAACCACCTTAAAACCACCCTAAAACCACCCTAAAGCCACACTAAAACCACCATAAACCCAACATAAAACCACCCTAAAACCCCGGCAGTTGACACAGTTGCTAGTCACTGCAATCACCAGTGTTTGGCGATTTCCAGACACATATAGACAAATATGAATCGGCTTCAGTTTTGATACTTGATGATGACAAACAACATATGAATATCTGCACGCACAACGTCCAGTCGGACTAACGTCGTATTGCTAACGTCGTAGGTTGGACTCCTCAGATCTCCATGGTGTTGGGTTTCAGATTTTGGGTTGTTTCACAGGCCGTCCAAAGTGTTTAACACAATGTTCCGAGGAACATGGTACCACAAATGGTGATATATTTAAAGAGATTTAATGATATATATATATATATATATACATATGTGATATCAATACACCTTATAGACATTTACCACTAATATATATGATGACAATAACATCAGTTCATTCAGTTTTTGATTTTATATACCAAAAAATGGTTCAATGACGATACAACATGAATGGTTTTGATGTTGGCGAACCAACCTTAGCAGTTCATTTTCTGAAACCACCGAAAAGATCATTGCGACCCTCACCATGCACGTTGGTCTAATGCGGAAAATCATGAGAAATAAAGTTTAGCCTTCAATGCGGAAGGAAAGGCTGTTGGCGGCCGTGGGTCTCTGCACCCCGACATGCCACCTGCCACCAGCATAAACTTGCCAGCCACAAGAACCACGTTGTGAAACCTTCCTAACACCTCATTCAAACAATGTTTATCAGTTTTTTGCCTATGATATTCCATCGTTCCCTCACGGCTTGAAAAGAAAACAGTCTAAAAAAACACGAAACAACACAAATCAACTTAAGCTCTTGGAAGCAACATGAAAGCATCCCGCGCTCCATTCCCATTACCCCCGCTGCTCAAACCCGAGATTTCCGCACCTTCGGCCCCCAGTGAGCCACCAGACATGAGAAACAGCACCGCGAGGCTCATGCGCAGAATCTTGGCCACGGACAACATGTGGGTCACAGAACGGGCCGGAAGAAACATGGATATGGGGATGGAACAAACCTATCATTTCCACATTTGGGGAAATAAACATCCATTAGCCAGCTAATATGGGGCACCTAGAGTACCATGGTTTCATAGCCATATGGTTTTGTCAGAAAATGGTCCAGTTGGTTTTGACAATCTTATTTGGGAATGCAGTGTGATATTTCATCAGCCAAGAAAAAGAGACGTTTCGGTTTGTGGGCATGATGTAGGGATCACCATTTGATGACAAGAGTGCCGGATTTTTTTCAGCAATCGTTACAGTTTGAGATCAAACACACCAGATTGGAGTTAGATGGAGTTAGAAAGTGCGCCCTGAAGTGATGATTGACCGGCAATTTTTGAAGTCACCTAACTTTCCGAATGTTTCCGGCAGCTCACATCAATGGTCAATGGCCAGGAAAACGCAACACTCAAGGTGTTCGGAAAGTGATTCTTCAGCTGTCTTGTTGTTTGACCAAGCTGCAGACAGGTATGAATATCCGGGTGTCTGAAATCGGGGCATGCCACCAACATGGCAACGCAAACATGATGATCAATCAGTGGATCTAGGGCGCCGTTGCCTACATGCGATCGTCTGCCCCGTTGCTCAAGGCTATAGATGGCAAACGGTTTTCCAAAGCGATCTTAGACACGCTGCATCTGCGGCTGGCTACCTGTTCCAGCTTCGTCTCCATTGCAACAGCCATGCCGCGTTAAATATGGGACAGAAAAGATGCTGCTTGGACAAGACTGAGCCGCGAGTTCTTCCTTGAACCAGGTTAAATCAATATTTTCTCCACCCATATCTTTTTTTTTATTGATTTTGGCATTCATTTGGGTATTGATTTTGGAACCACAAGATTTGATCAAAGTTAACCAAATTAGATCAATTTTGATCAAATTTCAACTGTTCAATCAAATTTCAACTGTTTTGATTCAACTTTGATGGAACTTGATCAAGTTGCATGTTTGTCGTGTTTGGCTTTCTTATTAATTGTTCATAGACTTCGTGTTTCGTTTGTTGAACAAATAGGTCTTGGAATCAATTGCAAAATAATGATTTATATCGAGGAATATTGATTAGAATCAATAAGTGATTGTCAGGGTTGCATAGATGTTGGTAATCCGGGTGGAATAGCTTGGTTTGATGGGTAAATGCGAGCCATGAAAAAAAACCTTTCCATCTCATTATACTGGTTGGTTAATAGGTTTCCCTACTATGGTTTATCATAATCCCACATATTCCCTATTAAGCATCCTGAATCCATGTAGATAGTATGATCCCCTAACCACTCAACAATGGTATTTCAAAAAGCTCATGTGGCATTTGCATCTCGGTTCGCAGAATGGTCGCCCATGGAACTTGAAGATCAACAGGGCAGTGACGATTGGGACGCCTTGTGCTGTTTGGCTCTAGGCCCAGTCACTCGGAACAAACATGCAAAACCCTTGAAGTTCTCCCTGTAAAAACATGTGATCCGGCATATGGGCATGGATCAATACCTATTAATACCATTTTTAGGGGGATGACCATCCATTTACCAGCTATTTTGATGTTCACCAGGGGTACAAGGTTTTGACACACTGCCATATCACTGAAATATATCTTTGATCGGCGTTTGATGGATGACAGGTCGGTAGATCTGATGCATTTTGCTGGAAGGAACGCAAAAATCATCATCTGGATGAACATTTGGCGGTTGAAGATGCCTAACAAGGCTTGGATGTCACATCATATGCTGCCAGATCTGCCAGTTTGATGGATGGAAACCAGGCTGATCCCACACAACAACAGTTTGGTTTGGTGTTTCTCAAGCCGTACATGTATTCATCGCATTGCAACTGCACAAAAATAAAGATCCACCAAAATTTTGACGAAACTAAGCACATGACAACCTCAGTTTCTCCATGTTGTATTATCCAGTTCATATGCTTTCCTTCCCTGAGTCAATACAGTTTAACTGGGCCCACGTTAGATGATCCATGGATTAATTGTGACTGATTCAACAGCAAAATCCTTGGATTCTACTCTGAAATCAACAGTTCGCTGGCATCGCTGACATGGCACCCTGTTGAGGTGTATAAAACTACTCGTTCCTAACATGTCACGCAGAATGCACCCAAACCGGCAGCTGTAACAACATGAAAATTGAACAAGTCAATCTGTGTAGTTGTTATACACGATGTGATTTTAAACGCTAACCAAGTATGGTTTCTCACACTTTCCCCTCGAAAGTTTGATGTGAACTTTTCTAAAGTTCAAGCGGACACGGCAGAAGTAGAAGGACACAAACGTAGGACCGTTCCCACTCAAAGCTGCAGAACTCTGACGCTTTTTTGGGCCTGGATCCGAACTAGGGTGTAACCTGGGAAGAAACATATCCCACTGGATCCCTCAAATGATGCGTATTGATTTCTTGTTTTCTATTCGAACAAGTTAGATTTCAGGAGAATAAACATCCCTTTAATCAACTCTAAGAGATGTAGACAACCGAATATAGGAAACTAGAAGCACATATAACTTAATCAACCGGCAAAGACTAAAAAACATCAAACCTTCATGTGTTAAAAGCAAGCTTCTATACACAAAAAATCGGATCAAACCAAATTAAATACCAACCTATGGGTGTTTTTTGGTGTCCCCAATTGAGTGGTAATAAAGACAACAACACCTTTTGAAGAAACATGGCCACTTGAGGGTTCTCATGCCAGACATATACCGGATGAAAATTAACACAGATGTAAGACCACCCGCCGGTTCTTGGTGTAGGTGAAACTTAGGTAATCCATCTCCCAAGTATGAAACACCCCCAGCGCATGGTTCCAAAAAATGTCTGTAAATCACCGTTGGTGTTTAGTATGAAAGGGGGATTAGCATAAAAACTGGTATGGTTGATGTCGAACCATTGTCGACATGCGTGAGGCTGAAAGCGGGAACCCAAAATCGCGACTTGATAGGAAACATGATGATTCACCAGTGGATGGAACGGGTAAAAAAAATAGAAGAAAAGTGTGTTGGTATATGCATATATCTACATAATCTACATAATTATATCTACATATATATATATATATATATATACATATTTACAATGTATCTACAATAAAAGCGTAATGATATCGACATATTTATATATTTACCACTAAATACGCAATGGTCCCTAGTATCTACAATAAAGCGTAGTATCTCACCGTTAACCCCAAGCAAACTAACCAACCTGGCTGTCAAAAATCAACTGTAATTACTCATTTTTGTTAAAATATACCCAATTTGTCCTCCATGATTGATAGATCCAATGGTCCAATTTGTTCTTTTCAAGAAATGTCCCATGATTGTCCCATGTGTGTACCATATTACCTGATCTTGTTTTGAATTATTCAGTTGTAAGATCACATAATTTACGTTTATTTACATGGCAGTGTGTCAAAACCTTTTACCCCTTTTGTTCACATCAAAATAGCTGGTAAATGGACGGTCATCCCACTAAAAATGGTATTAATAGGTATTGATCCATACCCACATGATTTTATCATTATTTACCATGATTTACCATGAAAACTCCCAACTTCATCCAGATTCCACAGCATTTTCCCAGCCAAGGCGCCGCAGCACGCAAGGGCACGCCCACGCCCGTCGCGACCGCTACCAGGGACTGACAGGTGCCACCGCCTGACAGCGGTTTGTTCATTCAGCCATGGCTTCCAGTGGTGTTTGTTCATGGGTGAAATCCATGGTTATTACCCATATGCTCCATGTATGGTATATGGATTTAATATGGTAATACCAGTGGTAATAACCCATATGGTAATAACCCATATGGCTTCCTAATAATCCAGTGGTGTTTGATTATACCATTACCCATATGCGAACCATGGTGCTGGTATATTTACCTACAAAACTGGGTGATTTTGTTCGGGCAAATGTAGGTAAATATACCATACATGGAGCATATGGGTTCTGGAGAACAATAATCTCTTTATGGATAACAATAGAATTTTTATCTAATTATGGATAACATTGTTGGATTATGACTGTTATCCATCAATAGATTATTATCCATAGATTATGATCCATAAAGGATGGGGTTCGTCAATGGGAAGGATGACATCCCATATATGATGGAAGATAAGCCAAATGTTTGAAACCACCAACCAGTGTTTAATCATATAATCGTTGGGAATGAGCCAAAAGACTTAAGGAATCTTAAGGGATTCAAGCTGCACAAATGATGATTGAAGCCCGCAAACAGGTGAGGCTACCCAGAAAAATAATATGACAAGTGAAGAACGGATTTTGATGTTCACAAAGGATGAGGCCAGTTTGAGACTGAACCATCAAACATGGAACATGGGCCTTGGACCATGGGGAGTGATGTCCAGGAAAGGCAACTGGATTTGTATAGCTCAACTCTGATTTATGGTGGATATAATATATGCCCATAATTCGATGGGGTTATAACCTAAACTTGTAACTTGGTACCCTTCCTGAACCAACAATAGAGCCTAGTTTAACTCGAATGATATCGATAATAAAACCTGGCAGCGAGAGGGGATCTAATCCACCCTTTGTCAGTGGCTCGCACTGGTGGAGTGAACCAGCAATGGGGCGTGGGGCTTTTTTCACCAAACATTTTACTGGTTGGTGGTTGACCTACCCCTCTGAAAAATCATGGACTTCGTCAGTTGGGATGATGACATTCCCAATATATGGAAAGTCATAAAAGCCATGTTCCAAACCACAAAGAAGTTTTATGTTTTATGTGGATATAAAATGAGATAACGGGATAAGCACACCCAGGTCAATGACTCCCCTCGCGGTACTGCTTGGGTAAAATATTGTAAAATGCCAGGGCAAATCTCAACCACCATGTGAACAACCATGGTTTTTGGGTGGTGCAATCAGAATCTTGAAAAATATGACTTCGTCAATGGGAAGGATGACATCCCATATATTGTGGAAAATAAAAGTTTGAAACCACCAACCAGTAATACTAGCGAAGCTGAAGACCTATTTGGCGTGTATCACTGCAATGCGGTTGGGTTGAACCCCTGTGATTATTGCCAGAATGGGAATTTGCTAATGTGAACAACAAAAAGATGGAAAGTCAACCAAACGTTGGATTCAGGTTAGCAAATGTTGTAATATAGCATTGACCAACATTTGCTAACTAGTGATAATTAATATAATATAATATAATATGATATAGTATAATATACTGCAAAAATGAAGGCAGTGTCGATAGCAGCCTGCGGCCCCCTCTTAACTCCTAGCAGGGTCACCTACGTGGGAACGACATGGCCAAAACACAAAGTTGCTGGGTGACCCCTGCAAGGTATGCCAAAACCACTTCACTCTTTGTTCCAACTTTTTCGCTTGTGTTGCGTCTTCACAAGGGGATTGATCAAATTCACTCTTTGTTCTGGTTACATTAGAAATATATGGAAATATGTCATCTTCAAAGCAGCTGCAGCTGCCCAAGTTTGTGGGAGTTGCATCACAACAGCCCCACACGAAGCCCCTTCACCCACACATAGCCACTTGGTCATATTTTGTGATGCCCATTCAAAATACCGTACCAGCCCAGACCTTTTTTTTCAAAAATCGTAAGAGTCCTCCATCCAAAATAATTTCATACAAACATTATGTATGTAAACCATCCATGGTTGCTACAATGTGGGTCCCACCAGTCGGAAGTTGCCTTGTGAAGACAGGATCTAGCATAAGCCGTTTGTTAGCCTATACTTATATATATATATATAATTATCAAATAATTATCAATATCAACATCGATTTTATTATGTATATACAGTATATATAGTTATCAACCTTTACAAGCCAACTTATTTATGGCGTGCACGCCCACCGTGGAACTCCAGATCCTCGCCTTTCACTTGCTGTCGCAGATGATGTGGCAGGCAAATAATGATCAGGCCACACAACGCGGCACCTCCGTGGGCAACAGTCCAACCGTGGGCAAACGGTTGTACTATTTTATCCTTCAAATTAACCCATGGTTGTCAAACGTTGTCAATATCAAAAGCGACATCTTTGACAGTTGTCAGTTTGCTTCGAAGCCCTATCTATGAAAATTAAAGCATGTTAAACCATTCTCTATGATAATTACACATCACTTTATCAAGTAATATCCAGCTTTTAACTATTATAAACTATTAAACTTATGAAACCACCATTTTATCCAGTTTCTTCATGGCTTTTTACAGCCGCCTTAATTCGTTTTTTTTCAGACGCCACCGGTGACTCGCTCGGCCTACCACAGAGGAGCTGATGTACAAGATCTCCTCAGGCACCTGGATAGTCAGCAGAGTTTTGGAGCAAGCAGTGAAAATGGGTTACCCGGCCTGGTAAACTAACAGTTTGCTACGGTATAGATGACCCACTAAAAAAGATGGTTTACCGAACTTAAAAATGGTGGATCTTTCTATAGCTATGTTAAATTACCAGAGGGTAAACATTGTGAAAAACATTGTGAAAAACTGAAAATCATGGTGAAAAACTTGGTTAAACATTACTAAATGCTTATAAACATTGGTGAAAAAAGCTCAAATTAAACATGATCACCCATCAAGATCTGTAAGAACTTAAGTTCTGCCTTTTTGAAACAATCATGAAACTTGAGGATGTACTGAACAGGTCAAGGTATGTCCTCCATTTTTGAACCCATTGATCATATTACACCCTCAAAGGATACAACATCTGGTTGGTGGTTGACCTACCCCTTTGAAAAATATGACTTCGTCAGTTGGGATGATTATCCCATATATTCTGGACAACATAAAATGTTCCAAACCACCAACCAGTGATATAATTTAATAATAGTAATTAACACATGAACCCATTAGTGATATTACACCCGTTGTTTGTTGCGGACCTTCCTTAGGATTTCTGGTGGAATGATCATGGTGGACTCCGGGCCCACGTGGCACTGTCGCAGAGTAGAGAAACATTGAGAAACCAAAAAAAAAATCCCAGTCATTGATAAACCAATATGATTATAATTAATTATATGAATCTGATTGGTGGTTTTAACATGTTTTAACCATATTGAAACATATGAAAGTCAGTTGGGAGGGATTATCCCATATATCATGGAAAAACATGTTTGAAACCAGCAATAAGTAATACACCAGTGAAATCTAACATAGCGTTTTTTAGCCCTGGCACCAACTCACAAACATAGCATCTGGCTACGTTGTCAACCCTGGGGATTTGGAGAAAGTGATCATTTGGGTGATTTCTGCCAACACCTGCT
>Ga0126342_10009023_pt1 | contig 17864 bp, 13 predicted proteins | sample Cyp1metagenome_FD_92528 | JGI IMG/M metagenome (GOLD analysis project Ga0126342, IMG submission 92528) | Coral microbial communities from Lord Howe Island, Old Settlement Bay, Australia - Cyphastrea 1 metagenome | ecosystem: Host-associated > Invertebrates > Cnidaria > Coral ... | reverse complement strand
CCCGCCGCTTTAGCGAGCCTACTTTTCGACCCTCCGGAGCCACACACCATTGAAAAACAGAGTGTTTCGCGACTTTCCTACCTTTTCGCGCACCTGGATCTTCTTTCTTCTCAGACTTTCTCTTTTTTGATCTTCTTTCTTCTTGTCTTCTCTTCTCTGACTCTTCCCACCTCTGCTTTAAATTTGTCCATATTGTCGGAAGTTTGAATTCTAAACTTCCTTCGATTAGAATATATTATATATATACATATGATGGGGGTATGAGAGGATATGATTTGGGTCATAACTGACAGTAATGGGTATTCAATGGAAAAACGGACATTGATGGGATTTTGACGATCATCATAGTTTAGACTTTCATTTTTTAAATGAGATATGTGCTAACAAACTGAAATTTAGTGATTTTTTAAAGGATTCCTCCCTCCTCCCTACTGTGCTGCTTTTCTGTTTTTTTGCTTCTCTGCTTTTTTACTTCTCTGCTTTTTGCTTCTCTGCTTTTTTGCTTCTCTGCTTTTTGCTTCTCTGCTTTTTTGCTTCTCTGTTTTTTTTGCTTTTCTGTTTTTTTGCTTCTCTGTTTTTTGTTTTTCTTGCTTCTGTTGTTTTTTTCGCTTTTCTCCTTTTTTGCTTCTCTGCTTTTTTGCTTCTCTACTTTTTTTCTTCGCTACTTTTTTGCTTCGCTTTTTTTTGCTTCTGTTCTTTTTTGCTTCTCTGTTTTATTTTCTTCTGCGCTTGTTTGTTGTTTTCGCTTATCTGCTTTTTTGTTTCTGTTCTTTTGTGCTTCTTTGTTTGCTTTGCTTCTCTACTTTTTTGCTGCTCTGTCTTCCGTTCCCCAGCTGCCAGGTGAGGGTCTCTAGATTTTATTACAGTTGCCTTCTCCTTCCTTTTTCCTTCCTTCCTTCCTTCTTCCTCCGTCTCCTTCGGCAGCCTAGGATCGCAACTGCGAGCGGCAGATCTCGGTGTGCACTGCCGGACCTCAACCGCGAGCTCCAGACCGCAGTGGGCACTTCCGGACCTCAACCGCGAGCTCCAGATCTCAGTGGGCACTGCCAGACCTCAACTGCGAGCGCCAGTCAGAGAGAATGTCAAAATAAATGCCAGAATACATGCCAGGTAGAATGCCAGAAAAGAATGGCAGATAGAATGTCAGAATAGATGCCAGATAGAATGCTAGAAAAAAATGTCAGATGGAAGAATAGATGCCAGAAAGAATGCTCAACAAAGCTGGCTGGAGGGGACCCCCAAACCAGCATGTTCCCGAATATGCTAGTTTAGTTGGCTCGACATTAACATGGCCTTCAAATGACCCAAGATAGACCCAAGACAGACCCAACATGGCCCAATATAGAGTCAACATGGCCCAACATGAGCCCAACATGGCCCAAGTTTGCCCCAACAAGATACAAAGCTGGCTGTGGCCCAAAGGTCAAAATTTCGCGCGACATGGTAACCAAAAACCATTCTGTACCGGCCTTGAGGTCTCAGATTCTGTGACAAGAACTTCAACTGGGGCGTGATGTCTGTCGTTTTCTTGCAGTTTTCCTGCAGGTTGCTGACAGAAAAGGACATGTCAGAAACCTGCAAGAAACCCGCATGAAAGCGACATCAAAACGACATCGCGAAAAATTGTTTTCCTGATTAGTTTTTCGTAAATTGAACTATTTTGGGATGTCGTTTTCATGTCGTGTTGATGTCGTTTTCATGCAGGTTTCTGACATGTTTTTTTTTCGTCAGCAACCTGCAACCGGCAGGAAACCTGCATGAAAACGGTGTCAAAGAAGAAGGCCACACCGCACCGGCCAAATTCTCTTTAATAACCATATCTAAAAATTTCTCTAACAAGTTTGTTGCAGATTTGATGTTTGATAGAGTTTGATGTCAGAATATGGCCAAGGAAAAACTCTATGAAACATCCGTCAAACCTAGATCAAAGAAATCAGTTTTGGATGTATCAGGACACCGAACAAAATGATTCAATGCCCCAGCAAACATGAAAGAAACATCATAAATTCTAAAATAAATATATCAAAACTCAAAATCTCCCAGACCCCCCAAACCACCAACCCAAACCACCACATAAGCTCAACCTGAGCACGACCAGAAATCAAACATAAATAAATCACCTAAACAATTTCCTACCCATTTGGTCCTGGCAACACAATGGTAAATTAGGTTCATCCCATATTTTGTTCGAACTTGGTTTTGACCCAACCCGTATTCAGTCAGATTTATGTTGGGATGTCGGTCATGACATCGCGAACGTTTCACACCAAGACTCACCCGTTTCGATGTATTTGATTACGTTCTTTTCACTTTCACATTCAGCAGGGGTGGAATCATCAATTACTGTCTGAATAGAATGGAATGGGATGGAACAGGAAAAAAAGTAACTTCTTCCAATAGACATTGTATTCAGAACATAACTGGTCATCAACCTGATATAATATTATATCCGTTTCCACTCGTTTTCCAACAAACATTACTCAATTGATATTCAACATGACTTGGTCATCAGCAAACATTCAATCACATGGCGCAGCATGCCGCAGCCATTGAGCTTCAGCCACCAGTTGTCATGACCATGACTCAGTATATGTTGATCTAATAGAATCTATGGTGTCTTGTTTTTTTTATCCATGACTTAAGAAAACCCCAAACAGAAATAGGATGATCCATGATGATCCCAATTCACTTTCCACATTTTTCAGGGTGGCTCAACCACTTTGAGCCACGGACCGTTTGTTTTTCGATGGAAGGTTGGGATCCCAGCGGATTTGGCGAGTGTGGAGAGAGTTGCCAGGAACTCGTTGATGCATCTAAAATTAGAATGACTGGTTGGTGGTTTGGAACATGAATTTTATTTTCCATAATATATGGGATAATCCTTCCCATTGACTAATATTTTCAAGATGGTTAACAAATGCTGATGAATGTTGGAGAATGACTTGACGTGATTTGTGAGTTGAGTATGGGTCAATGTCGGGTTTGTCTGAAAATTGGGCACCTCAGACTCCCATGGTTTGACATCACTGTCATGGTCCCTAACATGGCCATGAATTGAGGGTACACCCCATCATCAGACACACCAAAATATCATCAAGTATCACATTGTTTGTTACCATTATTTACCATTGTGTAGTCACTTTTCCCCATTGTACCCCTCGCACGACTGAGTACCAGTTTCGACAAGGGTTCCATTGGGTAGTCACTTCTGCCGGAGGAGACTGTCCTGGCCGCATGCGAGGCTCGGCATGGGATCGTCCAAAGTTCGGCGGGATTGGGAAGTTTCTTCCGGATTTCCTGGAAAAAATCCGTCAAAATATTTCAAACTTAGGCCCCCATGCTTGAATCCTAGAAGGGAGGATCACGTTCAATTTGCATGGATTTCCGTCGTTTTTTGTAGGCATTCAGGTGGTCATGTTCTAAACATTTATAAGCACACTTTGCCAAAGGTGGTACCTCTACTACACCCAGCTTGATAAATGCCATCTGACTGTGTCTGACTGGTTCTTAACACAACATATCCATGTTTTTCTGCAGAGCTTGACTTTGACATTTACAAGAAGCGTGGTTTTCCACTTTATAAACCGCAATCCCTCCATTTGCAGTTTTCCTGTAATCTTCACGTTTTTGCAAAATGCTTGGGAAAGTATCCAGTGAGTCATGAGGTTTAAACCATCAACAAAATAGTTTTGGTTGGAATCTTCATTTCACAAATGATCCCATGTTTCTTCGTAAACCACTTTCGGTTGGGTACACAATCACAATATATTTCACAGAAAGGTGTTTGGTCACATAGATATTGTAATACGGCAAATGCCTGGGCTTTGCCCGGAACCGCAGCCACGACAGGCAACGCATCATCATCATCATCATCATCATCACCATCATCATCATCATCCTTGTCATCGTCATCGTCATCATCATCATCATCATCATCAAACCCCTTTTGAAGATCTTCAATGAATGTAGAAGTTTAGCGGGGGTGGGAGAATTAAACCCCCATCGTAGATCTTCAATGAATGTAGAACTTTAACGAGGGTGGGAGAATTAAACCCTTATCGAAGATTTTCAATGAATGTAGAAGTTTAGCGAGGGTGGGACGTGGGAGAATTAAACCCCCATCGTAGATCTTCAATGAATGTAGAAGTTTAGCGAGGGTGGGACGTGGGAGAATTAAACCCTTATTGAAGATCTTCAATGAATGTAGAACTTTAACGAGGGTGGGAGAATTAAACCCCTATCGGAGATTTTCAATGAATGTAGAAGTTTAGCGAGGGTGGGACGTGGGAGAATTAAACCCCCATCGTAGATCTTCAATGAATGTAGAACTTTATCGAGGGTGGGAGAATTAAACCCTTATTGAAGATCTTCAATGAATGTAGAAGTTTAACGGGGGTGGGAGAATTAAACCCTTATTGAAGATCATCAATGAATGTAGAAGTTCAACGGGTTTGGAGATTTAAACCCTGTTTGAAGATCTTCAATGAGTTTAATGGGGGTGGGAGTTTAATATTCCTTCATACCTTTGTTGATCTTCCCAACTGAATGTAGAGTTTAAAGGGGGTGGGATTTTAATATTGCCTACTACCCGTGTTGATCTTCCCAATTGAATGTAAAGCTTAACGGGGCTGGGAGTTTACTATTCCCTACTACCTTTTTTGGTCTTCCCAATCAAATGTAGAGTTTAACGGGGGTGGGATTTTAATATTCCCTAATACCTTTTTTGACCTTCCCAACGGAATGCAGAGTTGCAACAACATTTGATTGGGAATGGACGATATAGCAACCCCAAAATAGATAGAACAGTTGGACACCTGGAAAATATGAGGTAAATATCATCAGCATCCAACACTTTTCGGCATCTGTTTGGGGCTTGCTATATGATCAGCGTTCAAAACCTCCATTGGTTTATTGTTATCACAGGGGATTGTACCTTTGCATGATAAAGGGGATTATCACATTTCATGCATGGGGAAGCCCGTTCTTAACCAACCAGTAAGATGGAATCACAGACGGATTTTGAACACTGCTCATTTTGTAACTAGTCAATACAACTATTTTTACATAGATATAGATAGTTATACCTCAATTTATAAATCTGAATATAACTAACTCAGGAATTTTCAATTATTCATATGTATTCCCCTGCTTTTAGCCGTGAGTGGCTATGGGGTGCCCCAAAAACCCGGCGGAAAAACGACGCCATGGCAGCCCTCCACCTGGGTCGAATCGTTAAGGGCAGCACCTGTGGAGATCCAGCCTTTGATCAGCTGTCGCTGGATGTGTTACTCGGTGTTTCTTATGGCTTATGGATGTTGATGTTTATGTATGGATATGATGTGGTTTATGATGGTTGATGATGTTTGATCGATAACCATCAAAAATGGGCATTTCACGAAAGAAAATTGGGATTTGACTATCGAAAAGTCGAGATTTAAGCATCGACCATTGAGATTTAACCATCAAAATCATGAAAAAATATGGGATTTTAACCATCCAAAAAGGGATTTCGCAAAGCAAAATATGGATTTGGCTATCAAATATGGAGATTTCATGAGTGAAGAAAAGGGATCTAGCAGGCAAATGTCGGGGATGTAGCCACACTGACGATTTCATCGCTTAAATTAGGGATGTAACCATCTTGGGGATTTACAGCAACCATCAAGCTTGGCTTCCAAAAATCCGATGGCAAGCCATTTGAGGAGTGTAAATCAATCAGTAGATGGAATGGGATGGCGTCAGGTCTTGCGCACTGCTGATTTCAATGTCTCCAGTCTTTGAATGTCAGGGAGGGTCTGTGAAAAAGCCGGTATGTAGGCAAGAGGGCTGATGTCAAAAAATCATGTCAGAAGCCCATGTTTTCGTTACATTCCACAGGGTTCACGGTGCACGATGTTGCAAGTGGCAAGATTTAGTGAGATATGGCCGATTGGGGGCTACAAATTTCCAGGTTGCGACAATTGGCCAATAGCGGGACGCTTCTCCGTAGCAGCTCTCAGCGGGCGTCATACTGCGCAGCCAAAGTGCCTGCGCGCGTCACACTGCGTTTGCCATGCTGGGCTGACAGGCCGTGGGATGAGTGGCGTGGTGGGTTATTTGGTGCCAGGAAGGATTTTTGATGATTTTGGCAATGTTCATAGTGGCATATAGTGGCATCTACTATAATTAGTTCCTGGTGGCTGGATCTTCGTGGAGCCAGTGATAGCCAGTGCCAGGCCGAAAATGCGAAGGGGACAACAAGTCTTTCGAGATCATGGCTTTGACTTTTTCTGTGCTTTCGAGATAGCGCTCATCTGGGGATGCCGAGCCTTGGAAAGGAGGTGGGGCTTCGATGACCTCGAGGGGGTGGCTTGCAGCAGATGGATCATGTATTGAATTGTAAGATATCCCAAGAAGTACTTCACTATAGGTGAACCCAGGAGCATAGTCAATCATAGTCCATATTTCACAGGGTGGTATAGTTATATATCCATGTGTTTCCATGTTACGGCTCATTTATTGCTTATCGCTAGACCGCAATTTTGATGTATATATGTGACATGCGTGCGTGTATCCCATAACATTGAAGCAATACGAAACCCAATTCAATTAATTATAGAATGTTAGGATATTGTAGGTATACTGTATGTATCTTATCAGTATACTACAAGTATCTTATAAGTATACTATCAGTATCTTACAAGTATCTTGTAATTATATACCTTATGTATTATAATTGTATATCATTGTACTATAAGAATATTGTTGTTAATCCGTACACCCCTTCACTTACCCGTTGTTCCTCTAAGGCGTTGATCGTTTCGCCGACGTCTTGGTGCGCAGTGGCTACACCTCCTCGCCGAAGAGCGCCTTCCGTCGCTTCCATGAGACGGCGCGGCATGTGTTGACCTGGTGCTGCGATGAGGGCCTGGCAGGTGCAGCGGATGGGTGGCACAAGAAGATAGCCACATGTTCTGGCTATGTTTACAACATTGTATATATATATATAATTTTATTATAATACACACATATATATATATATACATATATATATATATATATATTTGATTGTGTATATGTCACAATCATGTATATCTCACGATTATGTGCAATAATACATAGTGTATAATTAGATTTGCTTATTTATGATATTACGCGTATTTATCGAAGGAAGTTTAGAAGTCAAACTTCCGACAATATGAACAGGTTCGGAAGAGTCAGAGAAGAGAAGAGAAGAGAAGAAGAGAGAAGATCAGAGAAGAGAGAGTCAGAAGAAAGAAGGTGCAGGTGCAGGAAAAGGTAGAAAAGTCGCGATTCACTGTGTTTTTCCAATGGTTTGTGGCTCCGGAGGGTCGAAAAGTAGGCTCGCTAAAGCGGCGGGTGCGGAGCCATCTGGGGAGATGAGAGATGAAAAATTGCACGCCGTTGTGGCGCGAAGCACATTTCGAAGTCAAAATGTTAAAAGCACCAGGGGTTCGGACCACTTTTGGAAGTTGAGATGTTGAAAAAGTGCACGCCGTTGTGGCGCGAAGCACATTTCGAAGTCAAACGTGTAAAAAACTGACGGGTTCGGAGCACTTTGGGAAGTTGAGATGTTCAAAAAGTGCACGCCGTTGTGGCGCGAAGCACATTTCGAAGTCAAAATGTACAAAACACTTCAGCTTGAGCACTATTGGAAGTTCAAATGTCGAAAAAGTACACACCGTGGTGGCACGAAGCACATTTCGAAGTCAGAGTGCTCAAAACACCAAATGTTCGCGCCACTTTTGGACGTTGAAGCTTCGTTTTGTGTGGCAGGCGCAAGGGATTCTGCACCCTGCCAAAAGTGAGCAAAACGTGAAAGTTTTGTAGCATTTCCAAAAACGATGGCAGGCTGTAGGACATTTGAAGAAGATCTGCAAAGATGGATTTCGCGTGGCAGGCGCAGTACAAGAAACATGTTCATCAGAGATGTTGAGAGGAGTTGCATTTTGGAGCATCAGATCTTCAGGTTTGCTAAGATGATTTTGCGAGACAGGTTTATCACTACGTATGACCCCGGCTTCACTTTTTCGTGGCAGGCGCAGTACTTTAAACAGATGGAATGGAAAAATAGCAATGCGCATTGGCACGAAGCCGTCAGCTCTGCCCTCAACTTTCCATTTTTGGTGTTGTCAACTTGAAAAATTGAGGAAGTCTCGCAGAATAGCTTCGATTTTGACGTCGTCAAGTTCAAAAATTGAGGAAGTGTCGCAGAATAGCTTCGTTTTCAAGCTTGTAGATAGACAGATAGATAAACATATAGATCGATAGATAGATAGATAGACAGATAGACAGACAGACAGGCAGACAACTACAGCTACAACTGCAACGAAACTACACTACTACTACCACTACAACTACAAATACAAACATACTACGCTACAGTACACTAATTACACTACACTACACTAACACTACACTACACTAATTGCAGTACACTACACTGGTCACACTACAACTACAACTACAACTACAACTGCAACTATTACTACTACTACTACTACTACTACTACTACTACTACTACTACTACTACTACTACTACAGCTAAAGCTAAAGCTACAACTGCAACTACACTACATTACACTACAGTAATTAATTACATTACACTACAATACAGTACACTCGAGTACAGCTTCAGCTACAACTGCACTACATCACACAACAGTACGCTACACTAATTACACTACACTACACTGCAACTCTGCAACTACAACTACAACTACAACTACACTAAAGTACACTACACTTCACTGCACGACACTAAGCTACACTAACTACAACTACAGCTACAACTGCAACTACACTACACTACACTAGACTACATTACACCACAGCACACAAAACTACAGCACACTACACTACACTACATTACATTAAACTACACTGCACCACACCACAACTACAACTGCAACTACACTACACTAATTACACTACACTACAACTACAACTACAGTTGCACTACACCATACTACATCCAGCAGTTGTGGGTGAGGTGACCTCTGCAACCATTGCGACCATTCCAAAAAACACAACGCCAAACACCTTTCGGCCCATCAGTGGATTCGCTCTGCCATCCACGCCTCACAACAACTCACCTCTCCTATAGCGTCCTATCTGTGAAACTTCCGCCACCGCCTTGTGCGCCACTACTGGTATAGGTATATGGATAGAGGTGCCAATGACATACCAAAAACGGGGTAAGATTATTGCCAAACAGCAACAAAGTGGAACACGATAACGTTGGGCAGATTTTATCGGTAATGTGGTGAAGCTAATAGTGAACCACAACAATTTTGATTATTTGACTGGGTATATTTCATGAACTGTTCAACGCATTGGTTTTTGATTTACCACAGTGCTTCCAACTCCCAAGATCTGAAAACAATTGCTTTGTAATGTTCTACTGACCCATGTGATTCGCGTTCCATGACAAGCTTTTGGACGAGCCCCAAGTTTTGCAGAGATCATTCCCACAATGATGAAATGCAAAATCTGCAGACCAACTTCCATATCTAGCTGCGAATGTGAACCTGCTATATTCATCGGTTGCAGAAGACTTTCCCTGCAACCAACGACCCAACTGCCTCCTGCGAGTCGATGATGTCTCCGAGACAACTCAGTCCATCTTGAAGGTTCGCGCCATGCATGCGTTGGCGACTCTGGCTCCAAGGGAAGGGGATATCATCGCCCAGAAACATGTAGAAACCAAAACTCTTTCCAGTGAGAAGGTCATTCAACTCTTCTTTGGGGATATTGTTGGAGATTTTGAGTTTTCAAGATAGCAATTGGTCAATGTTCAGCATTTGGAATCTATTATCTTGTCATATCTTGTCATATTCCATGAATATCGGCTCATGAGACACCTTGTTTCTTTTTCCAAAGGCCAGGTTTTTGAAACGTGCGAATTCTCCAAATATCGGTCAACCTGGTGAACTTCTCGTTGATGTGGTATCCTCGGGATCCTCCAGATTGGAATCAGGTGAGGCGTCGATGTCGAGATGGACATGCGGAGATGCCGATTTCTCAATATGATTTGGCTTTCACTCTGCCACTTCCCGGAAAAACCAATGGTTTTCACTGGACTTGTCTCCTTTACCCAATAGAAATCTGAATAGAACCCATGAATATGGTGGATGTCCAACAATGGCTGTGTGGGTCGTTTCAAATTAGCCTCAGTTTTACATACAAATGATTTGGAATAATAATCCCCATTAACCACATTTTGGACGGATTGAAAGCCACTTGGCCAAAGTTTCTGGCCGCAGATCCATGAATAGCCACGAAGCATGATTGAGCCATCCGTATTTGCCAACTTTGAAGATAAGCCAGATTAACATCATCCATATCAATGCATTTCAATGGAAGTTTAGTTAGGAAACTTCAGAGCTACGGACGATTGTCATGGCCACCTTTCTCACCACCACGGCAACCACATCATCATCTCTACCATTATGTCAACCACCTCATCATGTCAAGCACGTCATCACCAGGCCGGGAACGCGGCAACGCGTGAATTCAGGCTTGAAAAGACTCCCGGGTGCGAAAACCTGAAATTCAGGTAAAGTGGCTTCCGCGGTCGCCGAAGGAGGGTCTCTGTTTCCGCGGTTGCGCGGCTCGATCGGGGAAAGCGGTCGACAAAAAGTGCACAGGACTGTAGCGAGAGCTCGGTTTCCACTTGAAAATGTTGAAAAACTGAGGCGTTCGGTGTTGGAAGATGGAGGTGGCAAAATGTGCACGAGACTGTAGCGAGAGCTCGGTTTCACATGAACAACGTAAAAACTGCCACATTCGGAGCACTTTTGGCAGATGAGGTCGGGAAAAGGTGCACGAGACTGTAGCGCGAGCTCGATTTCATATGTCTACCACATCATCATCAAGTAAGTAGTTGGTCACATCAATCGTTAAAAGAACTGAAGCGTTCGGAGCACTTTTGGAAGATGATTGGCAAATTTCACTGATTCAGGCTTTCATCCATGCATTTCTTCCTTCCTTCCTTCCTTCCTTCCTTCCTTCCTTCATTCATTCACGCGTTCATTCATTAATTCACTCATTCATTCATTCGTTCGTTCGTTCATTCATTCCTTCATTCATTCATTCATTCACTCAATCACAATCATTCTTTCCTTCTTTCATTCTTACATTCTTTCATTCTTTCATTCTTTCATTCTTTCATTCACGTCATTTTTACATTTATTCATGCATTCCTTCATTCATGTGTTAATTCATTCATTTATGTGTTAATTCATTTATTCATGTGCTAATTCATCCATTAATTCATTCATTCCTTCCTTCCTTCCTTCATTCCTTCATTCCTTCATTCCTTCATTCCTTCCTTCATTCATTCCTTCATTCATTCATTCATTCATTCCTTCATACATTCATTTATTCATTCATTCATTGATTGATTGCTTCATTCATTCATTCATTCATCCATCCATTCATTCATTCCTTCCTTCCTTCCTTCATTCCTTCATTCCTTCATTCTCTCCTACATTCGATCCTTCATTCTTTCCTTCATTCTTTTTTCCATTTCATTTCATTTTCATTTCATTTTCATTTTTCATGTCATTTTCATTTTTCATTTTCTTTTTTCATTTCATTTTCATTTCATTTTCATTTCACTTTCATTTCATTTTCATTTCATTTTCATTTCATTTCGTTTCATTTTCATTTCATTTTCATTTCATTTTCATTTCATTTTCATTTCATTTTCATTTCATTTTCATTTCATTTTCATTTCATTTTCATTTCATTCTCATTTCATTTTCATTTCATGTCATTTTCATGTCATTTTCATTTCTGGCAATTCACTTTTCCCAGCTCACCAAGAATTCCTATAAACAAACTGGTTCGTATAGCCATTTCTTATTATCGAAACTTCCGCCCCGGCGTTACCTGGTAAACCATATTAAACCATATTACTCCATGTTGATCCATCCAACATATCCTGTGGTCAAAATCCAAGTGGGACATCCATCGACATCGACAGGATGGCCTTTGGGATCATCTCCTTGGACATCGTTCTCAACGGTTTTCAGCGCTCACTGAGCGACCAAGATGCTTGAGATGTAAGGAGAGTGCCAAAGAGACGGGCCATGTTTAAACGGGTGCTTAATCAAAGGATGGCTAGTCAACCAACACTATATATATATACACAATATATATATGCATATATATATATATATTATAGAGGTATGGCGTATCGAATATTCATCGCTAACAACCATCTGATATATATGTATATATACACATAATACATGTATGAGTATATATATATAATATTATTCATATGTATATATATATATATTGTGTATACATATATATATATATATACAGTACATGTAATAAACTGTATACATCGAATACAATGTGTATCTATAATATAATGTATGTATACTGTATATGCATACCATAGAATGTATTGGTAGCACCCTCCTTAACACTCAGGAAATCGACGATTGGTTGCACCTGTGGCGCGTTCCTTGTCTCAACCATGGGATTATGGTTTCAAATGTGCTTTATTGGATCATCTTGGATCCTATGATTTCTTATATGGTATTTTTTTGCTCCTGTTTTTGGAACTACTATGGTCATGATCCCTGATGACGATTATACATTAGTGAAGTTGAACCACTAAGCAGACCATGTTGAGCAAGTCAATGGAACCATGGTTCCAATATCACAAAATCAGTCCTTCAGGCATAGCATCTTCATGAGGTTCAGATATCAAAACACACCACTTGAATCCGATCCTGCTTTGTCATTTCGAGTATTGGTTGATATTAATATTGTTATTTTTTTCGCACCATTTGAGTATTCGGAAATTGATCATTATTATTGGCGTTTTGGTTGGAACAATCACTACCGAAAAGATCATGCATGTTTTTTTCATTCCAGCCTAGGTACGTGACGCAATCGGAAAAAATCGGACCCCTCTCATGAGGTCTTGGGGAACCTTCATGGGATTCTGGATGCCACTTGGATATAATTTTCCAAGGCTGGGAAGGATGCTGCCAAGAGACTTTCTGGGCCGTCCACTTCCACGAAGATATGGGTCTCATGTTGGGATTGCTCCTTGTGATGTACGAAAACTAGGAAAAACTTCAGTAGGCCACGACGTAGAGCTGGATAGATTTAACAATCTCAAGCGTTTGGATCTTTCCGTCTTTTCGGAGATAGTCTCAGGGTCCAAGTTTCGCCTCGGAACTAGGAATTCAACCCCTGCAACGACGTGAATGATGCTGCTGGAATTCTACAGGCGCCGGGGGGTTCTTCCAGGTGCATGGACCATGACTTTGGGTTCTGACAACCATACTTTTTGTTGTTATTTTCAGTATTACTGGTAGTTTGGGGATGACACTTTCAGATCATTATATAAAATTATATATATATATATTTATGAGGAACCATGCCTAGATAGTGCGAAATCAATTGCTAAATGCAAACCTGTGTTGCATTATGTTGCATTTATTTATCGATGTTTGGAACTTGGAACAAATGCATTCTGATTGGGATTCCAAGTATCTTTAACTATACGGCATCCACATACTATCAGACGTACAAAGACACGCATGAGTCTCCAACTAATAAAGCCCTGCATGTTGGAGCAGGTTAGCATGTGGGACATCAGTTAGTGAGGCCGTCACAAACTGCACTCAGCAGCTAGAAACAGGACATCAACGAGCTCTTCTACTTCGCAGCCGAGGGATTTCAAGGTTGGGAACCTCAAGTGCTGTGCACTGCATGAACATTGTGAAAATCCCACGTATAGTGTGCCATATTGATTGGAGTTCCTGGCCCAGAAAGCCCAATGATTTTCCATATGACAACGGAAGCAACAGAGATGAGATGAGGCCTAGGGCTGTATACCCAGGCTTTGGGACCACGGGACCACAGAGTCCGTTTGGAACACTCCACTGTCTCTACTTCTGAGTGAAATGATCATCTTCATTTCTTTGAGGTGTTCTGTACCTCTCTCATCACCAATATGACAAAATAATATGATATATATATACTTATATATATATCTTATATATATATATGTATGTCTATTACAGGTGCTTATGTGGAGATGTTTGCGTACTACCTGGAATCAAACTGAGTTTTTTTTTGGTGTTTCGCGTTTTTGGACCATAGAATTGGTGACCAATCTTTGGGGCATCAGGCGGACACGCGCGGAACTTGACTTTGGCCGTGTCACTGGGACGGCTATGGCCACGGAGAGTCCAAAGATGTGGTTCTGGCTTTAAGGGAAAGATGAGGATTATATACCCATTGGGAATTGAATGAACTTGGGGGTAGCACATATGCCTTTCCATGTTGAACCCATTTTCAGACACAGCCTGTACAGATATTTGTGGATATTTATGAACGGAACAGAATGGGACCCATTACAGTATAGCCCAGTTATGACTTCTTTTCCATTTAGGAGTGTTAGGAATTGTTAGCCTGAGATGCAAATCCACTTGGTACAGTTCCAGTTCCCGTTGGAAGGTGGCTTACCTGCTAACATCCATGTTTTTGCTGTGTTCTTATCATACTCAGTCCCACTTCAACACCTCAAGATCTCAGCAAAGAATGATAAATATATATATATATATATATATATATTATATATATATATATACACATGGCATGACGTGGCTTATGGGTAGATGAGCCTTCATTAACATCTTGTGTTTTTAAGGCCTGAAAGATGCCACGTTTCTGCCCACGAACCATCAACGATCTGCCGAGGTGCGAAGGCTTCAGCACCTGGGGCAAGGGCTTGGGGGGCCATCTGCTGGGAGCCATGTTCCTACGAAGCCTTCGCGGCCTGGTTGGAGCTGCTTGGGGGGTTCGGGGGTCCAGGAATGGATGGTTCTTTTTAATGTTTTTTTTTGGTAAACCTATAACCTTAAGCGTCTTAACCAAAACCAGAGAAACTAGACTGTAGTTGTGGCGATAATATCGGCTTTGGAGCCAAAGTTATCTTGGATCGACATTCCAATATCGATTTTCTTGAGGAATATGTATAAGAAATAAGAGGATCCCCACCAGCGTGAAACTGCTGGGTTGAATTTGAGGGTCGCCCAAGTTTGCCACATCCTACAGAGCAGTTGCAGCACCAGTCGAGGTGCCAAGAGGTTTATCTCCAGTGAGAGCATTGAGTGGATACCTTTTGGACAAGCATTCTTCGAAGAGCCTTTGGGCAAATTTGGCCATGATGGGGTCCCATGAACAGAATGAGATGGCAGTTGCTTTTTGGCTAATTTCTGGTCAGAATTTGAGAATCCCTGGTGACCCAGTTGTGACCACGGGGTACTTGGTGTTAGTCATTTGGTGACTCCAGGTATTCAGCCACTCTTCAACTCTCCCTGTCAGTCAACAGATGTTTATGCCGCCAAGGAACACCATGGAAACGCATCGCTGGCATGTCGAGGCCAGCACATTGCTTGCGCACTCATAGATTCGGTCGCTTGGTTTCATCCGGTTTGATCTAGACAGCCAGCTGGGGATGGGTCAAACCAAGTCAAAACCAAAACCATTAAGCGAAAATGACCATATGACTGGGGGAATAAACATCCATTAAGCGTCTCTAGGGTGCCAAGGGTTTGACTCACCATTTGTTTTTGCGCGATATCTGCGTCATATCCAGTGACGACTCGATTGCCAAGGTTATCAGTGTTCTCTCTCAGCGCCCTTCTTTGGAATCTGGTCGGCTCGGCCTTTATGAGCCCGGATTTTTCATGTCTTGTTGGCGCAGCCCATGGATTGTTCCGCTTTTCGTGGTTTGTTTGGAAATGGGTGAATTGAATGATTGAATGACCATCATGGCCTTAATTTTCCAACGTCTACTAGCTGCCTCTAAATGGTTGGTGGAAGAAATAAATGGGTATCAATGGCATACAAAGCACCCAGCCATTCCTAGACAAATCAATACTTTGAAACCCTTGCTGCTGTTGCTGCCAAGCGCCCTCGAGTTTGAAGGGTTCAGCAAATGGGTGTGTCTGAAATCAGAGTACATATCCTTCCAGTACCCAGTTTCTAAAGATTCAGACACGCCCATTTCAGTTTCGCGCATCGGTCGCACGTTTTTCACCGTGGGGCCGTGGCTGGACCCGGGGATGCTATGGGATGATTCCGATTCCAAAGTGACTCCAGACATATCCAGACTCGGATCTGATAGCCGAAAAACTTTGGGAAAACCCCATTCCATCAGTGCATCATCATCCCCATCAAGAATGGCCATATTTTTCCATATGGAGGTTTCCTAAGTCATAGGGGGTATCCCAAAAATCATCCTCATGGATGACCATTTGAGTCTTGAAAGCCATGGTCTCGATTGGGCATCCCCCATGACGAACCATCGACTGGGGTGAAATTCCTATCCGCATCGAGGATCGGGCCTTCCAACGTGGCTACTTCTACCTCCTGCGCTGGGCGGTGGTACAACGAAACATTCCCATGATGGAGACCGAAATGATCGTGAGGCCTGGGAAAAGACTGCGACGTCTGCGGATCAAACTATATCTGGCTACAAATGATGGATAGGTCTGAAATTAAATGGAGATTTCCGCCCTAGAATATCCCAGAATTATGGAATATGATGAATCATGGTGATCTTAATAGGGAACATGATGACGAACCAATGAACCACTAAGACTAGGTTTAGGGGTAGCCTATTTTTAGACAAACCCAAATGTTAGAGGTGAGTATTTAGGAAATGGGAGTCCTGAACTTTGGATGACTGCTTCAGGGGCGCGTGATCTCCGTTTTCTCTTAGAGGTGTGGAAATTATCGTTTAATGTCAACTCTGGATTAAGAACCTTCAATTGGGGGAGGTTACCCCCAAAAATTCTGATAAATCATTGGTTTGGAACATGAATTTTATTTTCCATAGATGGGATGTCATCCTTCCCATTGACGAACCCCATCATTTTTCAGAGGGGTACAGTAGGTCAACCACCAAGCAGTAAATCCACGCACTTCCCGAATCCATGGATTACCTTGTGCCCAGGTGGAACTGTTTTCAAAGGGTGTACTGGCTGGTTGAGGATCCATTGGAAACCATAGGAAATCTATGGTTTTACGAAGTCTTTTGAAAGTATGAAGGGCGGCTTTTCATCCCACATGCTTCGAATCAATATACACCAGTTATGGTTAAACCCCTAGGTAGTGCCATATTCAGGTCATGAACTTCCGTTATTTCCCCAACATATAGTATTTGTTGGTTATAAAGTTATATACGTAATTATATAGTTATATTGTTATATTGTTATATAGCTACATTTTTATAGTTATATACATATGTGAATATATATATATATATATATATATGTGAATATAGATATATCCTGTTATATGCCAGTTTGTCACATGTTGTCCCCAGTATATCCCCATATCATGGTTGCCATACCTCTCTCCAAGTCGATGAGAAATGTGTTGCCCAGACTATTCGTTAATATACCATAATATACCCATTATATACAGTACCAATTTATTTCTAGTTGACATAAAGATCCCCGCACCAACCAAATAGCATATCAGTTGCTCATGTAGCCCCTTTTACGATCCTCATGATCGTTTAACTTATCATACCCCCATTGTTATTCATGGGGGACCCAAATGCCAGTATGATAATGGAGACGTGCTTTTCCAACCAATAAAGGTGTCATATTGAAGATTATATATATATAAGTGGTTGAATATTATGGTGTCAATATATCCGATATATACTTAAATGTATCAATATTGATACTATGTTCACCATGACTCATGACTCGGGTTGACCGCAGAATCAACAGGCTCAATCTTGAATGCCTAATCAGCTTGCGGTAGGGGCAGCGGGCGGATCTGTGTCCACCTTCATTCTCAGCCTCCT
>Ga0126342_10009022_pt1 | contig 17866 bp, 20 predicted proteins | sample Cyp1metagenome_FD_92528 | JGI IMG/M metagenome (GOLD analysis project Ga0126342, IMG submission 92528) | Coral microbial communities from Lord Howe Island, Old Settlement Bay, Australia - Cyphastrea 1 metagenome | ecosystem: Host-associated > Invertebrates > Cnidaria > Coral ... | reverse complement strand
TGTATGTATGTATGTATGTATGTATGTATGTATGTATGTATGTATGTATGTATGTATGTATGTATGTATGTATGTATGTATGTATGTATGTATGTATGTATGTATGTATGTATTATATGTATATAAACAGGGAGAAAAAGAGAGAGAGAGAGAGAGAGATTCAGAGTGATAAGGTCTAATCACGTCCCATCTGAGAAGTCCCTTCAAAGTCGAATAGTATCCTGGCTGTCTGCATGCTAAGTGTACACAAACGATTAAGCTCGGGGCGTTCGCTTGGCACTTTATTGGCAAGGACCCGGGCGTCGTACAGCATCTTCGTGATCTTCGGCTGCTCCCGGTTGCTCACTGCTAAACCTACCCAACTCGCGAATGGGAAAACAGAAACTCGCATGTAAAACGACTCGCGCAATTCTACTATTTAGAAAAAAATAGTAAATCCAAGCAAGGGGGTGTGTAGGAGGGTGATTTTTGCTCTCGAGGCACGTGCGGTCAGATATGCTGCCAACTCCGGTGCTTCCTTGTAGCGATCTGCCAACATTTTCGAGCTCGGATCCACTCCACCAAACAACTGCTGCACAGAGTCACCTGTGCTGAAGTACAAAAGTAAAAAAAGGCGGGGACATTCTGCTTTGATCGATTTTGATCGTCTGGATCATTTGGTTCTGGCCGGAATTCGTGTCCGGCAGCAAGAGAATAGAAACAAGCCTTTGGACTGCCTCTAGGAAGGAATCTTCCCGGCTTACAGAGGCCCAGGGAATAAAATAGGACTTGCAAATAGCTTGATTGATGGACTTTGCCTCTGCCTGTAAAACTTGACGAGTGTGGAGTGTGAGGTTTCAGTGCGTCTCCTCTTGAGAATTATAAGCTGCACCGGTCTTGGAAGAAGGGAAGGAGAGTCTGATGTGATAGCCAATTTCGGACAGGAAACCCAGGGCTGAGTACACTTCTGCCAGCACCGATGATCGTACTAAGGCAGTTCCAGAAGTCCTTGCAGCACCTGGCCAACCAAAACCAAACAGTACTCGGCTTCTGTGCTTTTGTCATACTATCGTGATATCAAGCTACTCATGCAAACTACCGTGAGTCTTCATTACATAAGCTGGTGCAGTAGTGGTGGGAGAGGTTTTTACCATCTGCTGAGTCAAGGTGCTCACAACCCGTTCTCGCAGGTCCGTTGAAGCCATATCTTGTTTTGGAAGTTTCCAGTACCCTCCCAGCCAGTGGACAGCCAACTCCTCTGGTGATGGCGGGGGCACATTTGGTGCATCAGCTTGCAGACCTGCACCAAGCTGCACAGTACCAAGAGTACCCGAATCACAAATGCTTTCCATGGACACATGTAAACGAAAAGGAATCCAATTCTATCAGAGTTCCTGTAATTCTTTTGGCCTCCATCAGTGGCCTTGCGAAAGCCATTTTCACTGCTTCCTTGCCTCACAATCAGTGCCGGCAAATGGAATGTAAATTGCAGTTGTAGACATCGGGTTCTTCAAAAAAAACAGCCATCGACCAAAAAGTTTCGACATCCACCGGAAGCCCCCGGACCCCCTGTCTCAATGTTGCCAACCATCGCTTCTCAATGCCCGGAGCAAGAATGGCTGTTTTTTTGAAGGCTGCTGTCACACAACATTGAAATTGGGGGACCAGGGGTGTCTAACTCTCCTCGCCAAGACTTCAAGTTGGTTGGCTGTTTTTTTGAAGAACCCGGTACCAAAACGATAACCGTGACAAGACCAGATCCGCGAAAGATCCTCCTTGCTCTAGATAAGTTGCAAGTCGCGCTTGTGAAGGATGACGAAGCCAACACGCATCGTCCCATCATAGAACTTTCCTGGGCCCGACTGGTTGTGTCCGGCTCACACTTGGTAGAAACAGCTGGGCACAAATTCTTGGGATGGCTCAAGAAACGTCACAAATTACGCAGGAAATAAACTGGAAGGCGAAGCTGGCAGAAAACAATAATTTTCAAAATTGAGCTTGCTGAACTGGCCTGCTTTGAGGAGGGGCGTTGAAATGCACCAGCGTTCAGCCACAAAACAGGGGCTTTCCTCGGAATTGGTCGGAACCATATGCACAGTCTGGATTGCCTAAAGAAGGAACGAAGCGAAATGGAACTTCACTTCAGCGAAGCAAGTTACCCGGAGAGGGGAGGAAAAAAAAAAACATCAAAGGCTTTTACCCAAAAACTGCAAAACTATGGGAGAACGACGACCCAGCATTCATGAAATGCAGTTGCTTGAATAGCCTTCCAATGCCTTCCCGCAACAATGGAATGACGAGGGGCATTGGCCCACCAGTGCCTCTTTTGCTCCTCGAAACAGCCCCAGGTCAAACCGAAGTCTCCAGGGTGAACCTGCTGACGATGGTTCCAAACATGCCATGCACATCCGGAAACTGGTCACATCTCTAAACAACGATTCTAGACGTCGTGAATGCAGCTGTGCGCCCAAGGTGCACCTCCTTCAGCTTCTTGAGCTTATCCTCCAACCAAGCATCCATTTTCCTGGGCTAGACCAACGTGTCCAGCCTGTCCAGCCTACAATCTCCAAACTCCAAACCAAATCAGCAACCGAAAAAGGCATTAAAATGCACCAGGCTCTCTTCTCATGCTGCCGAGTATCGGGAGCACCAATAGCTCCTCCAGCACTTCATCCAGCTCATCCAGCGGCGAAACTATCACCCCAGCGGCACGGGATCGGTTGCACAGCTTCAAAACAACCTAGCGGAGTTTTCTGCCAATTGGATCCAAAATGGTATGTGGGGACTGTCCTTTGATGCGTGCAAATCCTTGCAAGGCAGATGCATAATGGCACACAAGCTAGATCAATATTCTTGAAGCAAGGTCGCTCTTTCTGGCAGACTTCAAGAACCTTGCCTTGTCATCTTCCTCCAGTTCCAAATCTGAGGCAATTCTCTCAGCCAAGTGTGAATCATATTGGCGCGGATAGCAGGCTTGGCCTGGGACAATGTGGTTGTAGCCTTAGCTGCTGGCTATGGCTCCTTAAAGGATGCCTCTGAGACCAGGTACCCACTGACAACTGGCACTACAAAGCACGGCTGAAATGGTGCAGCACGGTGCAGCTTATTACTGCAATAATAACAGCAGCTTATTGCAGTTTATTGCGGCTTCTCCGGTTCTGAGACCAAGCTGCCAGCCAGCTCAATGAGGTCATGGGTCAGCTTCTTGTCTGCGGATATCAAATGAAATTTGCGCAGCAAAGAGCCTTCCTATGACGGAAAACAGCAGGATGAGCGCCAGCGATATTTATTCAAAATCCAACTCACTCCATTCCCCTAAAACTTATTGAATGGTTCTGCAGCTTGTCCTTTGAGACATACCTCGCTCGCATGAGGTCTTGTATGGCTGCACCGTCACCCGAGAATTTCGAAATGCGGCCGTCACCAGTTTCAAGAACACGCACGCGCTCTAAGACAGGTTTTGAACCTCGGCGCGCCAAGTGTCAATGCAAAGAACGTTTCGTGCTGCATACAATCCTTGCATATGCTTGCTGCACAGGCTTTCATGGGACAGGTGCCGTCAAACCTCGTGCAAGCAAGCAACTGTCGTACTTCAAGTCCAGTATGCCCCAAAATACAGCAGGCAAACGCTGGTCTTCAGGCAAAGGTGAGGGGCAGGGTATCTCGATGTCCTCAGCTGACATGTGATCATACAATCCCACTGATTGAAGTAAGCAAGCATATCCCACCAATGATCTATTTTCAGTGTATTTACAGTACAAATCAGTACAGCATGTGCTGTCCCAGCTGCATGTTGCAGAACAAATCCCAGTGCATCGGGACCGCGAACGGCGACAATCCAGCAGTTGTCAGAAAACTGGCTGTGCGCGTCCCCAGCTGACGATGAAAAAGGACACCGGGTCTCTCGCAAGAGCAGCAAATTGCCCAGGCTCTCCAAGGATTTGGCAGTTCCTTGGCAACGGGCCGGATGTTTGATGTCCGAAGTTGGATCAAGAGAGGACACATGAGGACCCTAAAGGTAGCTCAAAGGTCACGAAGGGTCACGCTGACAGGTCATTCCAAGTCCCGGTCTTGCTGGCAGCTTGAAGCACGTGGATACTACAATCGGCAAACCAACCAGAAGCTCCAGAGCTTCTGGAGGAATCCCGCGGCTGTCACTGTTCGCAGCGCCTCAAACAAAGTCTGGTTCCCGATCATTCCCGATCCATGCTCACAAAGTTCCACAAAGTTCCACAAAGTTCCACAACTACACTTGACATTACTTGACCCAATTGTCAACTCCGAGGGGGAGTATATGATTAAGGTTGTCAGACCATCAGCACACACGGTCTTGTGGAAGCTGCCAGGTTCAACCTGGTTCAGTCTAACCTAGGCTCAATTCGACTGGGGAGACCTACCTGACTCGAAGGCGACATCATGACGGTCTGGCATGAAGAGGATGCACATGTGCGGTTCAGGCAGGTCCTCTCAAACCAGAATCTGAACAGGGACCGCAGGGATTGATGCAACGAAAGGAACGTTGCAAGATTTGGCCCTTGGAGCACATGAAGTGCCAGAAAAGATCAGAAAAGAGTCAAAGGAGCGTTGAAGTTCTTGAAATAAACATGTTCGATGCTGGTCGATTAAGTGATAACACGGAATCTTGGGCTGGATGTCACCGTAAAGGCTCAGATAGACATACCCAGAGGGTTCATTGGGAATCGAAATGTCCAGAAAACTTCCAGCACCCTCTCCCGAATTGAAGCCTCCTTGCAACAAGCACTTGTAATTTGATGTAATTTGCAGATATTCGCCGGCCTGAACTTCATGGTAACTGGCTGCTCGCACAGAGCAGGCCCGCGCGTCCCCAAATTGCAGCGAAGGTCGCAAAGAAGATCCAAGCAAAACTACTTCAGTAGGAGCACGATTCAGCCAAGAAGCCTCTCACATTGGATGAGGTCTCAAGAACATATATTGAAAAGTTGAAGAAATCACTTGGGCTAGACTTGTTAGTGTCTTGTTGTGTTGAGGCACATCCTGAAAGCAGCCACTTGCAGCGAGTGCTCCTTCTACCTGGCCGGGTGCTCAATTCCTGACTTATTTGACCCCAAAAAAAGAGAAGAAAAAAAATGAAAAGCACGGTGGCCATTTTTGGCTTTTGTCTGCGTCCACTAGTCCACTCTCACCTCCTCTGTCGCTGCAAGCACCCAAATAACCAAAGGTTTACCCTGCTGACCGCGATGAATTGGTATACCCCTGGCTCCTTGGGCGTGCTATCAAAACAAGCGCTCGCAATTGTAAAGAAATACGTCAAAACCCCCATGTAATCACTGTCCACTCACAGAATTACAGTAGTAGAAGTAAATGAACAGGATACTGGATGATACCTCCACGTTGTTACTCCATACTACTCCACCCGGCATGACACAACAACCATGCTCAACTTGTAGCTTGACCTGCCTGTGAGATCATTTTGCATCATGTTTGAACGAAGGTTGTACCCTATATTGCCCTCCGAGCACACATCACTTGATACATCCTGATACCACTTTGGTACTACTTACCATCGCGATCCATTGCCAAGTCTCCCAGAATGACTTGGGCAAAAGCAATGCACCTGGACCAGGACAGCGCTCTTTTCTCCAGAGGTGGCTCTGCTGCATGTAGCTCCCCTGAGTGCATAGTCCAAGAATCTTGCAAGAATCTGCCTACCTCTTGGGCAAACGGTAACACACTGCAAGCATCTGCAAGCAACCACATGCCCCACAAGATCACACAAGCTCTGATTTGCAAAGACGCGGTAGCCCTCGCAAAGTTCCAAGAGGGACTGCCAGTGCTCCAGCTCTTTCACTGGCTCATTCGTGCCATTCTCCTGCACACAATTATGGTGAAGTGTGGCTATTAGAAAATCTATGTCAAGAGCAGTACCCCTCACAGGAGCACCCCTCACTGGAGAACAAGCAGACCGATGTAGTGTTCCTCTTCGTCGCGCATCTGCAAGCATCTTCCAGCTGCTACTTAATCATTATATCACCATCAAGCATTCTGATCAGAAAAGCAAGCTTGGCTGTTTGTGCTTTACCATTCATGATGCCCACCGGAAATCATAGTAGACACAAGTAGAGTGAGTAAAGAAATACCAGGTGCAGCTTGCATGAACAAGAAATCGGATTTCATCCTTCACCATGTCTCAAAGTAGCGCCATATGCAGCTCCTGTTTCAATGTATAAAAGCCCAACGGCTACAGAGTCTGGGAGGTTCTATGGTCCCTATGGTTCTACAATGTTCTACACTGTGCAGGAACATCACGCTGCGTCAAACGTCTCTGATCCACACGGGAAGACATCGCATTCTCTGCTGGATATGTTCCGGCGGAGTCTGTGAGACGAATGGGCGCGTTAAGGCATTTGATGACAGGATTTGTCGAAGAGTCCTCCGCTTAAGGGAGCACTACAGTTGTGAACGAAGACAAGCAGTGCGGATACTTTCCCCGCACCCTAAGTCTAGTACGAAACATTCTGTGAATGCTATCCAGGGCCTCTCACGACACCCACTCAGCCGACTCCACCTCAGGATTTGTCTTTGTGCCGTGTTGCACCAAGTTGGGACAGCTATGGGACAGCTTGGCACTCTTAAATCTCTCAGGAGTCTGCATAGTCACATTTCGGGAAGCTCTCTTTAATGTAGCTGTTCCCTCTATCCTGCACGGATGAGGTGGGCTCAGGTGAGTATGCTCTGACTGCTGTAACTGTCCTGCAATTGAATTGGGTCCGGACCACTACCACCACACTGAGGCATATCCCCATAACCAGTGTAGATGCTTCGAAGCCTTGCGAATACATCAAATGCATCAGCACAAGGTGTTTGCTTCGTTTGTTGCACAAATTGCAGACTGCTAAGCGAAGTACACGTGTAGCGACTCTTCCGACACCCGCGCAAACGGTGTTTCCCAGCTCTTCCTGTCACGAAAGAATATGCCCAGGGCAAATGCCACACAAGGTGCTGTGAGTTGACCAATTTTTGGCCAGCTTGACTTCCCCAGCTGAGGGAAGTCGGTCAAGAAAATGCAAAGCGTAGCCATCCGGCTGTTCCTGGCAGTGATAGCATTGATTGGGACCCACTTTAGCGGAGTTGAAGTCATCTTGAGCAAACCACATACTGCGAATAAAGACTTATCGTATAGTATATTCTATTATTGCATGCTATTGACAGATAAACCCGACGGTGGAGCTGACTGCTGGCTGCAAGGCACACCATGCCCTCCTTGCAAAGCAGAGTACCGATATCTTGACGATGCAGGATGCTCTGCACTCACGCATTAGTGCAAAGTGCATCTCTCTCGCATACCACCAGTCGAGTCACCAAAAAGGGAACTCCCCTGGAGTCATCATCTTCGATGGCCTAGGTTCAGGCCATTGAATGCATTTCGGCATTTCACACAGCACTATCAAACCCCATCCCAGCGCCTCATACTTCCAATTTCGATCATCGCCAGATACTCCGAACTGCACCAGAAAGTCTGGCACCTTCAATGGATGGGTGGAACCGAGTTGGAGGAACAGCTTGAAAATATGACCTGAGCATTCTCATCGGAAAATCGCTACTAGATTCGGGGGCCACACAGCTCGGTAAACAGGAAGGTCAGTGTAGTACCTGAAAACAAATAGCAGTGATGACAAACAAACATCACGCGCCCTGCAAAATCTCAGCACGTTCAAATTGAAAAATAATGAACATCCTGAACGTATGTTCCTGTATGTAAGTTGCAGTTACAGAAGTTTTGAAAGGGTTGCCCAAAGAAGAGATGACGCCTACACAAGGTGTGTCTGTGTGTGTGCGCGTCAATGGTCTAATGATTTTTATCCCGGAACAGAATGGGTTCGTAACAGTCTGTGAGAGCCAAGGTCCCAAGGCACTTACAAATCATTGAGGGGCGATCCTTGCAACACATGCGACACCATTGCTGAAGGAAGAAGAATGACAACGGGGCATGTGCGAAAAAGATCTGCTTGAGAATATCCGTGCGTGGCACTGTGGTTCAACCATTAGAACTACCAAAAAAATCCTTGAAACGTCAAAGGCCCGCCTTGGAACGGTTCCATCACTTGTCATTCGCGTGAAAGACAAATCTGATTTTAAGAAGAGAAGGAATCATTTTGAACAAAATGAATCCAAATTTTTACCACTTGTCATCATTGGTTCCAGGACTGGGGGTCTAAATTGGTGTTTTTTGAATGAAGCACTCTGGAGTCCGGAGGTTACAAAAGCAAGTGACATAGAATAACCCCGTTAGCCCCAAAAGAATGCAAGCCACATTCTATGTAGACTGTGTTAATATGTGTTAATGACCCCCCTTCAAGGTGGGCAGGGCACTTGTCAGTGACGAGCTGCAGAAAGCGCTGCGCACCTTTGGGTGCCCAGCTCGGCACCACCCTGCGGCCATTTCAAAAAGTCGCATACTATGGCAATGGCCGCAATGGCCGCAATGGCCGCAATGGCAATGCATGTCGCTGTGGCAATGACAATCTATGGCATCTATGGCAATCTTCAAGTGCAGAATCATGCAGAATCAGCTGAAGCGAAGAGAAACTGAGTTCAACTTCATGGCCTGAGATTGATCATACCTTTGGTCGTCCGTAGTTCTACACTACAAACCTGCCAAAGGGATTCAAAGGGCATAAAGGTCGCTGCTTCGCTGCTGGAGAAATGAATCCTAACATCCTGGATGCAAGCAAGAGACATGTGGCTGACCAAGGTCTTTGGCCTGCCATGAGAAGGCTACTGAGTGGTTCTGAGAGTGATCCTTTGCCGTTTTCCCACCAAAAATCGCGGTTGCATGACTGGACCAACCAACTCACATCAAGACTGGCCAAGAAGCTTAACAAGCAAAACAATGCTCGGGATGACAAGGTCATCAACTGTTTTTGCCTGGGGTATGGACAACCTTAGAGAGCTGGGGGACATGTGAGAGTGGTGTGAAATGTTGAGCAATTAAGGCAGAAGACATTTGCGCAACATTTGCTTCGCCACGTGTAACCTGAGAGGTATGGGCACATGGACATTGAGATGTTCTTGAGTCGTTTGAACCCTTCCAAGCATGCCCAAACTGCACGGAGCTCTGTCAGGCTGCTGACATGATCGATTCTCCACTTGCCATCCGATTTAACCATGTGCATCCTGAAGGAAGCACGGGGAAGCGTGGCAGGCGTGGCAGCAAAAGTCAGCACGCGGGGATGTTTGGGAGTGCAAGTGCCTCGAGAGCTCTCCACTGAAAACCACGCAAATCAACCTACATGTAGTTAATCTCCGGGACCCTATCAAACATCTCCTCCCTTTCATGTGGGATGCAAAGAATCAACAACAAAACCAGCAGAAAAGTAGAAAGCAGAAAAGCATGACGCACAAAAAAGAGTCAGCACGACAATTCCAAAATGACTCTCACAGACTCAACAGCTTTGGCTTTTATGGCTCAGGTCCTATCGCCAGCTTCAGCATTGTTGGGCATAGGGACGTGAAGCGTCACATTGTGGGGTCCAAACACCTTAGTGCACCATGCTCTTTGCAGAACCGGTTGAGCAAAAATGTTTCCAAACGTTTTACCTGGAATCTCGTCGATTTAGCACCTGCGCAAGCAAATGGAAAGCACAGGCATCCAGCCTTCATTGTTACTCCTGCTTGGACGCCCTCCGGAATTTCAAAGCTAAAGCCAGTCACCTCAAGAAAACCCCAAAACGCATAAAAATCCATAAAAATCCAGCATCAACAAAAAAACAACCCACAACTCGACACAGTTTTCCTTGTTGCGAGTGCGTGGGTAATCGTCAGCACCTCATCGACGTATTCATATTCCTGCTCTTCGTCTAACCTTGAGATGCGGTTGGCATCGGCAATACACTGCAAGGGGAGTTGACAACCTTCACTTTTGCCATGGAAGGCGTGCAGGCAAAGGCACCCGTAACTAGCCATCAGCACACTGGATTGCAATTTCTAAGAGCCAACAATTTCACAGAAATGACAGATAGTCTGCGCCAGTCGATGGACTGGTTCAGCAATAGGACGATCACGGTGCGGTTCCTCAAGAACATCTCTCTTAGCCTCTTTATGCCCCTTTGTTGTGTGGGTTACTGGGACTGACAGTCGGCGTGCGTTCTCAGTTGGTTCCCTTGCTGACATTTCTGAACCGCGCTCACTTCATCTCACTTCCGCATTGGGTGTGATGGAGACTGCTTTCAACGAACATCGCCCAGCTTGTGCATTCTACCGGAGTCGGGCCAAGCCGAGTGTTTGAATTATGTGGACCTGTGTGTTCACAATTATGATTACGAGAAGATAAAGGAATCACCAAACGAATCCACAGCTGCCCAAATGGCTTCCAGCGCGAGAACCTGGCATGTCAAAATGTCAAAATGTCGAAAGCTGTCAAATGCCAATTGACGTCGCGAACTTGCGCAGCTGCGCAATTTCCAAGCAAAGCGCTTCATTACCAAACCATACCTGCCATACCCTGATACCCACAGCCTCACCCGGTAGAAGACTGAAATTCTGCAAATGCACCTGGCGGTCACAAACCAACGATAGCCGATAGCCAGGTTGTCTTAGATGTCTTAGATCATTAAAAGAAAGAAAAATTCATCCTGTGTGCAACTAAGAGTTTGAGCAGGCCCTTACAGTTTACTTTTTAACCAAGTGACGATCGAGGCATATTGCAGTTGCAAAGTTGCCTTTGGGGCAAACCTGCATCTTCAAAATGTCACAAACAAGCTGCAGAAATGTGATGCCGAAGGCAAAATAACCCGGACAACCATGACCAAACAAAAGCAGAACCGCAGCACCGTTATATATCCCTCTCAAACAACTTTGTTTCGCTGCCTCGTGGGCTGTCGAGGCAGTCGACTGACGCCAACGCTTCAGCTCCTAGTGTAGAAAACCACGTTTGTGACTTGGTGATGTAATTTCATGTAATTTTGCCAGGGATACTGCAAAGCACTGGATATGATGCACCATAGCAACCTTCCTTCAAGAAGATTTCGACCAGTTCGGCTGGCCTTAGTAGTCCATGAATGATTGAATGAAAAGGCTGCGGAGTGCTAAACCTGCACCAAAGAAATTTCTCACACTTATGATGAATATATCGTGAAGTTTTCGGAGGGCACATGAAACATCGCTTGTCATCGCTTGCCAAAAGGCCGAAGGTCATCTTCTTCAGGCACCTTACATTGCAAGCGTTCCCCTTCGGCCTTTTCATGCGTTGCGTTTGAGACTGTATAGCGCGCAGTGCTGCAGAGACTGCGCGTCCAATGATGTGACATTCCAAACCCCTCAGTTTCATAAAAGGATTCATGGCAATGACTCAATGACTGATCTGGTATGATTCTGGATCGTTCTCAATTTCATCCTACATTTGGAGTCCAATGAGAGAAACCGAGAAATCGAGAAAACCAGTCAAGAAGAGTCAAACGTTGCAGCGACGCATTGTTTACTGGGCCAACTGGCTCCAGGTGAAGCTTGTACACTTGGAATTCGAGCACTACACCTCAGCTGTTGCGGGAATGAACAGTTGTGGATTTGTAATGACTTGTATGGATCTGCATCTGTATCTGTATCAATATGTTCACTTTGTCACGTTCGTGAGGAAGTGAGGAATGCACTGGCTGAAAGGCGTCGATAAACTGGAACATATGGAAGTTCTTGTTGGTGTTGCGACAGGTACCTGACAAGCATCATTGATTGAAAGCACGTCTTCATGGAATCATGGACAAAATGTTATTCCCTTTCAAGAAATTACCAGGGCCTCCTCAGCAGACCTTGGAGTTACCACATCATCACCACCTCCATTGCCTGTGGCAAAAAAAACAAGTGCTACAATTTAACATTAAGAAAAACTGTCAGCACTGTACCTCGATGGATTCCGAATACCATTGCGGGTGCTCGAAAATTCATTTGTTTCACGTGAACCCTGTCCAGAAATTGAGAGACGTAACATGTTTTGCACAAAAACTTGCGTGTGACGTTTCGCGCGTCCCTGGACCAAATGAAAAACAAACAAATATGACTGGTATGACCGTGAATGCTTTGATTTCATTGGCACGCCCTGAGCCACAACCTTACTAAGGTCGCCAATCATTCTGACAAAAGTGCACGAAAATAAGGCAGCAACAACTCAACAAGTTGAGGATCGCAGATCTGTCACCAACGATTTGTTCAATCCCAATGCGGCATTGTGGAATTGAATTGAACCACAACATCAAATGGTTTGGAATTCCGTATGCAGGGGCACAACAACACACATACACGGTGGCCATTTGGGACCCACTACATGCCCACAAGTATGAAGTAACGGCCTTAATTTCTTGCTTTTGGAGTTTGTATTGTTTTGGCGTTGGTTTTGGCATTGATTTTTGCGTTGGTGAAATTAGGGTTGGTGGTTGTGATGGTGGTGTTGCTACTGGTGGCACTGGTGTTAGTTCTGTTTTTGTTTTGTGTTTTTTTGTCTTGTTTTTGTTATTTTTTTTGTTGTTTGCTTTGTTTTTTCTTTATGTTCGTTTTGTCTATATTTTTTCCATGTTGTTGTTGTTGTTGTTGTTGTTGTTGTTGTTTTTCTTCTTGTTTTTCTTCTTGTTTTTCTTCTTGTTTTTCTTGTTTTTCTTGTTTTTCTTCTTGTTTTTCTTCTTGTTTTTCTTCTTGTGTTTCTTCTTGTTTTTCTTTTTGTTTTTCTTCTTGTTTTTCTTCTTGTTTTTCTTCGTGGTTTTCTTCTTGTTTGTGTTTTTCTTTTTCTTCTTCTTCTTATTTGTTTTTTTTATGTTTTTTCTTTTTATTCTTCTTGTTCTCGTTTTTGCTCTTGCTCTTGTTCTTGTTCTTGCTCTTGGTCTTGCTCTTGGTCTTGCTCTTGGTCTTTGTCTTGGTCTTCTTCTTCTTTTTTGTCTTTTTCTTTTTCTTCTTCTTTTTCTTCTTTTTCTTGTGATTCTTCTTGTTTTTGTTCTTCTTTTTGTTCTTCTTCTTGTTCTTGTCCTTGTTCTTCTCCTTGTTTTTGTTTTTGTCGTTTGTTGTTTCTGTAGTTTTTGTTGTTTGTTGTTTGTGGTTGTTTGTAGTTGTTGTTGATGCTGTTGTTGTCGTTATTGTTGTTGCTGTTGCTGTTGCTGTTGTGGGTGTTGTTGGTGTTGGTGGTGCTGTCAGTGTTGGTGGTGTTGTTGTTCTTGTTCTTGTTCTTGTTGTTGTTGGTGGTGGTTGTTGTCTGTTGTTGTCTCTTGTTGTCTGTTGTTGTCTGTTGTTGTTTGTTGTTTGTTGCTGTTGCTGTTGCTGTTGCTGTTGCTGTTGTTGCTGCTGTTGTTGTTGTTGCTGTTGTTGTTGTTGCTGGTGGTGTTGTTGATGTTGATGTTGTTGTTGTTCTTCTTGTTGTTCTTCTTAATCTTCTTGTTATTCTCGTTCTTTTCGTTGTTGTTTTTGTTGTTGTTATTGTTGTTGTTCTTGCTGTTCTTCTTGTTGTTGTTCTTGGTGTTACTCTTGTTGTTATTGCTGTTCTTGTTGTTATTGTTGTTATTGTTGTTCTTGTTGTTCTTGTTGTTGTTGTCGTTGTTTTTGTTGTTGTTCTTGTTGTTGTTGTTGTTGTTGTTGTTTCTCTTTTTGTTATTTTTTTGTTCTTGTTTTTGTTCTTGTTTTTGTTTTTGTTTTTCTTCTTGTTCTTGCCTTTCCTGCTCTTCCTGCTCTTCGTGCTCTTCCTGCTTTCCTGCCCTTTGTGCTCTTTGCACTCTTCCTGCTCTTCTTGCTCTTCTTGCTCTTCTTGCTCTTCCTGCTCTTCTTGCTCTTCTTGCTCTTCTTGCTCTTCCTGTTCTTCCTGTTCTTCTTGCTCTTCTTGCTCTTCTTGCTCTTCTTGCTCTTCTTGCACTTTCTGCTCTTCTTGTTCGTCTTGTTTGTCTTGTTTGTCTTTTTCGGTTTGTTCGTCTCGGTCTTCTTGTTTGTCTTGTTCGTCTTGTTCTTCTTGTCCTTCTTGTTTTTGTTTTTGTTTTTGTTGCGTTTGTTTTTTTATTGTTGTTTTTGTTGTCCTTGTTTTGTTTGTGTGTCTTCTTGTTTTTTGTTCCCTTCCTATTCGTGATTTGATTTGGTTTGTTCTTTTGATTTTTGTTGTTTTGTTGTTTTCCTTTTTCTTCGTCTTATGTTTGTTCTTCTTCTGCCTCTTGTTTGTTTCCTGTTTCTGCTTTCATTCCCCAAACAGCGTGTCCACATTGAGGGGTTCTGCAGTTAATTAAGGCCCGGTGTTGAATCGAGGTGGTAGCATTCGTGTGCGGCCAATTCCCCGTAAATTTCCATACAAAATGGCTCTTGTGACATGTGCATTTCGACGGCGCAGGCTCTCACAAAACAGGTGTCACGGCGGACGCTCAAGAGAGTTGGATTCCAATCCTCATGTCTTCATTTCGTTTCTGGCCCTGACTGGCCTTGTGCCCCGGGTTCGGGAAACCAACGGAATATGCTCCATGTTCTGCAATTTGGGCCACCTCCAATAAAGCCCCATTGGCCCAACAGGCTTCTGCACAGAGCTGTGAATACAGTTCCTCATCCAACATATCCGGTGTGTGACCCACGGCTTGGCGCTTGATGTCCATGGCCACCATCTTGCTCGGCCCCTTCATCTTGAGGCCCAGCATAAAGGAGCGGAAACCAATTGTTGGTATATAACCACGTAATCCGCTCCATGAGTTGTGCTTGTTGGGAGGCCGCGCCCCCTGCCAAAGGCCTCACCCGCACCCGGGGTGTCGGTGCCAGGATAGCGCTTTGACAAGGTCTGCGCGGCGGCTTTGGGCACTTTTGCTGAAGATTCTGGAGTAAAAAAGTTGTCTTGTGAGATGTCCATGCGCATGTCGATTGCGCAGGCTCGCACAAAATGTGGGTTGGGATCCATCTTGTCCATGGCATTTGGGCCGAGAATTTTCGTGTTCGACCATGTGCATTTCGATTCCGCAGGCTCGCACAAAGTTTGCGCCCGGACTACGCGCCTCGGCATGTTTGCTGAGAATGCTCGCGCGAAAAGGCTCTTGCGAGATGTCCATGTGACGGTTTGCCTAAATGTTTTTCCCTGGTTTAGTCAGTTGATAAATCGTAATTCCTTGCGTGTGGCTTCTTATTGTGCCCTTTAACCCGTGACTGACCTAAATAGTTTGAAACCCTGCGTTTTGTCTTTCATACTTGAAGCCATAAGTAAAACCTGCAGTAAATGCTAACACGCGTCTAAATGAAGTGGGTGCCGCTGCTAGTTATTAGTAGCGGAACTGGAATATGTGCAGAGCTGGTTGTTGCCTTTGCTGTCACGGTTGTTTTTGTCAAACAGATACGATCCACTACAAGTTTTTTGGTGACTAGTGGGTCACGGGTCAACCAAACCGTTTTTTTTTGGGAATGGTGGCAATGCGTGTCCGGACCTGGTTCGACGCTGATACGCTGAGTAGCTGAAAAGGTTACAACCTTGCAAGGGTAGTACGCTGATACGTTGATACGCTGTTACGTTGTTACGCTGTTACGTTGGTTCGTTGATAGGGTGATACGCTGTTACGCTAGTACGCTGTTACGCTGTAACGGTGTAGCCGGCGCGACGGTGTTACCAGTGTAATGGTGTAACCGGCGTAACCGGCGCAACGGTGTAACCAGTGTAACGGTGTAACCGGTGTAAGCGTTGTATCCGGTGTAACCGGTGCAACCAGTGTAACGATGTAACCGGTGTAGCCGGCGTAGCGCAAAATGCTGTGACACCACTTGCAATGGTTTGAGAGGCTAGTGCATTGCTAGCGGCGATCTAGAGGGTAAAATTACGAAAAATTACGTGCAAACTCGTAAAGTTGAGCCGCGCCCCCCCCCAAAAAAAGGAATATTTTGGACTAATATAAAAATTCACGGAAATTTCGTTAGGCTCAAGGAGCGTGTTACATTTTATTTTTTTCATGTTGAAGTAAAAAGCAAACAGGAACACAAAAAAAAATATCCTTGAACATGATTGAACATGGGTGCGAAGAAACACAAACTACCGCAAACCTAGCGGGTGTGCTAGCGCTGCCTCGCAGAGGTCCACACTAAAAAGTAACAACTAGTACAATTTTTTTGTCAACTATTTTTTGCAAATGGTCATGTGCATTTCGATTGCGCTGGTTTGCGCAAAGTGCGGCATTTTATCATGATCCGGTGGCAGCAATCCACCATACCAATTGGCACCGTTCCCTGTGCGCTTGGCTGTCCGGCACACACACCGAGCCTGGGATCGTTGCAGCTCGATGGATGAAGGTCAGGTGATGGGCACACGCAAGAAGGGAAGGGACAGTGCTACTACTCGAACCCATGCACGGCTTGCAGCAAACAGCTACATCACCAGCTGAAGAAGTAGTAGCAACCATGAAGATACAGAGAAAGAAATTCAACACTGAAGGACGAAGACAACGAAACAGTAGGAAGGGTTTGATGGCCCCTTTACGGATGGATATTGCAAAAATGGTAACGGCACAAACGACGAAGCAAATCGCAAAAAACAACCAAAGCATACCCTACCATTTTTTGGACGAAATGGGACGAAGGGCAGAATCAGACGCACGGATCGAATGAAAAGAGCAAACGGAAAGGAATTGATGAGAGCCCGGGCAAATGAGATTGTTGTCACATTTTCTTGTCTGGTAACAGATCCCTTCCCCCATCATTGCTCAAAAAAACATCGGCAACCATTTTTTCCAACCATTCTGAAGAACACCAACGCTTCTTTTTGATGTTCCAAGTGCGCACGCATCATGTTTTCTCACCTGGCTTGGTCCCAATTATCATTCTACAATCCAGAACGCCAAGTGTAGCCACGCAAAAAACGATTGGCAGGTATTTTTGGAAAAAATGAAGCCTATCGTTTCGCATCAAGGTCAAGTGTTGAGCAAATCGTTTGTTTTGCAGTGTATATCGCTCATTTACTTCCACGCCTCGGGATCGCGAATCGGTGCGTTGTTGATTCAGGCAATTGATGGGAAACTGGCTGGTCGTCGGGAAAAGTTGGGGCGGCTCTGTAAACGTGGAACCCGCAGTGACAAACATGCTGCAAATTTACAAATGTCGGTCTTGGGCAACGCCTCTCTGTATACTGGAAACTTGTAAGTTCAAGGCGACGATTTTTTATGATTTAGCCTTTTTTGGTTTAAGTAAAATTTGTACACATGCGCCCTTGTTCTCGCAGAACTGCAATAATTGCCTTCAAAGTTTTACATGCGGACACGTGTTTTTCAAAACTGGCGGGATATGCTCCAGGTCCTGGCATGCCTGAATTCCAGCAGAGAATGCCAGCAAGGGAGGTGCCACGGTATCAAACGAAAAAAATTAAGGAATCATCATCCCGGCAAAAAAAACAAACAGTGTAGGGAAGGGGATTCCATGGTCACGTGAAAAGAAAATTTAAGACGGACATGGCAAGAACTCGCTGGACGTGCTGGCGAACCTATGGGAAACCCGGACAGCGTTTGAGGATTGGAACATTGAAAACAAGTTAGGTGATTTGGGTGTGACTTCGGTGCGGCAACGCATTGTTTGCTTAACACAGCGCAGCAGAGCCGGCATGGGGCGCGCATTCGCAGCTCCGCAGTCATCGTGCCGCAACCAGAAAGGAGATCTGTCACAGAGTGCTAGGTGCTGCAGCCAAGGGCCGCAAGACCCAAGGGGGTTCATGCCCGCCACCGCAGCATGCAGCAAGGTCGTCACACCAGAAGCTAGAAACCTGTTGTCTCCAGGGTGCTGCCGTCAGAGTGCTGCGCGCGCTTTGAAGCTGACTTGCTGGTGCCGAGCGTTGTATGCGTTTGAGGCTGGCTTGCTGGTGCCGCTGCCACAATAACCTTTTCTAGTTGCCGGCCATCCCGGCCACGGCCCGGCCACGGCCACCCGGCCACCCGGTCACCCGGCC
>Ga0126342_10009021_pt1 | contig 17866 bp, 15 predicted proteins | sample Cyp1metagenome_FD_92528 | JGI IMG/M metagenome (GOLD analysis project Ga0126342, IMG submission 92528) | Coral microbial communities from Lord Howe Island, Old Settlement Bay, Australia - Cyphastrea 1 metagenome | ecosystem: Host-associated > Invertebrates > Cnidaria > Coral ... | reverse complement strand
AGCATTTACATATATATATAATTTACATATATATATAGTATTTACATATATATATATAGTATTTACATATATATATAGTATTTACATATATATATATGTATATGTATAATATATATATAATACATAATATATGTATAATTATATAATATATGTATCATATGTATATAATATATATATATATAAATGTATAAAACGACATAATATTGGGTTTATCTAGCAAATGAGATATACACTATCGGACATTTTTCTCGCGCAGAGTCCCAGTGTGAGGTGAAATCTCTGCCGCTGGGCACGGCCAATTTGACCGAAGGCCATGCGGATTTAACAGTAATGTGGTCAAAAGTAACAATAAACCATCCCTAAATGATAGGTTTATTTGGAATATGTCATAAGAAGTATAACCATCAACAATATATATATATAGGATATAATGGTGATGTAATGGGGGTGTCAACAATCAATCTGATTTATTATTGTGTTTTTCACAGTACTTGATTTTTCTCACAACCCGGAAAACAATCATTATCAATTCATCATATAATGTTTTGACATGACATTACAACATAGATAGTTTGACAACAACCGTAAGACATATGGTGGTTTGCCAACGATTTGTACCAGAGGGAAGATATCCCGTATGAGTGGAGATTTAACCATCAGTTTTATCTCCTAGTAAGTCCGTCACCCCATGTTGAAAACTGTATGCGGGGTGTCTTACAACATATCATCGTTGTAGTCCAATATCAATCAGATATGCGGAAGTATGCGCAACGTACCTCTGTGGGTTCAGGATCAAGGTACTCGTTCCAGATCCATCAGTGGATCATTTTCTACGTTTGTTTCTGGAAAGAAGATGAGTCTAGTACTCTAGTGGTATCTTAAGAACCCAACCTTTGAGTGTCTCCAGTACAGAACCCTACCCAAATATGTTCGTTTATTGGTTGCCTTGTGTGTGCCTCGGGGTGAATGTCAACGACCCAAAGACTTCGTATCACTAAACAACAAGTGGGATGTGGGATTCTCACGGATGAAGCAACCAAATTTGGTGATACCAGTGATACCCATTCACAGTGTCCGGAAATACTTGTTCCAGAATATTTCTGGTTGGTGTTTTGGAACATTTTTTATTTTTCCATATATTGGGAATACTCATCCCAACTGCCTAATATTTTTCAGAGGGGTTGAAACCACCAACCAGATTTGTTGCGTGGCAGCATGCAAACCCAGCTTCGCTGCAGGCTTGATTGAAGAGGTGCGTCAGGGCATTGGGTCAGGCTTTAAGCAAGGGCAGGACGAGCTGCTGAAAACTTGTTTGTCTGTTGTGCTAGATGAAGGGTGTAGCATAAATTGTTTTCCCCAGAGATACACATCAAAATATAGATTGAGACAATAAACAAATGTGGGTATGGATCAATACCTATTAATACAATTTTTAGTGGGATGAACATCCATTTACCAGCTATTTTGATGTTCACCAGGGGTACAAGGTTTTGACACACTGCCATGTAGGAATTTGGGAATCATGTGTTATTCTTCGATCTTTTCCGTGTCCGCCATTGTGCTGGTGAGGCCCCTATCGAAGAGACATCTCCAAGGTCTCCGCGTAGCAAACTGGAGAAGAAGAAATCCTTCAGGCGGGGCCAAGAGATGTTTGGTGAAATGATGATTCTATGAGTTATTGTGCATAGATGTGCATCGTATAGATATTAAGTGTAATGATGAATTCGGAAATATATATATATATACACAATGCGGGTATTTATATCTATTTATGAGGTATATATCACCAAGCGGAACGGGAACGGGAACATACTGGGATACGGGATACCTGGATGATTATTGGTGACATCTTAACAATTACATACTTGAGGTATACCCCATCCTACTTTGCCAGGTGCTACCAGGCTCTTCACAATTTAATGACTGTTGTTTGGTTATTCTTCATTATTATCCTTTGTTATATAGCTGACGAGGGGATAGTCAAAACTAAACTACTGCAATGAATACTAGACTAGGCTGGCCGGTGTTTTTTTGCTTTAGAATGTTTTAGATTTCTTGCATTTTATCATGCAGAACACTTTGGGTCTGATTCTTGAATATTGTTGGTGAATCTGCGTGCCTACCTACATCAACAAATTTACCACAATTGACCAATGCAAGATTGGTATTTTACCCTTTGATGTTGATTTGTTTATTCTTTTATCCCACAAGTATGGGTATAGGGTATACTCTGAGTGTTCATGATACATTATGATGATGTATGTATATCTACAAATATGATGTGTATATATATACACATGTATACATGTTATTCAACAAATATAGATATATTCCAGACGACTTTTTACATGGGTACGGGTCAAATTCATTGAACATTGCACTTAACTGGTTGCTGACAACTGGGTGCTGAGCTTTTTTTCTTTTATCAGACAGGTTGAAACAATTGAACACTGGACCTCTCGCATTCAAAAGCCACCTAACACCAAATATGGACATTAAGAACCATTCATAGAATTTTATATATAGCATGATTATATTTCGTCACCCAACATTTGCTCGGGCAGCCACGTTTTGGAGGAAACCTAAACTCGCAGATAAGCTGATTATATTGGGGCACACCCCAGGTGCAAACCACTTGACACACTCCATGACTTACAGTATTTTTGTATGGATCAAAACCACTGAACATTCAATGTTCTGACAGCCAGCATATGGAGAATGAATAATTCACCAGATGCGGGTCCCAAGTCCGACCCCTGCTATGGATGGTTGACTCTTGATGTCCCATCCTATCCGATAGCTGTCGTAAACTCGAGGTCCCAGGTTCTGAGAGTTTTCCACACGAACATGTTGTTGAATAGAGAATCACTATGGAAAAACATATATTAATATGAATAATTATGATTATGATATATATTATGATATATATTATGATATTATGATTCATGATGTTTCGCATCATTTGGATTAATTTGGCAGTTTTTAGGTGTTTCCAAATCCCATGTCAATTGCAGTGGTCCTCACGCCAAGAAAAACCCAAAAAAATAGTGGGACCCACGACCAGGCCAGCGAAAAAGATCCACATCTCAGTGACGGACGGGATCTTCTCCAAGCCCAGGTTTTCTCTCCGCTGATAGTCTAACAAAATGACCACTTATCCAATGTTTATCGAATGTTTATCCAATGTTTTTTCCGGCTTAGCAATTTTGGGGCTGCACTGGGGGTCGAGTTTTTGTTGGGTCTATGTTCGGATGGAGTTAACATCACTTTTTGGTCGTTGGATAGCAAGCCGCCTGAAAAAGGTGATGAAACTCATGAAAACTCATTGATGAACGTTCCTTTTCATGGTGCTGTGAGGTTTTGAAGCAACAGGAAGGTACAGGTATTCTCCTATTATCAAGCGCTGTTTGCTAGGAGAGCCCTCTTCCGCTGCCCAATCGGCCACCCTCCACCAGGACGTGAAATGCCGTGGCTGCGGCGAAGTCGTCAAGTCGGATTCCAACTACTGCCGCCACTGTGGCGTACCCATCAAGGCGCGAGAAGTGGGGGCGGATATGGGCGGATCAATGGGCTAACTGGGTCAACTTTGAAGGTAAGCTTGGATACCCCAAATTTATGCATATTTTCATTTTTTCATATATACGTAAATATATATATATATATATACACACTGTATTTTACTGGAATAATATTAGTGGGATTTAATGGGTACTTCAATAATTTTGAACCACTTGAGTACTTGAATCTTTTGTCATTTTTACTCGGACTAGCCAGCTAAAAAACCGGTTATCTTAGAGTGGCCAACGACCACGACAAGTGGATTGTAAGCCTGAAGTAACCTCCGGTTCTAGCTATAGTATGTCATATATGTCATATAGTATGTCATAATGGTGGTTGTAAAGGCGCTTCAACGGTCAATAAGATATTAGCCAGATGATATACATGACAGAAAGATATTGAAAGAACGACTATCCATGATTTGAAGTTCCTTGGCGCCCCAAAGCACTGATAGTACTCGCCATCCAATTTTTATTTTGACCATGACCAATTAGGATGGGTCCAAGAGGCCGGAAGTATGACAAGTCCTCTGATTGTCAAACACATTTTTGTCGCCGATCGGTGCTTAGGACACCCAAAGAACATTGAAAGATCCTGAATTTCAGTGGTATAGTCAAATCTCCATGTGCAAAAACAAACAAGCCGACCTTTGCAGCTGGTGTCATCACGATTGTCGGGTTAGTTTCAGTATGATACGTTTTTTGGGAGCCTTAACATCCATAGCTACCAACTATTTTGCCGTCAAAACACAATGGTTTCGCTAGTATGAAGTGGCCCGGCCCGCAGCAATATATCGTTTTCCTTTGGATAGCAGACTATCATGAACATTTCCTTTTTTTAACAATTGGATAGTAAACTAGTGAAACGTCCATGTTAGAATGTTTCAACCATTCGGCCATACAGCTTTACTATATATATATACATAATTATACATATATGTATTGTGGTATATATATAATATGTAATTATATTTAATTATATATGTGCATAGATAATCATATATAGATAATCAAACGTAGATAATTATATATATAATTATGACATATTATTATCATATATATATATATATATCTATATTATACACCTATATTATACGATCCTATATTATGCTGATATCCCCTGAACACCGTGTTGTGAACTCACCGGGTCGCCTGAGGGCAGACACAGTGTCACCTCCCTGCGAGTGGAGAAGGCGGGGTGGGGTGTTTGTCCATCCATCCATGTATCAAAATGGGTAGCAACAGAGCGATCTACGGAATTGCGGGGTTACCCATTGGTTATTTAACATAGCCATGGAAAATGGCCCATTTATAGATGGATTACCTATTAAAAATAGTGATTTTCCATGGCTATGTTAAATAACCAGATGGTATATATATATATACAATTACTTGGACATCAACTTTAATTCTTGATGAAAGGCTGGTGAAGGGGGTCATGCTAGTCATTTTGATGGAGAATCATTTCATAGCCTCTGAAACAATGACTTTTGATGGTATTTGAGGCGAACCATCGGATTGGCAATTTCTGTAAGATCTGAAGACATCCCAATTTAGGGTACCTTCTTCTGGGAACCATACAAAGCATGGCCCAGAAACTTTGTTGTTTGACATTTTGCGAGGATATTAATGGCCTCGTTGCAATTCATGATGGGAAATGGACATGAACCAAGCTCAGCTATGGGCAAGACACAAGGTTTGTGGTAACAGTTAGGATCCAGACCAAATGAATCTCACTATGTTTTGTTGGTCAATGCCATGGAATATCTTGTGATACAGGTAGCAGGACGGATTGCACTGCTGGCTGGCAGTTTGAATCCCATTATGTGCGCATTCTTAGATATAACACTAAATGGTAGACTGCGAACTTGTACTGTAATGGTGCATCCCCAAAGATTTTTCGACGGTTGAACCCATCAATCGGGTACCGTAGATGTATTTGTATATCATGATTCATGTATATATATATATATATTATATTTTCTTTATTGATATACATATATACACATGAACGTAGATGTATCTATGTATCTCTGTATGTACATATATATATATATGTTATATTATATACACACACATGCATTCATGTACACGTGCAGACATACACATGTATCTATACAATACACGTTGGGCGGCATGTCCTGTCCAAGGCCTCCTTGCCCAACGAAGAGGAGAAGCGCCCGAGACTTCCGCCCAATCCACGCTACTGTGCCTGGGTGAACATCCCAAGACTACGTTGGTTTTTGGTACGTTTTAAACTCTTCATTTCCCATGGGGAACATCCACAAGCAACACATAGCAACACACATTGTGGTGTGAAAACCAAGGCAACAGCGTTTTGACAGCTTCATTGTTATACAATGAGTACTTTTAACTATTCAAAAACCTGGGGGTTCGCCCAAAGTTCCAAAATCATTGAATCCATGGGGTACCCTCTGGCAAAGTAACAGAACTGTGGAAAATCACCATGTTTAATAGGTAAATCAACTAGAAATGGGCCATGTTCAGTAGCTATGTTGAATTACCAGAGGGTACACACTAGTTTCGGACAGACCTGCTATGACCATCAAGCACAGGGATTGCAAACTTGCCAACGGTGAGGATAGTTGCCGGAAATGCTGGTTGCTTATCTGTGGTTGATACTACTACGTATTCTTGGGTTTAGATCCATTCCCTGAGCAGATGCAAGAGATATGTTAGCCCTGGAAAAGTGCAATCAGAAATTGTTCTGTATTATACCTCGACCTTTAGATTAATACAGAAAATCTACTAAATAAATGTTAATTATATCTACATATTCATACATATTCCATACATATTCCATATTCTGACAGAAACATCATCCATCTTAACATGCGCCTGGCCGGATCTCCGGGCACGGAGACACGGCCTCCACGGCCTCAGGTGCACTAGATGCGGACACTGAAAGCCTGCCCAAGGTATCTCGGATCTCATCGGATAGTTGGTTTGCATAATTATAATGATATTATAATGATATTATTGGATTATTATAGTAAACAATATAACTGGTAGATATTATTATTATAATTATGGATTATCATCGGTAATGATTATTATTATAGTATGGACAATCCAATATATATTTGGTATAGATAATGGTATTATTGGATACCGATTACCATAATAATGGACAATTAAAAACATGGATCTCAGTCGATCGGATCTTGCCCAGAAAAATATCGGAGAACAGTAAACCACTGTAGTAATGTGCGGGTCATTGTCCATTATATGTATCTGGGTAAATTATAACGACCTCACTGCGACCTCACTGGAATCATGGTTAGTAAGGGGAATCATTCCCAAATGGCCTTAATTCAGGTTAGTGAAATATTATAATTTACCCAGATTATATGTATATAGACTAATTTAAATGGGTTATTGTGATCCTACCACATATTGGCAATGTCACCATGGTTTACCATTGTTTGGTGATACTACCAATAACAATATGATAATTGTTGGGTTATTGGTAATATCACTATGGTTTACTGGTTTACTGGTGATGTTGCCAATTAGAATGGTAAACTACTGGTACTATCACATATCCGTGAGACAAACCGAATGGGATTATGATACTGTAATTACATGTAATTACGGTAAAATATCATAAAATATCTGGCATTATAATTTGCAATAATGATAACTACCTACAAAAACCAGATGTATTATAACAGATGTATTATAAAAAGTTGTATTGTAAATAACCGATGTATACTGATAATCAACTTTTTATAATACATCGGTTATTTACAAAAAAATGATACCAATTATTGTCAAAACCTCCATCGATATCAATCGCTATGTCCACCATTGCATCACGTCCCAATGTCCCCATGTTGAAAAAGTGGTAATGTCCCCATCATAATCCATCATATCATATTCCCGCATGATCATGAGAATCACCAATGCTAGAATGTGGAAATTGACCAGAAGTATCTGGAATATGATTCGTAGCTTTATTTCGTTCACTTCCTACCAGGGATTATGATCCCAATCAATGACTTTCCCATCCGTTTTGGGTTGGGGCTCAACCACCAACCAGATACGCTCCATCTCAATCTTGGGCTGCAGAGCCATGAACAGATAAACCAGATATGTATCTAGACACGACGAGGTGCGCGTGAATATGGGTCAAAGTGTCAAGCTTGTAGAGTGTTAGATGCTGTACTTTTTTTGTCCGCCAGTTGTCTATACATTTGCTGGTTCTGACAGCTTGTAGCCCATTTCTACCAGGTCACTTGTCCCATGCTGGTCGCTGAATGGTTGGTAGGTCCGAGGAAAATGATGTAACATGCATTATAAAAGTATTACAACATGTATTAGTATGTTACAAGTCAGTGAGCTATACGGCCCCTTGGCCCGTCCATGAAACAGTGGCTTTAAACGAGCCAGTTTCTGAGGCTGAAACACCGGCGAATCTGAGGCAAGGTTTTCGGGTGGGCCAAGTGGTTTTTCCTGCTCCGAAATTTGAGGAATGAGTGGAAGTTTGCAGATTCATCCAGTTTCACTACAGTAAGACTATTAATTAAGTGCTATTAAGTATATCTGTATCTGTATGTTTTTTTTTGTCTTTATTTCATGTTTGTACTCAAGTGCATCCCGTAGTAACTTTGTATATAACTCCAGAACTTGTGGCCGCTGCCGGGAGCCGCAACGGCTCATGGGAACGTGGGTTTGTGTCTCGAAGCGCCATGCGCCATGGGAAATTTCTGCAGTTCCAGGGCCGACCCGGAGGATTCACGGCAGCAATACGAGAAGTACACCTTTCTCCGGCAGCAGATCCTCAGTAAACTCAGTGATGAGGCCGAAACATGCGCCGAAACCATGAGGGAAAGCCGATGAATTTACTGGGGTATACCATGATTATACCATGATACTAGCACATCAAATAACGGTACTTGCAAAATAGCAACAACATTCAAGTATGGCAAGTATGGCAAGTATGGTCTATTCATGTGTATTCAGCAACAAAGATGGGAGACAAACAAGGAAAAATGGAGTTCAACGAGGAACAATTTCCGATTCACCATGCCTTTGCATCCTTTTGCCAAGAGGTGCTTGCCAATGAATGCGGTCACCTCTATGCCGAAGAATGTCGCAGAAGAAGCTTGGAGTTGGTCCAGACAAATGGCAGCCCAAAACGGTAATTTTGATAGGGACCATGATGAAAAACCACTGGATCGTGAATTGACACCCTGTTTCTTGGTCAACCCCAATGATCGAATTTGTTTGGTGATGATTTCGCGTGAACCAACAAGGCCGGCTCCCCTGTCCCTTGTCATTGGTTGAAAACTCTCCAACTGTAGACATCCACCAGAAACGTTCATGAACCAATATGAACCCTAATTTAGGCTAGGTAGAGTATTAATGAATATTAGCATATATATATATATATATATTAGCTATATAGCTATCCAGGGAACCTCACCTTGAAGGCGTCGAGAATCTGGGATGTTTTCTTTGTTGCTACGAGCATCCAGAGCATCCAAGGAAAGGTCTCAGCCTTATCCAAAGCTCACTGGGAGGAGGTGTGTTTTCCCTTCATCCTTCGCGTTTCTTGCAACGACCCACAGACGCAGCAACGCATTTGGCAAGCCGTGGAAGAAGTCTATCCAGGGCCTCCAGAGAACCCTGGATTCTGAAGGTTTTTGTTGTTGGTCTCCTGAAAAACCCAGCAAAATCCTGTGGGGGATCCAGGGGCCTCCAAAAAAGATACCAAAAAAAACCCATATGTTTTGGGTTCCTAGAATATAACATTCCAACAAGTGACGTTGTTCAGGTTAGAAGATTGATTTGGGGAATATCATAATCGCGAATCGGACAAACTGTGGCTACCATACCCTGATAGGAGGATCCCAGCAGGTCTTGAACAAACGTATACCTGGGTCTTCCTTTATGTGTCTTATTTGCTTTTTTTGAAAACACTTTCAAGGTAGTGCCCTTTTTTGTCGGCTTCAAGTGTTTTTCGGATTTGTTCATATGTTCCTTTCTTGATTGTCTTTGTTGGCCTTGATCATGGACCAATACCGCCATTTTGCACCTTGAAAGCGAAAGTACACCAAACTGAATCGCAGAATGTCACAGAATCGTGATGCGGCAGTTGGCTGCGGTATGTATTAAAGATGAATGCATGTATTTAAAGATATAACAGAATCTATGCCGACTACTTGTAAGATCAGCGTAGGGAAGTCTGCCAAGTCTTTGGAATCTCACTCAACCATTCAGCGTCCCTTCCAATAGCGTGGTTCCTTGGGGTTTAGAAGTGGCGAAGGCGACATGGTGCAAACATGCAACAGGGGGAAACATACATGAAACAAGCGATCATCAGCATTAGCGGTCTTTTGCACACCTGCAGCTTCCTGGTATATATATATACATGTATATACACAATCCCCCTCTCAATACTCCTTATTGAGTGTATCAACCTGGGGGACGTTTTTCGGGTCATTGTATAAGCCCCTCCTGAAAAATCGGGACCACTTTTGGTGGTTTCCTCATATATTATTATGTGACAACTCAAAAGAAAAACTACCATTTTATACGGGTGCCTTCTTTTTTTGGGGATTATGAAATGACTAATCCTTGTGAATAGGAAAAAAAACTCAACCCCGGGCCCGGGTCACCTTTATTATTTTTCGATGTGTTTTATTGGTATAAAATGATGGTCCATCCTTCAACTGTTTACATTGGGATGGTATGCCATGGAATGGCATTTCATAAGAATTTGGAGCAGGTACCTTTTGCATCCTTTTGCTTGATCTGATAAAGTTGTATTCAAGCTGACTCAGTGAAGTGTGCCAGAACACGCATTTCACAAGAAAAATATAAAATAGATATGTGGAGAAGCATACTAAAAAACTCATTTCTTTATAAAATGACGCAAATGGAGATTGCTGTTATGTAATTCTCACTATGACACATGATTGATATTTTAAATGCAAGACTCTGCACCGCAGGTTCTAACATCACTGCTTGCCCGCAATTGGCATTCTGTAAGCCACTGACTCTTGCAGTGGATGCATTTGTCATTTTATAACACCTAAGCTGTGCTATCTTATGACATGTCAGATACATGTACTTGATGAAGATGAATCAATTTGTCATTTTATATGATTTTTAAATAACCGTCATTGGTACACACATTTTATTTGCACATACGTGTATTTCCATTGATTTATCATTTTATAGTGTACCGTGTTTGTTTATGTGTGGTTTTCTTTTGAAGATTGCGGTATTTCCTGCAAAAAAAAGTGAAAACATATACGCTCAAAAAATGTTTTGGATGTGTTTTGTTCATATGAAATGACCCGGTATCTCTGGTATGCTCGGGTTATAAAATGAAACATATGTTGTGGGACTGAGGGCCTCTTGATTTGTAGAGTTTTCTGGTCCTAAATTTAAATTTACAAAATGTCAACACGGCCTTTGAACCTAGGGCCGGAAACCATTGGCACTATATGATCCCTTTTTTCAAAAAGCGAAAGGATCTCAGATTTTATAACTCTCGGATTTGTCACTTTATAAAAGCAGCATTTTTTAATTTTCATTTTGGAAAGCCCTGTTGTCATTTTATAAGGGTCATCCGTACAAAATGGCACCCGGCAGGTTCCAGGCAATATATTCCATTGAAGAAAACACAACAGTAACAACAACCCCTGTGGCAGCTCGAGGCGACCGGTGAATGAGGCCACATTTATTGAATTCCATCGCTTGGCACTGACCCTTGCGGAGCAGGACCGCCGCAGCTTGGGTCCAAGAAATTTGTGAGTTTTCCAGTGATATGGGTATATAAAAGCAAGAATAATGGAGAAGAATATGATGGATCATGGGGATATTAGTGGAATATTTAGAGCAGGGAATATTACTGTAATGGAATATGAATGGAATTTTGGGATGTATATCCAACAAACCAAATCTCTAGATAATATCATGACGATTTAACCAACCCCCCAGTTAGACGACCCCAACAAAATGTTTGTGAACTGATAAGGATTGCGAAGGTCGAATCTTGACCAGCTATGATCGAAGGTATTTGCCTAGCTGAAATAGGATGATGACCATTCCCCATTGTTTCCATTCTGAGAAATGGGAGGATGTCTTGAAATGTGTTCCATCCAGTAAACCAACATAGATACAGTATGGAAATTCCATGAATTTCCTTCAAATTTTCTTCAGGAAGAGGATCGACAAGTGGTGAATGTTTGGATATATGTTCATATCTATTGAATTCTATTGATATCTATTCACTGTGATCTAGTCTTGCTGAATAGTTTGATGGTTCTTTATTCCCAATCTACCCACTATCCATGAAGATCCATGAAGGACCTCCGGCAGCGCATCGCCAAATTGAAAGACAAGTGGCCCAGTGGCGTCAGTGGCGTGGCTCCGACCACGGATTGGATGTCGGATTTCATGGGCAAGGCGAGCACCGATTTGGGATCTGGGAGGATCAAGATACCCCCAAAAAAAGCAGGGTTCTGATGTGACTCTTATCCACAAGATCTATTAAGATCTATTAAGATCTATTAAGCACCATGCAAAACCACGTTGAGAGCTTCAAATCGCCAAGAATTCAGAAGGGACAGGTTTCCTGGGGACATGGGTGTGCCGCAGGATCCGGAACCAGCTATGGAACCCTTGCAGATTTCGCCCCGTGCCATGAAGTCATCCGAGGCATTAGATGCCATTGGCAACATGGCTGAGCCAACGCATTTTCTGAAGGTGCTTCTATAGAAATGGTTGGGAATCCCTTGCCCCTAAGATGTAATGCCACGAAGAAAACCTAGTTTCGTGATCTATTCATTTTGCGGGTCACATGAGGCTAATAGTCGGGGATGGGATTAAGAACCACAGGAACTACAGGATGCTGGTCACGAGAATAGACCATCCAGTACGTTTGAGAACCAAATTCTGCTTCTGACCCTTACTCATATGTCCCCGTTCTAGGCGTTGCACATCAACTCAAAAAACGTGAAATTGGTTGAGCCAGATGTGTAAAGCAAAAATAAGGAACAATGTTTTCCTCGGGAAATGCAATGAGCTTTGGCAATTCGAGATCCTTTAGGTTGCTATTCCCCAAGTATGTAGAGTTGGATTTCCTTAGCAAATTGATATCTTCCGGCTAGATCCGGCCAGTAATTGAGCTTCACAATGACCCCAATGAGACCTATTCCTATTCCTTTCTTGTTTGTTGGGGTCACCAAAGTCTTTGTGCATGACATTGGATCAACCCAGCAAATCGTTTATTGGCCAACTCAGCAGCTGCATTCTCGGCTTTCCTGAAATGCCTTGTTCTTCTATCTTGGTGTTCTCCAATTTGTCCATGTCCTGTTCAGGATGGTGCCCCCCAATTATAAGTTGGTTTATAAACCCCATTAACTATAGTTATATCTACCATAAACCATAGTTATGGGAGTTATAAACCAACTTAGCTAACTATGGGGCACCACGTCCTGTTGCTTTCCGCTTCCAGGAAGTCAGAGCCTCCCGCCGCTTCCGGCGACGCTCAGCGACGGCTCCCCGTCGCCGCGGGCATCGCCACGGCTCTCCATGCAGTCGTCGCCCAGGGCGTCGCTGCTGATGGGATCCCGGGTGACGTTGAGCCTCGGTGGGAAAACTATGGTGCCATTTGCACCATCCCCCAGTCACCATTTTTATAGGATAAACATGTATAAACCATTCCCAAATGGGTGGTTTATTATTGACCCACATATTAGAAGTAATGTTAACAATGATAATTTGTACAACCATCGTAAACCAATGGTAGTTATATGAGTGACCGACAAAATTAACGGAAAACTAAAGTAGTAGGGAGTGGACTTGGGATTTCAAGTTTGTGCGAAAACCTTCACAACCGATAGGGGACCACCCACTTACCGATACCCTATTTTCACACATACAAAGTTTCACAAAAGATAGGGGACCACCCGCTTTTGCCATGTCCATTGCAGGTAGTAAATTTATTTTTCTGCCACTTGGAATTTTGGGATGATGCTTGTACATACATAACATAACATTATATTATAAGCTTACATACCATTGATTACAGTACATAGCGGGAATCATATATATATATATACAGACAATATTTGATAAGTTGATGTGTATATTTTATATATATATATAATTGGGATATAAAACTTAAGTAAGAATTATGAATATTCATGGCTATTATCTTGAATTTAGCTAATCTAATTGCTATAAACGAGAATAGGTAGTTAGATATGTATGTATACATATATGTATAAATATACACGACCTCACTGCGACTTCACTGGAATCATCATTATAATCCTCAAGGGAAATCATCCCCAAATGGCCTTAATTCAGGTTAGTGAAAGATTATAATTTACCCATGTATATATATATATATATACATATATATATATATACATATACATATATATATATATATAACTATATAGAAAATACAATATTATATATACACTAATCAGCTAAACAAATATTTTGCAGGATGTCAAAGATTGGCCATGACTTCCCATTTGATCCAAGAAGTCATCATAGCTGTGAAATGGACTAGTGATGGTCTATTCGCCAACTAACATGGTGAATTAAGGAGGACAAGCAGGGATTTGACCAGAACAAAAAACTGAAAATGGACAAGCAGCTTGGGAAATGCGGAGTATCCTGGTGAGTGATTTCTGAATATGTTTTGTTTTCTATCCTTACTAGCCATAATGATCTCCCATCACCAGCCCACGAGCCTCACACCTCTAAGGAGCTCATGTGAAGCAATCGGAAGTCAGATCTCATATGTTTTGAAGGACGGGCAGAAGCCAGATGCTTCCTCTAGCGGCAAGTTGGCTTATTTTAGATCACTTCAAATCCAGAATGGATGGGTTATAATACATACATTATATAATATATATATATATATATATTATTACATATGTCTACGTCCACAAACAAGAATATATATATACATATATATACATATACATACGTATAGACACATGTCATACATACATAATATGTATATATATATACATAATATATATATATATATACATAATATATATATATATATACATTATATATATATATAGAGTAGTATATCCAGTTACATATCACCATGATGGGTGAATTTAGACCCACGTTTTGCCGTGGCCAGGACCCAAAGATGGAGCTCAGTGAGAGCAGGTCCGAGCTGAGGCGAGGAAGAGATCAGGAGCAGGTGCCCGTTTTCAACGAAGGTGGCACTGTCAGACTTTGAAAAGAATGGGGATGAAAAGATATGAAAAGATGTTGGATTTTCCAGGAGTTTGGGATTTCACCCAGAAAATTGGATTCGAACATATTCGAATGAAAAGATGTTAGGATTCTCCAGGAGTTTGGGATTTCAATGATTTCACCCAGAAAATTTTCGATTCGAATGATGTTTTTTTAAATGTGACCAACCATGTTTGTTGCGATAAAAAACCATGATATTCAACCAATCAACATGAGTTTTGGATTTCAACCGATTCCACCCGCCAAACATGTTTTGACTATGTTTTTGGGACGTGGCGACACAAAAGAGGGTTTAATTTATTTCTTTTGGGGGTTCTATGTTCACAAAAAACCGCTGGGGATTGAATTAAAAAAAAATGGAGATATAATGGGGATCCCATGCGGGTATGTAACCAGCAATAGTTCTGGGTTGTTGGGAAAAAAAAACTCAAGGATACCCCAAAACGAACCGAAATGATGATATCTGATAGTACAGTAGTAGCGGATCATTGAGCTAAATCATGATCATGTTAGTTTATATGCACACCGATATATAAACATTATATATATATATATCCATAAATATATATATATAAATCATGCTACACAGCTTGACCAGGTGTGTGTGTTTTTGTTACGTCAAGTTCTGGTCTAAATTTGCTTGTGAAGGATTGGTTGAAGTATTCACAAGACCACCCGGAGGATGAACCCACTGGGAATACTTGGTGGGTTTTATCAAATTATAACCTCATATATAGTATATATATAACCCTTATATTTCTCGTATATGATGTACACAGTTATATATATATATATGGACCAATAGAACAAACCCACTTAGGACAACTTAGTTCCCATCCGTGGGATGACACAGCAAGGTGAGAGAGATGAGAGACGTGATTCTCCGTGGTCAACTGGATGTCATGGTCTTCAATAAACGCTGCTGGGTGATGCTTTGACCCGCTTTTTGGTGGTTTCAATATATGATATAATATATGATGATATAATATATGTATATATGTATGATTATGTATATATATATATATCTACATATGTACATATTTACATTTAAATCATATTGAACCATATTTGCGATAGTGGTGCCAAGTGATGAATAATTTGGGGATTGGGTGTAAGCTTTGTTTGCTTGGCTACTGTCATTTCTTTGACCATACATGGAGGAATAGACTCACCGGCGAAAAGAGTTTGTATTTTTGCAGAGGTTCATCACGTTCATTTGGGATGAAACTGCAAGAAACCAACTTATGTTTGAGACCGACAAATGCTGGCGCTTCTGGGTTTTTACAGACGATTGGCAGCAATCATGATATACACTATATGGCCCAACACTGCTCATGTTTTCTTTGAATAAAATGCCAACAATAAATATACTCCATTTGGGTATGGACCGGTTTGGGCCATTTTAGTATTCACAGCCGGTTGAGAGCTTCTGAAATTGTCATTTTCAGGATCTTGGAATACTGTTACATACCATCGATTTTGAGATACCCAACGACTTGCCAAAAAAAAAACAATGGGCATTCAAACAGCTAAATATAGTGACAGGACCAAGGAACACGGGGATAAACGCGGATAAACCAACAGCAGTTGGGACGTATCCAATGAAACGGGGTTCAAGCACAAATGATGGGCACATGTAACCAAAACAGGGGTGAAACATTGAACAAAGAAGGCTTGTGGTCTCAGACATGGGTTCTTTTATGTACCACTTATGATTGCAGTTTGTTTGTTTGGATGTGTGCTGGTACAGGCAATCAAAAACCCATGTTGCGGCACATGTACCTACAAGAATTGAGTCATGTTTGTTGGGTATTTATGCTTTGATGTTAGTATATTGGAGCAGGAATGGCTTCCCAAGATTGGCTGAAGTGAACGTGTGCAGGAAACCCAACCCTTCTTATATTATATATATAATTATATTATGTATATTGTAGGGAAAAGAACATGGTCCATGGTGTTTCCAACATGAACTGCCCTTTTACAGGGAAATTTAGGACACCTCCAAAAAATAGTGTTTTCTCTTCATGGTTTGTCACAGATTTCCCACGATATCCCTCTTGATCCCCAGGCCGTCAACCTGAAGATCGCAAACTTGGACTTCTGCAAGCGAGTCGCAGGATGCAAATCTTGCGCGCCGATGGGTCCTGTGAGGAGTCCAGGCTACGATTTCTTGATTGATCGACATATGGGATATATATATATATGTAGAACTGGATTTAATGAATATTAAAATATGGATATTCGAAGGAAGGTTAGAAGTCAAACTTCCGACAACATGGACAGATGAAAAGCAGAGATGGGAAGAGTCAGAGAAGAGAAGAGAAGAGAAGAAAAAAGAAGATCAAAGAAGAGACAGTCAGAAGAAAGAAGATCCAGGTGCGCGAAAAGATACGAAAGTTGCGAAACACTGTGTTTTTCCAATGATCTGTGGCTCCAGAGGGTTGAAAAGTAGGCTCGCTAAAGCGGCGGGTGCGGAGAAATCTGGCCAGATGATAGATGAGAAATTGCACGCCGCTGCGGCGCGAAGCTCATGTGCAAGTGAAAATGTACAAAGCACACCATGTTCGGACCACTTTTGGCAGTTGAGATGTCAAAAGAGTGCACGCCGTTGTGGCGCGAAGCACATTTCCAAGTCAAAAGGGTTTAAAAACTGACGGGTTCGGAGCATTTTTGGAAGTTGAGCTGTTGAATTACTTCACTTCGAATGATCCCCACCATGACATTTATACATTTTCTTACTGGCAAATCTTCTGGCATTCTATCTGACATATCTTCTGGCATTATCTGACATATCTTCTGGCATATCTTCTGGCATATCTTCTGGCATTCTATCTGGCATATCTTCTGACATTCTATCTGACATATCTTCTGGCATATCTTCTGGCATATCTTCTGGCATTCTATCTGGCATATCTTCTGGCAAATCTTCTGGCATTCTATCTGGCATATCTTCTGGCATTCTATCTGGCAAATCTTCTGGCATTCTATCTGGCATATCTTCTGGCATTCTATCTGGCAAATCTTCTGGCATTCTATCT
>Ga0126342_10009020_pt1 | contig 17867 bp, 19 predicted proteins | sample Cyp1metagenome_FD_92528 | JGI IMG/M metagenome (GOLD analysis project Ga0126342, IMG submission 92528) | Coral microbial communities from Lord Howe Island, Old Settlement Bay, Australia - Cyphastrea 1 metagenome | ecosystem: Host-associated > Invertebrates > Cnidaria > Coral ... | reverse complement strand
TCTAATTCTACTAATAAAAACATTGATTCCTGCTCCTACACGAAAAAAAAACACAACCAGTTCAGCGATTCCCCCCGAAAAAAAAAAAAAAAAAACATCTATAGCTATAGTCACCATATCATGCTATCTTTATATATGTAACTGTATATATATATGTGTGTATATAATATATATATATATAGTCTATAGTGTGTGTATATATATAGTCTATAGTTTGCATGATTTTGCATGTATCAATGTGTCCATGTTAATCTCCAAGGCACCCAGCACCACCTCGTCGCCGCTGTCATCTTTGGGCAGCGGGTCGCGGAAGTCGCCCTTGGGTCAGATGGATTAAGGAGGCGCAGCATGGCGCAGCGGGTCGCAACAAGAATTGAGATTTAAGATGATTTTAAGATGATTTGGGTGTCTGAAAATATACCCCTAAACCCGGTTAATGATCATTATCCCTATTAAATGGCTATAATTGGGAATATACCCTATTTTCAGACAAACCCATTTAAGAATATTTAAGATGAATTATGCAACCAGCAATAATTGGATCTGACTCATGATTTGATTAATACAAATGTGGCGTTCACCAAAAAATCGGATCTCAGAAACTCGGGAGACTCAGAACGGTAGTTACTTCACTGCGTGGTTTGATGACGGTGAAAGTAAGGAGTGGAAGGGTGCAAATGTTGATAGAGATCTCTTGGATATTTCTAAGAGACTTCCCGCAAATTTTAGGGAAGTTCTCAGCTAATCATCATTAATCATCCCGAGATGAGGGAACTTCCACCGAGTAATTTGCAGCCCAGGAGTCCACTGGCATCGAATGGCTTCTTCCTGGCACATCATTGGGCGGTTGCAGGTGTGGCCCCGGCAGGTTCTGAATCGACGAAGCGTGCCTTAGTCACTAGAGAATTGTGTGGACAACTATGGATGACTATGGGCAACATTGGATATATAATTGGCTACGGCATGGATTTCATTCGATGACTCATCCAACTTACTGGGGTTGGCACCAAAAAAAAGATAAAAAAGTTCTGGAAATGGATTCAGTATGATTCAGTTATGCATTCCAGGCAGGATACGTCCAAAATCCAGTGTTGGTTTCTACTCAAGAAGGACTTGAAGCATGGATCACTTTGGGCTGCTCCAATCTTTAGAATTCGGTTGTCACCACATTGTCACCACACATGGGGGGAAGATGAACTGCAGCCACTGGGACCTGTATCCTGCTGCATCATCCATTGGTCACCTTCTTCCGCACCATGGCGTGTTGAGGTGCCACCAGTGGACTGTGGAGGGTTGGCTATCCATGTTCTCCCTCACTTATCCTCACTTGTAAATGTTGGGAGGAATGGCTGGGTAGTCCCTGCAAACCGCGAGACCCTGTCAATTTTTGTATGATGACACAGCCTGATAGTCACAATGAATAAGAGATGAAATGGTTGGGTTCTTGTTGTGCGAATCTGTCTCGAATGTTTTCTGTTTGGGGGGAATAAGTTATCACAAGAAACTAATGTCCAGAGTCCAAACATTTGGCGAGGTGGGCGATGAGCTCATTTGATGTTCTTCGCACATATTCCACTCTGACCTGCTACTGACAGCTACAGAAAGCCGACAACAAGTGTCCCGAGCTCCCAAGGAGCCATCCCCGACGTGCCTAGTTACAAGCCATGAGCAATCATCTATCATCTATTGTCCATCATCACCATCACCACCACCATCATCATCCTCATCCATCCTCATCCTACTTCCATCACTGTTGGCAATTTTATCCTTGCCAGGCCAAACCATTTGCTGCAACTCTATCAGACCTACCACCACTGCCAAGGGCCCTACATCTGTGGCAACCTTTGACATATCGGCATCCACGGTGGTCTTTGCCTGCACGATGACAGCAAGAGTTGTGTACACCGCTCCAAGGATATCCCACGATTGTTGACATGGTCTCCTGGTGTCCATGGCAATCAGCCAGCATCCAACCTGTCTTCCAAAAGCCTGCTGATGTATGAGTCAATGCCCCCTGACAAAGTACATCAAAATACCATTTTCAACTTAGACAACACCAGTAGTATAACTCTGCTTAAATCAAACAACCCATGCGCGTCAGCGAAATTTGTAGGGACCATCCAATCTTCACTCGGGGTGAGCACCTGTTGGGTGCCCATATTTCCCAGCCTGGTCGTAGTGGCCCTTCTTCTCCAGGTATTTTACCTGGCAGATTGTGAGTCCGGAGGATCCTCGGCATTCAAAGCTCCATGGGCCCCCATGGCTCTCAGTCTAAATAGCATTTCCGCCCGAAATCTCTCATCAATTAGAAAAGAATGTTGATGATTGTCTTCCGCACATTTGTGTATGAAATATATAATGTTTCGAAAAATACCGGAAGTACTGGTAGATGTTATATATTTGTATATATCATCTATACATCTTCTATGTGATGGAATTCGACATGTTCAGACCCGCTTATATGCAAAAATATGGACATATCATGTATATATATATATATACATATCTTCTAGAATCATCTAGAATCTAGAATATTCAAGGGACCAATCTGTAGTATCTTTCCCACCACCATCCAGCCCTTTGATCTCTGACTCGACCACCTCAACTTGCTGGAAGTTTTGCCGAATCGAGCGGAGCGCCTATGGCCATTTCATGCCACTTGCTGCAGGGAAGACGTGACAAACCCATCTCCAGAAGGGTTCGGAATTTTGAGACCAAGCCCAACTTTGGAGGATTCTTCTTCACCATCCAGGTCATCCGGGCATCAAAAAAGATCAAAAAAGATGGAAAAACACAGCAAAGGTCACCAACCTCGCCTTGATCTGCGGAGCTAATTTGTTCTTCTTCTCCTTCAGCTGCTGGTTGATCTTTTGGACAATGGCGGAAATTTCGTCCAAGGTCTTTCCCTTGGCTCTGTCTACCTGCTGGTTGGAGCGGTCTCTAGGGCGGTGGCTTCAATGTTCTTCAATAGGAAGGCTGAAATGAAGCATCTTGGTGGACGCATTGGGGTCTGCAACATGGAAAGGAGCAGCTACTTGCTGAAAAAGAATAAAAAAGAGACCAACAGCATCAACCAGCAAACTTATGGGACTTATGGCCATGGTTCGATAATCAAAATGTTGATTCTAAATGGGGCTTTGGGGAGAAGTTTAATTAAAGGCAGGTCCCCTGAGAAAGCCTATTTGCTTTGGAGGGAATCACGTCGCCCAATTTGGGCTGCCCACATGTAGTACCCCGCCCACGTTCTGATGAAACCGGTTGAGTACGTTCCAGAAAATGGATGAGAATAAAATAGATGCAGGGCACAATGGAACAAATATGGCAGAACCCAGCTCCACAATTTGATCGTCCAGTTCAGTAGGGAGGCCAACGGGTTGGGAGGTACCGTCAGCATCTGAACACATAGTTCTTTGTATTGTGGGAAAGCTGAAGCAGACTTTTCTTGTGGAAATCTACGGATAGAAATGGCCAATATGAAAATCTTTGAGTATCTTTAAGTTATCATCACAGAAATAGATGTCCATGCCATGATGGAAATCATCAAACCGTATCATGGAAATCCAATGAGCCCATGTCATGGGACCAACAGCCCAGCCTGCGACTTCTCGACCGAGGCCCTCTCCAGCATCTGTTCGGTTTCAACAAGCCTGGCTGGACGTTGAAACATGTGGAAAACTCAACTCTTGGAGGAAATAAAAGGCTGTATCTCAAGGCAAAGATAGCCACTTGTAAGTGGAGTTCGCTCACGTTGGATTGTTTGCCGGGGAACTGGCAGTGCAGCCATGTGTAGCCCTGAATTGGATGAAGAGTAGAGCTACGGCAACTACTGTAACTGCCACCTTACGACCACATGAATCCCGGGAATCTCACTGGAAGCATCAATTCCCAGTGGCCATCAGCTGTCGGCTGACGGCTCAACGCAGCACGGGTGGACCCTGCGGGAGTGGGATCTTTCTCTTTCAAACTCTGCTCGGTTTTTTCCAGTTCCTGACAGGCCCGGAAAGGCCCCAAAAAAACGGGTGGATTGCTCCGAAACAACCTAACCCTACTTCTGAAGGTGGGTGATTCAGCCCCCAGTTCTGGCCCTGCTGTTTGTGGAACTTAGTCTACTTCGTCTGTTGCGCCACTGTGAGTCTTCCAAACCAAATTTGACTGTCACTGTGAAGAGTCTTCGGGGGAGTGCCCCCTCTCAGCGCCAAATCTCAGGTCCGCACGGCCAGTTCTTGTCTCATCTCGCTCAACTCCGCCTGGACCGGACCACGGGGGGAGCTTCTCAGCAGAAGGCAGAGGTGGCTGGTTCTTCCATGTTCCAACTTTGGGACGTCTGCAAACAAAAGACTGGGCGGATCTGCTGAGTTTCAGGATCTCAAACCCTTGGAGACATTCTTCTTACCCCTAGAATTATAGGATGACATAGGCATACAGCCCCAATCTCTCGGGCGAACAGGGAGAATCGAAGCGTGTTTCCCCTACTCTTTCCACCGTTTCTATCAACTTGAGGACCCAAAATTATCTCCCAGTACTTGCTAGAGCTGCTAGATTCCAAGGCTTTAAGTTTAAGGGGTGACAACGTACTGTAACTCTGCACCTTCAAGCGCTTGAACTTGGCGGACTTGTCGCGAAGCGCGGCCGCATAGTTCTTGAAGTCATCTCGCTTCATGTATTTGTGGCCTACAATCGGCATCAAAGCCACCAAAACCAAACCTATCAAACCAATCGAACCAACCACATCGCTTGATCCTGGAGAAAGTCAACGCAAGCCGAAAATTGATGATGGTCATATTGTGGGGTTTAATCTAGCTTTAACTTCCAAAAAATGGGAGTAACTCCAGCAGTTTGCAGTGTGTTGGCAAGAGATAGGGACTACTGTTTTTTTGCAGCCGCAGCCACATAAATAGTTCCGCGTTAAAGGCTCTCGGTCACGCCTTTCATTTCTTCATACTCGCGCTCCTGGCCAGGTCATAAATAAGCTGTTCATCCATCACACATGATCAAATCTCCCTGGCACCCAACGTGGTGTGGATGGGTTGGAGCCGCATAAATTGGGTATCAGACTGCATGGCAAGAAAAAAATTAAAATTAACACCTGAATTTGCCATCCATGGAGAGATTTGTTCTGAATCGCACCAATGCACCAAGTAAAGCAACAGCCAAGCATCGTCGGTGCAAACATATTATGTTGGCGTACTTGCCTGCAGACCAGAACTATCTTACACACTTTTGATTGCTATGATATGACAAAGACCCTTGCCTGCAGACGTTGCCAAATTGCGAGCGGCACAAAATATAGAAAAATAGTTCTGCTATGACGGCGGTTGACTTGGCGTGGCACCTTGATAGAAAGGTCTTTGCTCAGACTATCTCGTTCATCTTCCAGTGTTTTCTTATCCTGGCACTCGGAACCCAGGGACCCAGCTGGCTGACAGAGGGTCCCCAACGTGCCAAAGGTTTCAGTGACAGGCTGCCGGTTTGTGATCACTCACAATGGCATGGTGCTTCTTTGCCACCCATGTGGGAAAAAAGGCAGGGGAAATGAAGACACAACAGTCAGTTCACACTACATGTACCTGCTGTACAGCATCCCCCATATCAAGCGTTGAGACTATGGTCTAGCAGCTACCTTGAAATCGTCAACGTGTACAGAGAATCTAAGAGTCTGAACAGCCTATTTAATACTATTACTACGTACAAAAAAGATGGAACTCGTAGAGTGTATATTATGTATGTATATATATACATATATATATATATATGTACTATTATATATATAATTATATATATATATCATTGACATTCCCAGCTTTGCTGGTGCACCCGTTGGGATTTGTCAATCCGAACATGGCACCTTCAACACCGCCTCCTTTTTCTTGGCCACCAGGTTCGCCTGCCACGGGGCCGCCCGAGAGGTGGAAGCGATGGGGTATTTAACAGTCAACCAGAAACAAGCACGTGGCAACCACAACATCAAACAAAACATGAAGGTTATCAACTCCAAGATCAATTCCGTCAATCGCAATATTGAATTTGGGAGACCAAGAATCACAACATCTTCAACTGGCTGGGGTTTTGACCCCCTTATATATCTTATATTTGCGCCTGCTGATTTGGAAACATCTTCAATGTGGGGAAGAAAAAACAATTACAGCATTCCAATGTTCAAAATCATGATCCAATAGTCATGTCCAAGAATTTCCGGCCGAAAAATGTTGAAAAGCAACGCCAAATGAACATGTTGCATCATGTTGCCCAATCTTGCGACAGCAGGGTAGGTCAAGTGTCAAGTACCGTATGGGAAATCGCTGGCCCGCCTGCTGCTTGTAGACTGCCAAGCGAGAATCCTGGTTCGATGGGAGCAGGTCGTTGCTTTCGTTTGCTCATCAACAGGCGATCCAGTTTTCTTCTGACAGTTCCTGCGAAGGGTTCCTTCCAAAGAGCGGTTGCCAATAGACATGTTCAACATAATCACCATTATAATCGTTATTATAATCGTTATTATCATCTTTATTATAATCTTTAATTATCATGTTGTCGTCTTCTTCTTCTTCTTGTTCATCATCCTCGTCATCATCCTCGTCATCATCCTCATCCTCATCCTCATCCTCATCATCATCATCATAATCATCATCATCATCATGCCCATCATCCATCATCCATCATCCACATCCACATCCATCATCCATCATCATCATCTTCATCTTCAACATCATCATCAGCAACATCTTCGTCATCTACGCTATCATCAACTTTATAATCTATAGTACATTGTTATGTGTGTCCGACAGTGTGTCCTGTATATTATACATGTACAACTGTATGTATGCGCGTCTGTGAAGGTACAAGTGTTCAGGTGTAGGTGAAAACATCTACGAATCTACAGCTCTACAACTGTATATATATATATATATGCAGGTGTACGGATGCAAGTGTATATGTGCAGGTGAAAGCACCTACACATCTACAACTGTATATATGATTATATGCAGGTTTGTAAATGATCTTCTAAATACACTGTACCCTTTGGCGGCAGCACAGTGCCGATCAATGCCTAACAAACCCACCCCTTATCGTACAAACCGTGCGTGGATCGTCAAAAACTGATGCGAAATTGCGATTTGGTTTGGGCTCCGTCAGCCCAACCCATACGATGTGGTTTGGACTCGGTGAACCCTTGCCGCACGAAACGCACGTCGATGATCAAAAACTGTAATAGAAAAACCAATTGCCATTTTTTTTGCGCAAAACGTGTTCTCAGTGAACCCTAAAATTAAAGGACCGGAAAACCCCAAATATCACCTTCTTCCAATAAGTACCGAAGAGGTGTGACAATGTTGTGTGTCTGTGTGCGTGGGTGACAAAGTTTATATACAATGTTGTGTGTGGAAGAGTTGTGTGAAAGAATTGTGGAAGAGTTGTGTGTGTGTGAAAATGTTGCATGTGAAAAAGATTGGTGGCGGAGACACCTCTTCGGTGCTTGTTGGAAGAAGTTGACATGTGGGGTTATCTTTTAATTTGTGATAGAGTTGTGAGCCCCGCCCCGAATGCCCCGCACGGCACCGCCCTACACCACCCCACACCACGCCACCAACCGTGCATGCATGCTACATACATCCATCCATACACCCATATTCATGCAGGCATTGCATTGCATCGCGTTGCATGACACACAATTACATAACATTACATGACATTACATAACATTACATAACATTATAAATTATATAACATTGCACAACATTACATTACATTACATTACATTACATTGCATTGCATTGCATTGCATTACATTACATTACATTACATTATATATCATTATATTGCATTGCATCGCAACTGTATACTGTATACATACAAAAATAACAAATCATCATTTGTCATCAGCATCAGTATCAGAATCCTGACCTCATCTTTGAAAGAAACCCATCGCGTCTGTAACTTGTGATTCAAGCACAATTTCCAAGTTAGTCTTTCTGGAGGGTACGGCATCTAGTTTTGACCGACTGTCTCGACCTGATTCTGCTCATTGATCTTTTCGGTGTGCGCATGGATCTCATTCTGCATCGCTTGGATCTCGTTCTGCGGGGTGCCAAGGGTGCGAATCGAATCACGCTTTGGGAAGGGGACAGCAATCGGGAGCCTCCTAAGGGATCGGAGTGCCACTGCACTGTATTTCATATATAGGCTGCGGACAACATCAGAAAACCCACTATATAGATCTACATATTGATATTATAGAGTCCCAAACTATGTGCTCTCTCTGCCTTTGTCTTTTAGCCATGATGATTCGTTCAACTTCCCAAAAAAAAAACGGGAATTGTTTTTTGGAAGCGTAATCAATGTACCGGATTGTTGACCCCGGAAAACCTGCACACAGACCTTGAAGACCTCAAAATAGTCCGTGGTGAAAAATGGCCATGAAGGATCAAAGAGACAGTCGCAACAAGTCACAACAAGTCAAAGGCCGAGGATGGCCGACCGCACCTCGAGGTTGTCAATGTCAACTTGCCTCACCTGAGAGGTGCACAAGTTTGATGGCGACAAGTGCGCCGGATTAGGTGCCATGCCTCAAATTGTCTGGTCAAATCTGCGCGACTGGCACTTTCATTTTCTGTTTTCCCTAGTCTTCAGGCAAATTGTATGAATCCTTCATCTTCTTCTTCTCCTTCTTCATCACGGAATACCAGCCAAAGCCCACGGAACTCGCTGAGCAGGGCCACCGGAGGTTCGCTCAAAGCGCTGTCCATGTCTCTGAGCTGCTCCATCTTCTCTTCTCCTTCCTTTCCTCACGGCGAAAATCCCCAGTGGGGCGTTTTGAGTCAGGCACTGATGAGGATCAGCAAAGCTGCAGGAAATCGAGTCATAGCCAGAGGTTTTTTCTCAATCTTCTAGCAACAAACGACTGGTGACATGGAAAAAACGACTGGTGACGTGGTGTTCTGGGTTGCCCCACGGACACGTTGCAGCGCTTCTCTGCTTTTGATGACCTGCGGAACAAGGATGGTGAAGCCAAGCAGCATGAAAAAGGAACAGCTGAAACCGCCTAGGCACAGCTACCAGTTTTTGAAACCAACCATGCATATATGTATCATGTTACTGCGTATGTATACAATACATGTGTATATATATATATGTATATGTATATATATATACAAACTATATCCAGCCCTATACCAATAGAGAATCTCTTTCAATCTCCGTCGAAGCCGAGCTGGTTGCACCTCAGTGCTGAGGACCTTGAACATGGCTTCAGCACTTCCTTCACCCTCCTGCATCTGCGCCTCACAGGAGATCTATGAAAAAGTTGGGGACCCCCAAGCAATAAAATTGAACACAATTCAGCAAAATTCATCAAAATTCAACAAACATTACAAAGGTTGAGTTTGAAAAGTTGAGAACCTTTCATGGCTTTAAGGGGCCAAACATCTTGAGAGTGGAGATTCAATGATGGGATCACCAGAATTTAGCATGTTGCATGGTATAAATGAGTAGTATATCCGTAAGACAATACTTCAATACCATCAGTCAGTCCCGCAACTGTGAGCCTCACAACGCAGGTTTCCCATGTCCCCCTGTGATCCGGCCCAAACCTCCCGCATCTCTCGCAGGCGCGCAGCACGTTCAATGTACAGCTGCTCCTGGGGAGCCCATCATGAGCTTCCTTTTGACTCGCACCATGATCTAAGCAGAGGGCCATACCCAGGCCGCAGGCCCATTGAATTCAAACCCTACCATTCATCTTCCAAACCAGCTGCACCCGCCCCAGGTTGCGGTCCGTCTGCTCTAACCTCAGCCCGAAAGTGGAAATGTCACTTGCCGAGGACATGGCCAGTGGAAAGGCACGAATCCATGTTGAAAATGTTTGAAATGGGGCAGCAACAAAACTGCATCCAAGATGACAACCAGCAGGAAGACCCGTATGTTTCTGGAATACTAGTTCCGGACTGGTCAGTACTGTGTATATGACTCCCAGATTCATATATATATATAGATTCCATGAGGTTCCTTCTTGGGTCCTTCACCAAAGTACAATCAGCAGAAGGCGAACGCAAACGATTGGTGAATGGAGGGATATCTATCATGGACAATTTGGCCGTGTCCTTTTGAACACCAATCCTCACCTCATGGTCTATCCTGGTGGGAAGTCTTGCCCGCGGCTGCCGTACAGCGGCTTCAATGCAAAGACCGTGACAGGCCAAACAACTTTCTTGGATGATGAAAACATGTGATGTTTGATCCTAAGGACCTTTAGACTTAAAGAATCTTAAAGATATTTTCATAGAAAATACATGAAAATACAGTTGAATCATCCCACCAAGCTGTCAATCCTGAGCTTCAGACTGGTACTTCTGCTCTTGCAACTTCTCAGCCAAACGTGCTTCCTCCTCCTGCTCTTTCCTCAACATTGACGTCACCTGAGCTGTCCGGACTGGAACCAAAGGAGATGAACACCTCCCTGAAATTTTGGCCAACCCCAACAATCGACAGTTGACAGGTTGCGAGCCCCCCGTTTGTTGTCATCGCTTCTGCTGTCATGCGGCCATCTTTGATCAATCCCTTCGTGTTCCCGCCGTCTCCAGCCGAGCCGAGCGCCTGAAGAAGTTGAGCGAAACCTTCATCTCGCTCGGTCTTTGCCTCCGGGCGAAAAATGTGAAAGAAACCAAGATTGGCATCCCAATTTTCGGAAAAAATGCTGTCAGAGTTGGCTTAGCGTCTTTTGTGTGATAAGTATTGATAAGTCATGAATGGATTTGTGTTGTAAGAATATGCGAACTGTTTGGGTGAACCAGAACTAAGTCAATAAATCCATCATCAAACTCCCAGCAGTATCCCAAATAGCAACTTCTCATCGCCTTTTCCACCATCTCTCATGTTCTTGGGCCCCCAAAGTACAAACGATGGCAAGCACCAGGTGTTCCCAAATGTGGGCTTAACCAGTAGCTGGGTATGGAACAAAATATGCTCTAACAGTAAAAGCATAGCACAAGGCACCACAGGGTCTGGTCATTTCTGTGTAATCAAGCCAGTTTTGGCAGATACCCAAGTTTCACTCATGCCCGGCCCAACCCATCTTTGTTTGCTATATAGACTATAATAGACATTAGATACTAGATATTTAGATACTAGATACCAGGTATTAAATTATTAGATGTTGGACGGTAGATATTGAACAAGAATGTGTGTATATTTATATGCAATTATATACACGTATATCTCTATAATTATATCAGACAGCCGGGTATATATATAATATAATATACGTATATAGCCGTAAATATTATATATAATTATATATGTACACGTATATAGCGTGTATACATATATATATATATTCTACTATGATACTATTATTATTATTATTATTGTTATTATTATTATTGTTATTATTATTATATATACGTATAATATATATATACACGTATATATACATATTGCTAACCTCCTGCATCCTCCTGCTACTATTGGGCAAGATCTGCCGGTTGTGCCACCCTTTGGTCCCACCTTCAGGAGCTGAATCTTCTGCGCCAGCTGCTCTCGTTCGGCGTCCAGCTGTTGCACCTTTCCAGGTGGTGACCCCGATGATTCATAACAGTAACTGTTGAACCATGAAACATCAATGATCCATCAATGATCCATCAATGATCTATCAAAATTGATGAGAAAACATGAAAACCACGACATGAATGCTGAGATGGCAATTTGATGCAATTTGTGACCAATTCACGTTTGCGCAGGTCATGAACCACCTTAACAATACAGGAGGTTCAGTAACCAATTAAGAAAGTGATGCTCAGTGACACTTGTTGGCTGTGCAGCCCATTGGGTGTGATAACTTTTCCTGAAATCTCCCCGGGGTAGTCAAACCACTATCTGTACTTTTGAGCAAACTTTGAACAAGAAAGAAGCAAAAGAGAGCACTCAGCACTCCGGTGTCAGGGACAGTGTCTATACGTATACCGACAGTGCTCAATCACTGTTGAACAAATCACAGTAGTGAAATCCACTCCCATGATTGCTCCAAGTGAGAAGTTGAGCATGGCAAAGTCGGTCATCGTAGATCAGTTTGCAAGGACTTTGGTGGCTGTTCCTTCCTAACAATGCGCGGATTTTCTTCCTCCCACGCGAAGAAAGTAAATGGCCACATTTCACCATCAGTAGCGATGTACGACCAGAATGGCTGAAAATGGAGATGGATTTGGTTTGATTTCTGATATTTCTGGCTTTTTTTGTGTGTACTTCCAACAAGTCGCATGAAACCCCAAAATGGATAAGAATGGCCCCTTCAGGGCTCAAGAGGTACCAACTCGGTACCAACCATGTACCAACTAAGTCTCAAGAGGTCCACGTGTGCCGAGCTCTGGCATGGGCCTCCCGTTGCAAGTCCGCGGGATTCATCCGACCGTGGCGCTCCTGGTGAGGCCATCAGGTGGGCCATCAGGTGGGAAAAGAACCTGAGAACCTGAGAACAATATATATACATATATATACACCAACAATATATATATATATATATTGAACATATATATATATATTGAACAAATTTGAACAATGGCATTCTACTTGAGCTCATCTCCTACTTGATCAGCCACATTCTTGAAACATTGCTGAGTGAACCTGCTGTCACTTGTCAATCCCTTTCAAGACATGTTGATATTTGAAGACCACCCAAAATCATCCAAAATCAACACAATGTATCACCAAATGCCAAATTTCACAGGCCCCCATATCTTTCGACCCTTGAAATTCTCCGGTCCATGTCCTGCTCCACGTGAGAATGGTGCGCCTTGAACTGCGCCTGCAGCTCCTGTGACGCCAATTCAACACATCCGGGATCCATTGGGTATCGAAGCCCACTCTTTTGGGGGATGTCGTGCGGAAGTTCCCACTTTCTTTGGGTGTTGAACCTATTTGAACCTCATCACCGTATCACCCGGGTTTTTCTGACCCAATCAGTAGAACTTACCACAACATCCCATAGCGAGCACCGCGCGCCTTGTAGTTCTGGTACACCGAGGCGACCTGCTCTTCACGCAGAAACTCCTCTGGCACCTGAAGCTCTGGGCAGCAAAACGCTTGGCCAGTCGATGAAACAAACATAAGTCTACTCAAAATTGCCCTACTAATTGTAGACTAAATGTTGCGTATCTATCGGTTTGCTTCTACTTTAGTCTACAGTATCTAATTCTGGCTGATTCTATCTGAGTCGACCAAACTACCTAGTGCTACCTGTCCATCTAGCTGAACGTCTAGAATCTAGAACATATAACATATCAAGCCACCCATCTTTTCTCATAACTTACCCATCCGAAGTGAAAACTCATTAGTTCAGCCGAGTTCATGGTTTTGGTCAAGTTTGATTCACCTCACTGACCCCCAGGAGTTGCACCTCCAAGTTCATGCAGAATTTGGCCAGGTACGCACGTTTTCCTTGGTCGGAAGGCCGTCGGAAAGTTAGGTCGCACTCGGAAATGTCCGGTTGATCTGGTGAGAGACTGAAGATATTCATGAGAAACAACCTCTGACTCAATTGGTCATGGAGGTCTACAGCCCTTTCAGCCACTGCCGTTCTTGACAGCACAAGAGGACCACAGCGATAAGCCAAGTCGCTTAGAGCTTCCAGATTGCTCAGCAACCAGTACAAAATGGGATGGATGGTGTTCTTGTCACCTGCCACCACACAGGTGCGGGTTGAAAATTGGAGAGACAAAGAGAATGCGTTGGTCATATTTGAAACTGGCATATGCCCACTGGACCGTCAGGACGTATCTTGTGACTGGTCAGCCCCATTGGAAATGTTCCATGCAAAACAGAAACGGCCAATACCACAGCAGTCCAAAATCCACAAAGACCTGCAGTGTCACTGTGGCTCAAACTTCCCTGACGTAAGTCTGTGACGAAAAACTGAACCCGAAACAACCCGAAACAAGTGCCCTGGATCCGGGCATCTCATCTCGGCACCAGTCGTTTGCCTGACATTAGACCATTCTGGAACTCGATGTCAAAGGAACACCTCAGTGCCAGATGGGTCCCGACAAGGATGGACAGAATTCAGCGATTTCACTGCAAGAGCAAATTGAACAGGAAGAAATGCTGGAAAAACAAGGTACACATATATATATATATACGTAGTGCTAGACAAAGCTATGGCCACCAAAACAGTGACATCGCCCGAATTGTACAGCTGGCTGCCAGACTGATACCCCAGGATGTGCAGAAACTCTGAGATGCGTTGGTACATGGCATCTGGTTTCTCCTGTGCGATTTTCCAAGCTCTGCAGGATAGTGTGAATGTGTTTGGTGGCATCTGTGTGCAAACCATGGCTGGGGTGTTGTCTCTGTACACTAAGGTGGCTGTGCTATTGAGGCGTTCCAGAAATGCCTCTGCAACTACAACAGCCTAACTAGAAGATAGTGCAGGATTACCCATAACATGCTCTTGGGGATAGGGAATCACCCGCACCTGGGGAGCAATCAACTCTTAAATACTCTTAAACTTAATGGTTGGCAAGGGCGCCATCTAGTAACCCGCCGAACCCAAGGATTTGAATCCATTTCAAGCCATTTCATGCCGTTTACAAAGAGCATTGTGGCATTGCCTTAAAAAATGGTCCATAAAGAGCATTGCCGTTTTCAATCGCATATATTTTCCTCACACCTTTACTCCTGTCCACCCATGGGCCTCTCTCAGCTCGACATCATGCTTTGGGTCCAAGAAAGTCAGGACCTCTGGGGCAGGTGATGATTGCGGGGAAGCTCCTCTGAACAAACCTAATGCGCCACTTGTATCTACTTGTCATATGCTATTCTCATACACACATACATTGCCAATTTCTATTCGTTAGAGGTCCACATTGGTTGGCAGCTATACTTCCTCTTGGTGATTTCTCCATCAACTGTGTTGCTTCAAACACGGATATTGATAGTGGAGACTGCCAGTTGGTTCGAAGCTGCCATGCTCGCCCGCTGCTTGGTCACCGTACCTTTTTGAGGATCTCCATCAGCTCTAATGGATCCTGCAGCGGAAAACACCTCCGCGTAACACCAGCTCCACGCTCTGCCATCATGCCATCAGAGCCTTTTTGCATCCCAATCAACCCAATCATCCCAATCATCCCAATCATCCGACATATTCCGTACTGCCCACACTTCCCTTCTCCTTCTCATCGAAGACCAAGAGGGAAAGGTCCAAGTTGAACGGCTCAGCATTGAGCCGATCTACGATCTCCTTCAGTTGAGCTGCCATGACCTGCTGGCTGCGGAAGAGGCGTGCGGCGTGCGGGGGATGGCTGAAACACATTTTTGGATGGCGTGGGCGAGAAATGATCACTTAGGACTCCTAGGACTCCAATATTAACATGTCATTGACTACAGTACTACTTGTCTCACAGAAATTGTTGGGAAGCACTTTCGGAAGCACCAAGAAGTTGTGTTCAATGACTCCTCTGTCGTCTTCAAACAAGAAGAATTGGCTGATAACCACTTGGTAAAGATTGTAGCTTCCCGGGCCCGGTTTTACTTGAAATTTTGGAGTGAATGCGACCTGCCCCACTGAAAATTCTGAAAATGGCCCTAGTGCCATTTGAGATCATGTTCTAACGTTTCTCGTTCAACCTTCATGCCATTCGCATCCATTTGCCAACTGTCCAAGGACACAACCTTAAGGCTCCGGTTCAAGACCTAGCGGAGCGCCGCACACCGCCACACAGGCTGCCAGCAGCCTACAGGGACAGTGAAGTTTGGATCTGGAACCCCATCGAACTTCTGCCAAAGAAAGTCTCACCAGGGGTGGTGAACTGTTCCCCGACCATCTGAATATTTAGAATCCTCCAGGCAAGACATTTACCAAATAAAAAATTGAATAGATTTAACAACTTGATATAACAACAAAAATGCAGTCAGATCTTCGAACAGGAAATGGGATTTGTGATAGTTGATATCATTTCCTGGATTGGACGCGAGCACATGCATTAGGAGCTCGACAGTTCCAAATGGAGATCAAAATTTCGACCCCAAAAAGGATAGTTCCAGAGCCTGATTCCGACCCCTACGTAGAAGGAGGAATTCAGCATATTTTTCACCAGGGTTGGAACAATCCAAGGAGTTTTGTTGCAAGCAAACCTTACTTGTTTGTTGCTTGGTTGGAGTTTCATCACTGTTGCTTTACGTACGGTAGTTGACAGCTTGTGTTGTATTCGTGGATTCTCAAGGATTGTTAGTGAGACCTACAATGTTTTGTTTCCACATGCCCTCTAAAACAACAAGCAGCGTCGCGGAAGTATCGCCATGAGAAATGCAATCGGCACAACACATACACTTACACCCTCACGTTGCATCACATTGCATCACGTTGCATGATTTTCTGTGCAACCAATTGGTGCCTCCAAAAAATATGCAAGCACGCGGATCCAAAAAACGTTGGTGCAACCCACAGAAACAACACCAACCAGTCAAACAAGTTCGTGTTTTCATGAGTGCGCATGCTTTTGCACGATTTTGCACTAGTGTTTGAATCATTCAATGATCAATCCAAATTCTTGCATCTCAAATTCAAATCAATTCGGGATGTTTGCCCTTCTGTTTGCCCTTCCCAACCATCATATGCATCACTTAATGTATGTCATGTATGGTGTGTCTATCTGGGTGCATTGATAGTCACCAGATGATCAACAACGACCCCTGGCCTCCGCGGAGCACAGCAATGGCGGCGCCGGAGCGCGAGGCGCTTAAACGCTGCAGTGCGATGGGTCGGGAAAGAGTTGGAATACCAAACATGTCAGCACAATAAAGCACTACGACAACAACCAATGGTTCCGAAAATGGAGGTACGAATTTCAGCACGCACAATATGTGGTTTTCCAGGATTTCAGAATGGACGTTCGGCAGCCGCTCCAAATGGCCGCCATATGACACTTCACTGACACGAACAGCTTTGTGGCATCCAGCAGAGTCTAACATAATTCTAAGCACAAAGACGACTCCTTGCTTGAGATGAAATGTGCGTGATATGCCCCAGCCAACCCAGAATTCAAGTTGGGATTCCCACAAGATCTAGACTAGAAAAGCTCGGTGACAGACATTTTCTTCGCCCTTCTTCTCATTCTCAGATGGACATGGCGACAGTTCCTCAACTAGGTCTGAATCAAGTCCACGTATCCTGCGTGACTGAAATATCAAGGAAATATCAAGTTTCTAAAACCAGATCCAACCCCTCCAGGGTTTCCAGGTGAAGCTGGCTTCAAAGAGAAGGTCGATTACGGTCAATCCGATAAAGTGAAGAAAAAGGTAACGTCATGTGATCACCACAAGCTCAGTGCATCGTAGTGCTGGCCACGGCCTTAGGCCGGGAATCTGAGCGATGATGGCTTACATTTGGAAAAAGACCACCAGGAGGATCGCTGATGCGAAACTGGCGGCTGCTGCGTGGGAGTGTCCCTCCATATCTCCTGTTGTAGTTGTAGTGGTGACGCCCGATTCGCTTATGGCAAGGTCAACCGCCACAACATCCTGGAGAGAGTTGATGCCAGGCAATTAGACTAGGTCGTGTCATGTGTAAAGAGGGAATGTGTATACTGTATACTGTATATAAATGTGACTATATGTATACACTTGTGTGCTCTTATATACATAATATCTATATTATATTATATTATATTATATTATAATAATATTATTATAATATTATAATATTATCATTATAATATCATATGATGTTGTATTGCAAATACAACATATGTATATATATATATATACTGTGAACAATTTGATCCTTGTCCTGGATTATCCCTTTTGATGGTAGTACCGGTTGTGCTGGTAGTGCAGGGCTATGTCACTGCATGGCGTTCGGAGAACGGTCTTTTTCCTCGCGCATGACT
>Ga0126342_10009019_pt1 | contig 17870 bp, 18 predicted proteins | sample Cyp1metagenome_FD_92528 | JGI IMG/M metagenome (GOLD analysis project Ga0126342, IMG submission 92528) | Coral microbial communities from Lord Howe Island, Old Settlement Bay, Australia - Cyphastrea 1 metagenome | ecosystem: Host-associated > Invertebrates > Cnidaria > Coral ... | reverse complement strand
GATCTTGTGCTTTGCTGTCCAATTCGTTGGCACAGCTTCCCTATTGGCAATGTTTAGGATCCCACAGTATGTGCTTCCCAAATTTTCCCAAATCTCAGAGACTGAGGGATGGATCAAATCCTAAACCATACGGTTTTTTCTCGAAATTGAGGTACCCAAGACTTCCAAGCCACCATCGGTTCTTCCCATACAACATGACCAGTTCTTGTGGTCTTCCCTTTTAGGCGATGCACATCGATCCCATGTTTTGTCCATCATCAACGCTGCACGATCTGCACGCCAAGATATGACACCGGTCCACCTATGTCCACCTCCACCCCCGTCGGTGGAGTGGTGACCAGCCACAGAACCTGAATGGCGCCCTTTGTTTCAGCAGCTCAAAAGGTCCACTTTCAGAAGCCAAAGAGGGATGTCGAGTTAGATGGCTTGTTTCCTCGACATTTGGAGTATTTGTCTGATTTTTTCTGTTGTCCTGTGGATGTTCATTGACATTGATGGACTTTGATGAATTTTATGAATCGCTATGTATTCAGAATACACTTTCGAGATCCCAGTCATTGCGAGTCACCGGAGGCTTCCAAGGGCCAAGTGAAGGACAAGCAGAAGCGATTGAAAGCCAGTGAGTTGTTAGCGCAGGCACGCTGGGTACCTTCCTTTGCACCTATAGATTTACGAATGAGCAGTGGCCGTTAACCCCCTGTTGGTTGAGGATTATAGGGGGTTTAATTAACTATTGGAGATTATCATGATCTATTATGATGGAGGGTTTTGAACATCGCTCAAATGACGACGATCACTATTTCACCCAGACCCCTTCCCAGCCTGCCATTGGACCTGCAAGAATCACTGTTTTCCACCAGATCCCAATCTTCTGCACATTGCGGCAAGCTATAGAGATCATGCACATCAATGCACCTAACGTTTCGGGGCAGAGAATGGGTTGGTCACCCACGTGCAGATCTGAGATGCGCGGGCCGCATTGTAGAGGGCCCACCAACATATTTGGAATTATCATCAATGGTCTCCTCACAAAATCGTTTTTTTTTTTTGTTTTAATCACATAATGATACATAGTATATCAATTTATATCACATATGTCTCCTCCTCCAAGAAAGAATGTGCATATACTCATTGTCCATATTATATCACAAGGATTGGACCCTGCAAAAATTGCCAGAGTTGCCACGTTAGGCTGCGGAGAATGCCAAGTCAGACACCTCCAAAAAGGAGGAGGTGCCACAGAAACCGTAGTCCAAGTGGATCCGAATGGTGTGGGAAGCTCCAAGCCCACAATTCTGTACCAGGCAAATCCAGGCGAAAATATCGGGACAACCCATGAAAACCCAATGAAAACCACAGAAAGCCCATTTGGCAAAGCTGAACCATGCTGAGTCCATTTCCTGTTTCTTTTGGCCACAAGGGGACCCTTTTTGAGTTGCTTTGATATGCTTTTATCCCTGTGTGAAACAACTCTAACAACACTTCATGTCAGTAGGAATTTTCTTCATTGACTTTTCTGCTGGTGAAAGAAATCATGTTACCCTCTGGTAATTTAACATTGAAATTGGTGATTTTTAGTTGATTTACCTATCAAAGACGGTGATTTACCTATCAAAAATTGTGATTTTCCATAGCTATGTAAACGTTTACCGGAGGGTTTTTATCATGGTCACCGGCGTCACTACCTGCGATCCAGGTTGCATCCAATGCCGCAGGTGCGAAAGCAACGAGAAGCACGACCTGAGAATACCCCAAGTTCCAAGCGTTTGAAGCTATGACTTTCCCAACATCGGTACCAAATGGTATCAACAGGTTGAACTCGCAGCGACCTTGCGGGTATTGGAGTTTACTTACGTGGTTTATATGTCCATTAATATCAACATGGTCGCATTCGGATACATTCGATTGGACATGTCTTCCAAATGCCGGTGCCATCCATCCTTATAGCTTCAGACCCTTGGCAGTGCTTCTTGGTGTTTCACAATTGTTGATTGAAAAGTTGTACCCCGCGCCATGATGGTGATCTCATGTAAAACGATGATATCGTGGTCATGTCACTCTTCAATAAGACCGTTAAAAAGCCGCCGGTGTCTCCTTATGAGTGATGTTGAAAACAAGAGGAAGTTGTTCCGTGTTGAAATTCTCAAATTCTGGCCATTCTCTCATGTGGTTTCGATATGTTTTTGATGGCCTTGAATATTGGATGAAAGTTGAAAGTGACCTATGGCAACCGCACGTTCGTATTCTCTTAAACCTTATAATATATGATAATATATATGTGTGTATATATATATATATATAACTATATATATATTATATTGATCAAAACAAAAGTGTTGCAGCTGCAACGAGGATACCTACTTGGATCGACCAGCAAGGCCTCAAACCAGCCATATGATATCATGGTCGAGCAGCCAGTGGAACAGATTCTCAATACCCTGACATGGCAATGGAATAAGAACTGATTTGATCTAATTTGTCCCGATTTTTTTCCCTTTGTGAATTGCACCATTTGCGTCCACTTGCCAGAACTTTGTCGGGCACGTATGGTTTTTCCACAGACTCAACTCACCTCTGCCAAAAGACGTTGGCTGCACGGGCCCCTGCTTCAGACGAGAATGAGAATAGAAGTGACACTGATGGCAAGGTACATGATCCTAACAAGATCCTGCTGACCACAAAAAGGCGGAGTCATCAATGCTGACAGGCTCTGACACCACATCCAGAACAGATCCAAAAAGCAGCAATGGTGGACAATGCCTGCCCAATGGATGCTATGAAGATATACACAACCTATTAGATGGGGGGTCAGAATTGCGTGTGCCCCATATTGGACGATTTCCTAACCCAGTCCTTTTTGTTGGGTTAACCCTGGTTGATTGATTCAGGGGGTTACCCCCATATGGTGAATGACTAGCGCAACAGCGACAGCGTCGCCATGGAGATGCTTGAGGTTGCGACTAGCTGGCGATGATCGAGACTTTCAAGTCTTGCTGTGCCTTGGCTTCAGACCTTGCGGTGGAAGGGGTTCTTATTGAGCAGATGGGGGGGTTCCTAATTCCTAACCTAGGGGTAGCCCCAAATCCTGCATTTTTCTTGAGATTTTCCATTGTATAAACCATCCAGCTATTGGGGTACCCCCCCATTTTAGGAAAGCCCCAGATCGTCATACTTTCTGCATCGCTCTGGATAACGAGTTTTCCCAGATGCATTTGTTCTCTTTGAATCTCCCCCAAGATCAGATTGAAAACTCAATGCTCGAGTTTTAAGATCCACATGTATAAACTATTCGGGCAGATCCCAGGGGATCTGTGTATGATTAGCTTTTGATGCATCAAACCTTTGGGTCTCAATTTAGACATATTGCAACAACGAATTGGTTTCCAAGTAGGCATGGACAATACAGCACTTGCACAAGTCAACATAGATCCCAACTAATATTTCCCATCGTGGCCCATTTGGACATGGAACGTACATTTCTTTGTTTCCGGACAGAGTTTTTTCTCACTGAACTCCAAGCAGATTTCCCAGACGGAAAGAGAACCCGATTACTGGACATTTATGGCCTAGCACTGTCTATCACTGATTGGTGGTTACAGATGACCCACCTTCACAGTCGTCGCTCTCCAAGGTCAATTCTCACAACCTAAAAGTTGCAGAATTTGGTAATATGGTCCAGTAGTATGTCCATGTGATTTGGCCAATGTTGTGACAATTGGCCCCGGATTTGCACCAGCCAATCCTGTGAGCAACGGTTGGTCGCTGGGGCGAAAGCACCTGAGATATTCTGACATTGTCAAACATAGCCTCTGGTAAACGTTTACATAGCAATGGAAAGATCCACCCATTTTTAATGGGAAAACTCACTATTTCGACTGGGCCATTTTCAATAGCTATGTTAGTCATAACCAGAGGGTATTCGAATTTGTCAATCCATGTTAATCCCAAGAGAATTATGGCTCATTGAAGATCCCAGACTGGACTCTTGAAGAAGCAAGCGGACTACGACACGATGATATAGACTGCTGCAACGATGGAATTATACAGGTCGTATACGTCGTATACATTCTGAGCTGCACGGATTCATCCCTACCCAGCATTGCATCATGGTTACTGGCTTCAGTTTGTAGGCGCTGCCTCACTCAAAGCAATGCCGCTTCTTCCATTTCCGTCATGTGTTTCTCTTAATGATTTATTATATTTTATGATTTCAGGAAGCAAAACTCCCAACCACATTCACATTGGAGGCACTGGCCTATGAGGTAAGGCGGTGGCTCAAAGGATTTGTGATTTGTGCTTTTTTTTAATCATTTATTCAATTTATTCAATGCTCCCTGCTTGGCATCATGGTTTCCGCAGGGGAAAATCATTCCGTGTTTCTCCGAAGTGATGGCAGTGTTGTTGCTCGTGGAGCATATCGAGCCTGGCAGTGCAAAATTCCACCTTTAGAGGAGGGCGTGTCATACATCCAGGTTTCTGCAGGCGAGCATCATACAGTGCTTCTCCGAAGTGATGGTTGTGCTGTTGCTTGCGGCGAGAATCGTGATGGGGAGCTTGACATTCCACCTCTGGAGAAGGGTGTGTCATACGTGCAGCTTTCTGCGTATGATCGTCACACTGTGTTTCTCCGGAGCGATGGTCGTGCTGTTGCTTGCGGAAACAATTCCTTCGGGCAATGTAACATCCCACCTTTAGATGAAGGTGTCTTGTATGTCCAGGTTTCTGCAGGCTCTGCGCATACAGTGCTGCTCCAAAGTGATGGTCGTGCTGTTGCTTGCGGAAGCAATAGAGTTGGGCAGTGCAAGATTCCTTCCTTGACATCTTGGCGTGACTGGCTTTGTCTATCCCCAAGTTCTAAACGCCTTCGCTACGTGTCTGATCTGAAGTTGAATGCCAGCCTTGGACGCTGACAGTTTCTGTGGCAGCTGCGTTTGATTTTGCCTGATTGCCGCAGTTGCCAGAGACAGTTTGCAGTCTAATAAGATCCTCTTGTGACACTTGCAACTCTGTGTTTGAAACAAGTGAATGCGTGAAACTGATGTACAATGGTCTAGTGCATTATTCAATTTTGTCTCGCGTGTTTCCGATGCTATCCAACCTGAAGCATCATTTGTTACAGTATGTTGGAGATCGATCCAAGGTGTTTGCGCATCATGCATTTTTTCCTGGTACAATTTTGATCCCCTTTTATTCCCAAAAGTTTTATTTTGCATACCAACTCTGTTTAACTCCATGTTGATTGGCTTGTTGTGATGGTAGTTGTCATTGTGTTGCTATAGTGTGATCGTGTGTGATCAGTTGTGTTGAAATAGATGTGAATTGTTGATTTGGGTCCCTGGTTGGCTGTTCAAAAAGAGGAGAAAGCTAAATGGGATCGGCTCAATAAAGCCAGCCATCTGGATGGGTCTGACCCGAAAAAACAAGACCAGCCGGTTGCGGGTCCCTCAATATACCGCATGTTGGTTTGCCATAGCATGCCATAGCAATATCCTAAGTTTGTTAATAATCAAACTGATCTTGTAACTTCTTGCGCACACTGATCTTATTAAACATGGTGTATGTACACTACAATTATTTATGATATTATATATATGTATATATACTATACATATACAGCACCCCCGAAAAAGATAGAAGATGGAACGATCCCACACAAAATAGTGAAAATAAATCTAACCTGTTCTATTTTTTTGTGGGGTTGCTATATACTGTATGAATAATAAACCATCCCCTAATCAAAGTCACCAATCTTTCTGGGTGGTATAAACCACTCCCAAATGGTAGGTTTATGGCATTGGCTTTCCACATTATATACCCTCTGGTTATTTAACATAGCAACAGAAAGGACCCATTTATTTATGGATGATTTCTGATGATTTAGCTACTCAAAATGGTGATTTGCCATAGCTATGTTAAATAACCAGAGGGTCAATTCTCATTAAATACCTATTGAAATCCATTGAACCTATGAAATCCCAATGGAATCCTATAAAAGATGGTGATTTTCCATGATTTTCCACGGCTGTCAGGTACGACGGCTGCTGCAGCGACGCACTGCAGAAGGCTGTGGCCGCCCGTGTGGCAGCTCTACCCGAGACGGTCTACTGCACACTGACACCGGAGGTGCAGCCATAAGGGACAGGTGAGCAGTGGCTCAGTGGCTGCTTTTTTCCCTGGTTGATGAAAAAATAGGGGATTATAGCCAATGTATTGGGGATTATAGCTGTAACTATAGGGGATTATACTACCCAATATGCTGGGGATTATAATCCAAGAACGGGGAATCCCGTTCTTAACTAACCAGGATTAAATGTAATGATAGAGGGATTTTGAACACTGCTCATGAGCAGTGTTATGGACATTGAATGGGGATGTTAACCATGAAACTACGGCGATATAAGTGAATCTATATGGATTTGTATGGATGAATAACTTCTGAATGACTGGGATTCATAGCGATTTATGGGGATTTATAGGAGTTATTCCCATAATAACCATGATTCATGCGGTTCAATACCCTGGTTGGTTTATGATTACGGGGGATTATAATAGTCCAGTATAATAATCCAATATAATTATTGAAGATTACAACAGTAGTCCAATAGGGGAATCCGGTTCTTAACCAATCAGTCAACCAGTATAATGGAATGACCAAGAATGGATAATGGGGATGAATAATTTGGATTGACATGGATTGATTATGGATTATAATTATAACTTATAAGCATGAATGACTGGGAATTTTATGGATTTATACAGATGAATAACTGGAGTTATACGGATTGAATCAATGGATGTGTATGTTTTTGAATGCCAAGAATGGGGATAAAGAATTGGGATTTATATGGTGTATACAGGTTTATACTAGAAGGAACATCCCACTTAGTAAGTGGTTAAAAATCGGAACCATAGATGGTGTATACTTGGAAGATCATCCCACTTCGTCACTGGTCAGTAATCATATTGTCTAATCGATTCATATATGGGATATACGAAGAAGGGGGATGATATCTGCCATGGTCGAAACTTGGATCAACAGCCAGATATGAGGATGGTGAGTTTCCATTCTCACAGAGATTCATACAACCAATGTAAGGATTTTTTCTTATGGGATGGATGACCATAAACCATACAATGTACTATGTATGTTTTGACCCCAACACATGGAATTTACCGCGCTGTTTAGTTCTCTAGGAGCTCTATGGTTATGGATTTGTATGAAGCTCAACTCATTACAATTACCCTCTGGTTATTTGACATAGCCATGGGAAATGGCCCATTTATAGATGGTTTACCTATTAAAAATGGTGATTTTCCATGGCTATGTTAAATAACCAGATGGTACCTATATATAAACAACATTTTTGAGAGGCTTGAGCATTCATTACTCTATAACTGCCAGCTACTTTGATGCCAACCAGGGGTACAGGCTTGAGCCATCCGTTTTTTTAATACAGTTTTATAAAATTTCCCAACAGTAATAATAAGATAATGTGGGATGATTTTCTGTGATACCACGGGATAAAAGTTGGGATGGTCGGGTAATGATATCAAGGGTATAAAAGCAACCAAAATGGGATAGATAAGACAACTAAAGAGGTATAACAACCCAAAAGTCAAGGTATGTAGCAACTTTAGTTGGATACAGAACCAATGACACAATAGATAGGATATAAAAGCCAGCAAACAAGATGATATGTATTGGAATCTAAGTAGTAGAACTCGCAAAGAGATCTAAATATGTAATTGATGGTTGATGGTTTGACACACCATAAAGATGTCCATAAGAATGGCAATGGGGAGATTGTAAAAGAACTACGTGATGAAAAACGGGGTTTTCTGGGTCTTAGATTTAGACCCATAGCCATGTCCACAAATGGACAGATATGAGCGTATAAAACATGATGAACAAATGCATATTGACATAACTACCCTCCGGTAATTTGACATATATAATTATTGAAATTGGCCAAGTATAGATGATTTTCTTATCAAAGATTAGATTTCTATAGCTATGTAATTCACCTTACTTGCATGTGCATTCCAGTTGCATCAAGTGTATAGTATGTGAAATACGATGAAATAAGCCAGTGATGTTTGGATTCATAAAAAACTTACAGAATCCACCTGCAATTAGATGTCCATCAACAAACATTATACACATATACAAATAATGACTTACTGACAGCCAGCAGCGCTGGTTGTGTATATGAATGATGGTTGGGCATGTTGACGAGGTCTGAAGAGATAGTCCGGCAGCAAAACCGATGTACCCTCCTGTAAACTGACATAGATGTGCAAAACCCACCATGAATGTAGATGATTTTCCTACGGAAACTATACGTGTTTCACATTTTCTTGTATGTTTACCCCAGGGTACCGAATGGTCAGTTGATGCCACGAAAGGCCGATGGCCCAGTGCTGCCATTGTCAGCTGCCTTGGCAGCGCAACTTTCAGAAACTTGCCGAGATGGATGCAAAGTTTATGGGGGACCCACCTTGTTCATATGTGGTTTTCCTCAAATGAGAGTACCCCAATAGCTGGATGGTTTATTTCATGGAAAATTCTATTATAATGGATGATGACTGGGGGTACCCCTATTCTAGGAAAAGCTCCATATCTATATCACTATATATACGTGTATATATATAATATACATATATATATACACGTGATGATATGAATCTCAATGGACATACGTATATGTCCAATGTTCAAAACGTGGCTGATATTCCCATAAAAGGTGGTCATCAATCCATTACGAGGGTTACACATCTCATATCATTGGTTATATATCCAATCCTATATCTCCATGATATACATATATTTACACATCATATTACATTCCGAGTTCTGTTGGTCCAGCCATGTTTTTACCGGCTTTGTCTGAAAATCATGTACCCCAATCATCATTTTACTGAGTTTCTCGAGCCATTTTTGGTGGCCCTTCCACACTTTCACGCCCAGAGCTGCCCAGGAATCCCAGGTGTTGACCGTCCACATCAGCAGACCCATGGTGCCCCCTGTGGAGGCACCACCGGCGGGTGGAATCCCCTGGATGATCGGGAAATGTACAGGACACCTCTATATTTTGTGGGAAATACCCATGGAAATACCATTGGTTTCCATTGGTTTCCTCTAGGGAAGATCTACAGGAAAGAGTTTTGACCATTGAAATGGTCTCCGGTCTCCGGTTGCAATGTTCGGATGTCTATGGTGAATTCGAAAGGATTTGGCTTTTTGGTATGGGATGAAAATAGGATTTATGCTGGATAGAACAGGTTATGACTAACTTGTGTGGGGTTTATGTTGGAGATATCGCTCTGGATAGGCTGGTTTCTCAAAATGGAAACATCACATCTGCAGTCTTCACTGCGGGGTGATGTTTTTGTTATGCCTGATGCATTTCCAAGAGTTCGGGGGGTATAGTCCAAAGGATGCAATGGCATGCAATGGCTGTGGTTTTTCTTTGCAATCACTTACTTCTAGTTTCATGAAGTTTATTGAATCAGTTGTAGATTGTAGATTCTTAGTTTTTTTTTGATGTGTGTTCCACGCCAAGATGAAGGCTGCACCGTTTGCTGCAAATTCACGGCAGAGCGAGGTGGGGGCCGCCGATGATGAGCAGATTAGCCGATTTGTTTCTGAATGGGGGTATGGGTCAATACCAAACATTTCTAAAATTGAGTTAAATGGTACGAGTTCTCAAAAAGAGCAAATTGATCCAAATGCACGATTGACCGGTGTGCAGTCTGGTGTGTTTTGATGACGTCAACAATTGTCAATCAAGAATTAAGCCAGGCAGCATATTATGGAAATGGAAAATCGCCATGTTCCATGCCAAAAAGTTGTAATGCCTCATGCAGCTCATCATGGTTGACTTGCAAGCATGTGCCTGCCGTAAAAACTGCACTCTAGTGCCCAAAGTGAAGAAAATGTGGTTCAAGTCACCCATCTATCTGCATGTCAGTCTACGAAACCCAGATACTCAACTGCAGTTCTTGTTTGAGGCAGCGGCAGCCATGGCCACTCAACAGCATGTTGATGGGTTTAATGGGAGAGAAAGGTCCCAAAACCCCATGAATTCACAGATCATTACTGTTTTGATAATATGTTGAGAGGTCTTACGGTCTTACCGTAGTGAAAAACCATTTCATAGTGACGATGTTTCACAGATTGGTGTGGCTTCTAGGTGGTTGGAATCACAGTCAGTTTACTAAAGGTCACAGATGGAAAGTGGCCGTGTCTACAACAGTGCTGTTCCACAAGGAAGTATTTTAAGGTTGAAGAAACATCGGTTTCTGCACTCAATCAATTTATGTAGGTGGGTCATATTCCCTTGTCTCCTTTTTTTAGGGCCTTCTAGAAAGGGCCCATGGAAATTCCCATCTGGGTGTGGGTCAAAAGGGGTCGAAGATTTTGGCCAATCCGGAACATGACAAGACAATCCCACAGTGTGTAGGTCGCTGCACTGGGCCTGAAATTCTTCATCTATACATATCTATACCAACTATAGCGCTTCTTGTTATGTTCTCCCCTATTTATCCTATTTCAGTTGCTACTCACCAACAAATTGTTCCATAAATGGAACCATTTAGAACGGCAGTCGTTCAGTCGCCCAGGAAGTTCAGAGCAATGCTTCCTCCACCCAGTTGGAGAATGTAGCAGCTTGACGCCGAGCAAACCTTACCTTTGCAGGTTTCAAATGCTCAAGTTAGTTTGATTGGATTAACTGATTAACCCAATCCTTGGGGAATGGGACTAATTAATCCCTATTTCTTTTTGCAGAGGTTTGTATTACATGGATTCCCATGAAATGGACTGAAGAGGTTTTGTGAAGTGACTGGCACTCAACGTAGCTTCTGGTATTTTAACATATAGCTATTGAACATGGTCATTTATGGATGATTTACCTATTTAGGAATGTGATTTTGCATAGTCATGTTAGTTTACCAGAGGGTATATTCTGCTCTTGAAGTGAAGGTGAACATGTGTGATAAATTCCAGTCAGAAGGATGCAACGTTACTTTCCAAGGGTCGCAAGGTCATTTCTGATTCACTTCGGGAAAAACATGTATATAGGTACAGTACTTCCACCTCCACCATGTTCGTCTAGAATGTCTTGAGTCTTTACAGAAATTCATGAAAGGGAGCTCTTTGCACTTGAATCTTTGAAGATGACACACAGTGCCCATTCTCCGCCATTCGCTTTGGGCCACAGCTTTGGGGATCCTTTGCAAGCTTTAGAGAGCAGTTGCTGCTAGGTCCAGATGCCCACGCGGCAGATGCGGAAATGACGGCGAGCGGTGAGAGCAATGATGCCGCAGGGCGAACCTCGCGGGTGCCAAAGGTGAACATTGCAGACACAACGAGGATGGCTGGTCTTGGGCTTTGGCCTTACATCATCACTGCTCTCAGAAGTCTCTGGGCAACTCTGATCCGGCTGTGCCAGCGGATGCTGTACATACGTGCGGAGGTCAGTGGTTACGTGTCAACGACTTTGTTTGAGGCGTTGACATGTTTCTTCGCCAAAGAAGCTGAGATGCAAGGACTGACATGACTGACATGCACTTTGAACCAAGAAGCCCTGCAAGAGCATGACAAGCTGACGGGAAAGATCAAAGTGAAACTGCGCCTTTGGAGGTCCCGTGCCACATGGAGGATATGGATCTGCAGGTGGAATTCATTCCTGGTGATGACATCACTTGCGGTCGCAATAGCCGAATAGAACGTCTCGGAAAGCAGCAGCGACTGGGTTCCAGAATGGAAATTCGAGCGTGTCAAGCCCTGTAGTCTCAAAGTGCATTCCGTGTCTACATGATCACGGAATCAGAGTTCACCAGTTGGATTGGACAACTGACAACTGGGAGACTGGGAGTCCCTGTATATCGCCTTTGCCGAGTCCTCGCTTGAGCGACGATCGTCTCGGGGGTACTGATCCTGACTGGGACTTCAGAAATTGCGGCTGACGGGCGGAAAAAAAAACACCGTCTTCAGAGCCATCCATGGCACCGCAGAGCTCAGCTGGATGAGCCAGCCGCTGAGCTGTGCGGTGCCATGGAAAGACTGGAACAGCGTGCATTTCTGAATGTTGAATTATGGCCAGGGTCCAGACCCGTCTCAGTCGACATGCTGCAGCAGTATTTCATGCACCAGATCAGGGAATGCACCTGCATCGGCAGCATGGCACACGTGGAAAAAGACTGCGTCTTTCAGCGCACGTGAACCCCGAAAGTCCCCATCTAGGGCACCAGGTTTGTGATGGAAGCCATCGAAGCGCCCTGCAGATGTCTCAGGCGATGAGCCCCACGAATCCGATGCACAAGGTGAATAGCACTGGCTTGCTCCAATCTGGGAGCTATGTGAGTGACTTGGAAAACGAAGCAAATGTATACCTGGAATTACCATGGATTCCCTGGATCGCAGCAAAGAAATTTGGTCTGAATTGATTCAGTCGAGTCATAGTCGATTACTGATTAATAAAGGTGAAAATTCTCGCCTGAAGTGGTTTTGCTCAATTTTCACCACAACTACAACAACATCATGATAAGAAGAAAAGACGGAACTTTAGATTTTTGCCCAGGTTACATAAGGTATATTACTTCTCAAGAGACGCTTCATGAAATGGGGCTACCACCTCAAATTCCCTCAAAGTGGATGAACCGTCATGAATTTCCAAAGCCATTTTGTGGTTGAAAAGGGGGGGATAATCATATTCTCACTACATCACCAAAATGCTTCCCAACATCTTTCAATTTGTCAACCGTGGATTTAACTTTTTGAAAAATGGATCCTCGGGGATTCTTGCCTGAATGCCGGGTATTCTTGCCCGATGTCTTTTTGAAAAGATATGCACCAATTGTCACAATGTGCTTGAAAATGAAAAACATCGATCCCAAACATGTTCAGGGCTTTGAGCCCGAGCACTCGGGCACATTCTCAGGTCAGCACATGTGCCAACCTTTGCATACCCTTCTTATTTTTGCCCGCATCCAAGCTAAAGCAGGAGTTGTCAGGTGAAAATAATTATGAATTGAATTCTTGCCTGCAAGTGAGCTGCAGGAATGTCAGGAATTCTCGCCTGAATTGGATTTCTCACCTGCCGTCTAATTTTTCTGCCCGATTGTGATCAAGTCAACTTTCTTTGTTTTGCAGCTTCTTGAAATTCAAATTCTGAGGGCTGGCGCCCAAAATCAACAGAGAGATTAGCAGAGTAATGAAGCGAAGCATGGTGGGAGTAGTGACCCTACCTATACCCTACCTTAAGATCTTGAAATTCAGGAGGTCGTTTTTTCTTTGTATCAAAAAGGTGTCCGCTAAAAGGGGTGGGAAGATCGAAACTAATCCTGCCAGTTTCTGCACACGAAAAGATGCTAAACATAGATGATAAATGAAATTCATGAGATTTTGGATACAGCCTCTACATCAATACTGATACACAATCACATGCATATACAGAGCGATATAGACTGTATCAGCATCAGTAGAATGATGTATCTATGTAATTAACAGGATAATCTTCAGCGCTGACCACCCTTTCGAAGCATTAAGGATCCACTTGTACGCTCCATTTGAACGATCTTCAAGATTCCGCAACGGTCAGATGGTGCAAGGAAATCTTCATTATATCCTATTATACTATATTATATATATTCATCCATTATATTATATACTATATTATACTATATTATATATATATAATATATTATATTCATCCATTCTTATGGCAACATCTGTTTTTTTTAACTTGTTGCTCCCTCCTATGGTTGGTTCAGATATCCCAACTGGCACCATCCAAGCGAAAGTTTCGAAGACCCTGTGAGAATCGCAGGCTACTTGCGGATGAATCGCGTGCGCTGGGAGAACTTCACCCAGCAAACTGATCAGCTTGTCACTGCGATGGAACGAGACTCGGCGACACCTGGTGGCTGCCGGTTCCAATGGTGTTTAAACATACTGTGGATGGAAGAATTCCTGCACCACGTTGGATGGTAGAAAACCTATAAATAACGAGGTCCATCACTTTATCATCTTTATCAACCGGTGCAGGATTTCTTCCATCCACAGTATTCCAAGACTAGAAATGGGATGACGATCTCCCTATTGCCATGGACATTGGCCGAGGATTCAACCGCCTGGCCACGGATTTAGCCAACGAGCGGACGCTGGGCGAAATGGACCGAGAAGTTTTGGATGTACCCTCTGGTAAACTAACATAGCTATTGAAAATGGCCATTTATAGTGGATTTTCCTATTAAAAAAGGTGATTTTCCATAGCTATGTTAAATTACCAGAGGGTACCCCAAATTGACGAGCGGTTGCTCCTACACTGTCCTACACGTATTGTAGGTAAAATGATGGCCACCAGAAGGGGGAGCAACAAAGGCGAAACACCGGCAGGTTTCTGCCATGCAGAATCACCCTGCGAAAGTAAGTGTTCTGTGTTCACAACACAGTAATATATATATACTATTATATAATTAAATATAGTTAAATATAATTAACTATATATATACACATATACACATTAGTCACAACTATGGGTCCCATGCGACCAGAACATCGCACCAAGTCAGGCAAGGAATTCAGCGGTATTGCTGAATTGCACAAGCCAAAAACCACTAGCCTAAACTCAGACTCTGTCCATTTCTATTCCGAATCCCAAGAGGCTTTGAGATCTTTTGAGAGTTTGCAATTGTGAGAATTTGCCACCCCTGGGATGCTGCTGGTAACAAAAATTCTTCTTGGATTAGAGCCATAGTACTTCGTATTCATGGCTCAAAATGGTTTACCCCCAAAAGATAGCCGATATAACACAGACACATACAAACACAAATACCATCAGATACCAAAAAAACGTGGAGAGCTTATTTGCAGTTCCCCAGGTCCAAGGTTTTAGCCACAGCCATGTCAGTTCATCGTCGCGTATTGAAAAACCGGCCTCGCTCAGAACGTTGCTGGCCTGGCTTCGCACTGCAATGGCAGGTCAGGGAGGGCCGCAGGGAGTTGCAGTCAGATGTCTTGATGCTTTGGAGGAGACATGGCACCACAGTTGTAATAAAGGTAGGATCCTGTCCCCAAGTACCATTTTTTGTACTGAAACTGTCACATGATACCTGCTGAACTTTGAGGATTCACCACCCAATCCTGATCCTTTTTGTAGATCATTGTCCGAAGCCCGATGGGATCCCGGGTGGGTAAAGTTTCTTAAAGTTTCTTGGATCCGGCCAGGCATCCGTACCATCTTTGTGTTCTATGCATCTTGGCTTGAGGTCGATCCAAAATCTGGGGGCTGAACATTTTTGATAAGCCAAAAAGATAGATATGTACAATAAAATCCGAGCAAAATCATAGTCGATTATAGACTTCGATCTTTTCGGGGATTATGGTTCATGCATTCATCAACATTCATCAACTCTCAATGACAGACTATGAAAGTCCTCGTAGTTGAAAGATTGGCTGGACCTTGCATTTGCGCTTTATGTTGTGCCAATCATTGCAGGCCATGGATGGTGTCAACAAATTCTGGGAGACCAGCATCACCGCGAGCCTTTTGGCGACGGAAGTGGAAGATTGATGAAGATTGTGTGTTTTTGGGGGAAATGTGGGAACCCAGATCCATCGACATTCATCGGTTTTGGAATAGCCTTGATAATTCTGTACTCCTTAGGAGGTAGGTCTTGCATTTCTTTGGTATGGCAATGGGCTTCTGCCACGGCAAAGATATCTGATCAACATGAATTGCCATGCTGACGCCATATAGGCAAGGAGAGGTTGTGTTGGTTTGGGCAACTTCAATTTTTTCTATCTCCGGTTCGCACAGTTGTTAGCTATGAAGATCATGAGATTCGTGAAAGGCACCCTCTATATACCTGTCAGCAGGCCAACTTGAGTTTTACGATAGGAACTTGGAAATTGATCTTAAGTGATCCTTTCACGATGTGTTTTAACTAATCCCTAAATTAACACATTGAATTTCAAAACCGTCGCAGACAGGCTAGAACTTCGTGGAAAAGTCACCAGGTTGTCATTCAGGATGAATGGGCTACCCTCTTGTAATTGAATATCGCCACGGAAAATCACCATCTTCAAGAGGTAAATTGGTTCTCATGGCTTCCAGTTCACAATGTGTATCAAATGACCGGAGGGCACTTTGTTTGTTCACAGTGGTGGAAAATTCCCCAGATACTTGTCCTGTTCAATGATTTTCCCATGAAAAGCTCCATTTAAATCATTTCGGGGCTGGGGGCCCTCCATGGATTTCTGAACTTCCGATCGTTCAAATCGAGGTGAGGTGTTGATGGCGATCTTGGTCTTGGTATTGCTGTACACCGGGCAGGCTCGTTACTACGCGATCAAGGAGATGGCCCAGTGAACGGGGGTGATGTCAAGGTCACCAAGTCATAGAATTTCGACGTTCACATAGAAATGGTATATGAAAAAAAAATGACATCATATTATTATTGCATATTATAGATATGAAATGTTGATTTCTTAAATGATGTTTCTCATCTTTTCTAGCAATCTTGACAGAGTCGCTGTGTGCACGCTATGGTTCTTTTGGATGGTATTCTTAAGTGTTTGTGTGTGTTTGCGACCTCTTATGTTCATACAGGCCTGTTTCAATCTCATCTCCAGCTTCGGGAGGTCTTTTCACATAGTACCGGGCCTGAAAGCCATTGGGAACCAATTGGTGAAACCAAATGGAACAAGCCAACACTGCCAATATCTACGTCGCTGGTGGGTCATGGCAGGAGCTGATCTTAAGAAAAGATCCGCCTCCAACCTTTGGCCGAATCAGCTTGAGGCCACCGCTGATGGGATTCTGAAGGTCAATTCATGGAGAAACAAATGTTTTTGACGGTGACTTTGTATGATTTTATGGGAAAACGAGAAAAACAATGAAGGTAGACATAGGTAGACCCTTAGGCTGATACTTGAATCTGTCTGCTAATTACCTTAAATCCACCTATCACATAGATGTGCTTCCGCGCCAGATACACGTATTTGGTCCTGGCACTGGCCACGTTCACTACCGTCATGGGTGTATGCCTTCGAAGATGGCAGAAACTCGCTGACTGAGAGAAAAAACAATTCAAATATATAAAATGCATGTATTGTCCAAATTTTTCAGGGTTTAAAACTTCATGATGAAACTAAGTTTGTAAGTTTGCAATATTATTTCAAAGATTTTTACAAGAAAATAATGGAACGAAAAGGGACACGAAAACATGCTTGACTCAATCAGACCCGAAATTATATTTGATTCAATCAGAGATAAAATTCAATCAGAGGTGAAGCCAAACCAAAATTCATTTACATATATAATATATTATAATATTATATATAGATATATATGTAATTTATGTGGATTCATATATAAATGGATATATAAATCAATTTTAAAATCATAATATAATTATATAATTGATTATAATTGTCTTTTCCTTCTACCTGGAGCGTTTAGTAGGATTTAGGTCTTAAGGTTTCGGGATTGGGGGTTAGATACGGAATTAAATTTATAGGATTGAAATTGGAATAACATATTAAATATATATATATAATAAAATATAATATATATATTATTATATATAATTTAATTTATAATTAAATATAATTATTATAAATATATATATATATATAAATATTTTTATATAATTATTATATTATATAAATTATATATATAATATTATAATATAATAATATTATAATAATAATATAATTATTGAAAATAATATATATATATATAATTATGTATATTTAAATATATTATAAATATATTAAATTATATATATTTATTTAGATATATAAATATAAATATATAAAAATATAATAATATAATTATATAAATATAATAAAAATAATTAAT
>Ga0126342_10009018_pt1 | contig 17870 bp, 16 predicted proteins | sample Cyp1metagenome_FD_92528 | JGI IMG/M metagenome (GOLD analysis project Ga0126342, IMG submission 92528) | Coral microbial communities from Lord Howe Island, Old Settlement Bay, Australia - Cyphastrea 1 metagenome | ecosystem: Host-associated > Invertebrates > Cnidaria > Coral ... | reverse complement strand
GCCCTGTGGCCCTGTGGCCCTGTGGCCCTGTGGCCCTGTGGCCCTGTGGCCCTGTGGCCCTGTGGCCCTGTGGCCCTGTGGCCCTGTGGCCCTGTGGCCCTGTGGCCCTGTGGCCCTGTGGCCGTGGCCGGGATGGCCGGCAACTAAAAAAAGCTATTGTGGGCTAACGATTGGATTTATCCTGGATATCTACAATTTCATAGCTGTCATAGTTGGCCATCTTGCAGGTCCCAGAATTTGGTGAACGGAAAACATACGGGAAAAGGTCGGTGGTTTCAAACAATTGTTTATTTTCAAACATAGAACCGGGATGATCCCCAATGAGCAAGCACATCAGTTAATCATCCTGCATTTTCATGAAGTCGTGTACTGGTGGTGCAGAGAATTTCACATATCTTTCCATGAAAAGAACACTATCCAGTTCTGGGGGTTGAAACCATGAAACCATAGTAGACCCGTTGCAGCCGACCAGGCAGTGACTGTGGAAAGCCCCAAACCCGTGGAGTCGCAGCCAGAGGTGGAGATCACTAGTTTTTGTTTGAAGGATGGGGTTAGATTCAAACCCAAAAACAAAATATTGGGATTATCAATTCCCAAAAAATATGGATTCCAAATCACTTTTTTTCTTTGAGCAAGAAAAGTAGATGAATTTCCACACACACAAAGATTCACATTATCCACTTACATATCCATGTTCCACTTTTACCAACAATCATGACAATAACATGATATACCAACCCATCTCCAACCCATCTCCAATCGATTTTCCAGGGTCCCAACATGTTACCGCGCCACCCAGCAGCCCTTGGAGGCCCCGGTGCAGCAAGTGCGCAGCAGCCCCGCAGCGCGCGCAGCGCTCATGAACTCGGTGCGCCAAGGGGATCTCATTAGCGCCCTAGAGGAGGAGGACCGGTGGCGGACGGCACGGGACGACACAGATGGGGGGGTTTGGGGGTTCACCATTTGCTGGACCCATCTCCCAGTAAATAGATGTGTGTTGTTTTTGGGGGGAAAACCATATTGTTTGGAAGGAAAAGCTTATGTTCCAGATTTCTTTTGGGGGAAGCCATATTTTTGGAAGACAACTTGTTTTTTGGTGGTGGGGTTGGGATTTTGAATGAGTTGGAATATGCCCAGATGACCGAACTTCTGAAGGGTTAGTTACTAGTTGTTCTTTGGATCACTGGGTATCCCAAACATCACAAAGCGTAGATGGTTGTGTTGTGTTGTTTTTGGCGATCGTTTTAATGGTTGTATTCTGGATTTTTTTTTAACACAGTAGGGGACATCCCCGAGGACCAGCTTGTTTTTCACGGGTTGAAACCACCGATCATGCAAACCATTAATCATCAAAGATACCCGGTTTATTAGATTAGGGATTATCATTATCCAGTGTGAAGATATTTGCTAAGCAGCAGTTCGGTTTGGGGTAGGGACATTGTTCATTGTTGATGTTGATCAATACTTACAGTGAGGACAACCTGTGCCACCTGCAGACTCGTCACTTCCACTGCACCGGGTATGCGCCATGGTTCAAGAACCACCTGTTGGGTCGCATGCATGGCTGGAGCAGCGACAAATCGCAAAGGGCCAGAAACGCAAGGCACACCGTGCGAGGCACAGACGAATCTGACAGAAGACACACACCTGGTCGTGCCAAGAAAGGATGCTTTTTGAGACAGATACCATGCTTTTCGACAGGGAGCAGAAGACCGAATAGACCTTCTATCCATCATGGTGGATAGACAACATATATTTGTGGTTTCTGGTTCTGTTGCGATTCCAAAATATGGAGGAAGTGTACTTCGATTGACTGAAGTTTGCTGATGTTGTTTCAGGCTGATATCCATTTTTTGCCATTGACTGAAGTTTTGCCCTACAGTACGTTCCAGAGGAGCCAGGCCCATGTAAGCATGCTGAAACCACCAGACAGACGAAGCACTTACAAATGCTGAGCATTTGTCAGGACACCATGAATGTGCCCTTTGCATTGAGGCCTCTGGGCTGGATATTGGGGGGGGTGAGGTTTAGCATACATGGCCGGTACAACATGGGGAAAATTGAGTTTTAAACCATGAGATGGAATTGGGATGAGTTGGGTAATATTGCACCCATCTTGAGATGTACTCAAATGGGGATTTCCTAAAATAAGGGTACCTCAAAATCATCCAAAATTAGATCATGGTTTTTGGGGTACCTCCCTTTTCGGAAACCTCTATTTAAATATTGCTGCAAGGAAAGCTCCAGACTTGCAACTTGTGTTTGTTTCTAAGCGATCGAAGCGTAGTCCCTTGTTCAAAGCCAGTTTAGCCATCCATAGGGGGCCAACATAGTATGGGTCAAGTGGGAACCACAAATAGGATGTGGTCAACGTTGCTTGGGGAGGTTCCTGTGTGAATATTTGTTTGGCCACTAAATGGGTAATGGAATAGAAGGGTTCAGTTGTTTTGTTTGGTTGGGTGTCCAACGTTTGCCATGTAAACCCGGGAATTGCTATGATTTGCCATACCTCTGTAAAAGCAAAAGTTCTGTATCTAAGTATCTAAGCAGCAACCCATGAAAAGATCTAGTTTCATCTATTTTCTACATGCCATGTGGCTAAGACAGCAGGCCATGGGCGTGTTGTTGTAAATCTGAGCCAGTCCCACTCTTCCGTAGATGTTTCTCCTATGTATTCCAAAGAATCTCTATAGACTCTATATATATATATACGTATATATATATATGATATGTATATAATGTATATATTGGGAACGATATTATTTTTCCATTGGGAATGTCATCATCCCAACCGAAGTCCATCATTTTTCAGAGGGCTAGGTCTGGTCACCAGATGTTGGGCCGAATTCTGGGAGACCTTAGGCCGTGCCGTGTGCACACCGAAAAAGGATGTAAAAGGTCTCTAAGTTAGTATAGCTTAGTATAGGATAGTATATATAGGTATCTGAAATTGACCTTCATATTCAGTATATTTTAGTATACAGTTGATGTCCAGTAAAAACGTTTTACCCACGTAGCTTATTTGACCTGTTGGATATGCTGCTGGGTAAAATACCTCGACCTTACAATGAGCTGATATCAAATGATTGTCAATGAGGGTAGTCGTCCCAAAAGTGGTTCGTTTCAGGTTTGTGAATTCGAGGACTTTGCCCACAACTGGATTGTGCCTATGCAATTGATTGTACTTTTAGGATTTTTGAATAGGATGCAACCAACGAACATGGGGCCATCATGGGGCTTGTTGATTTCCCATTATCCGTTGCATTTACTAAAATCCCACAGGGTAGTTAAGCTGAGCCGTTGATTGGTCGTGGCAAGGCCGTCGGTGGGAACCTGGTTGATGCCTCTGAGTGTTGAGAAGGCGATTGCTTGCGTGGAAATCGTTGGTTTACAGGGAACTTTCCTACATGAACTACAGATATTAACATATAATATATGAATATAGTGTGTTTAATTAGGAATTTGCATATTTATTTACCATAATTACCTTAAACCGTAGTGATTCGCATTAGTTATATCAGATTTTTTTCGAGCGATTTTTGGCACCACCTTGTAGATGGAGATTTCAGACCATCCCTCGTAGAATCTGGAACTGGAACCCATAAAGAATCTTACCCTCTGGTAATTTAACGTAGCTATGGAAAGATCCACCATTTTTGATGGGAATACTCACTATTTCTATGGCCATTTTCAATAGCTACGTTAAATTACCAGAGGGTATATTGTGCTCTATCCACTATCCCTGGTTCAATCCAATTGTTTTTCTTTTTTTTTACGTGGGTGAACTGTATCAATCGCAGAAATGGACCAGATAATTAATCGATATTTGTTCTTTGAACATATACCGCAAAGAGCAGATTACGTGTTTTTACCCATGAAGATCAGTTGTTTTGTAGATAGGTTCTATCATTCTATTCCCGTTATAGTAGTGTTATCCCAAGTCACTGTTCAATCCACCGAGTATAACTTCTTGGGAGTGCATAAGGGTTAGTGGTTAAGAATCGTGGTGCAATCCAGCTCTTTATTGGATATTCCGATATTCCCCCTAATAACCTGCTTTATCATTTGACCTAGAATCTAGTTAATCTAGTTGTGAAGTGGGGTCCAAATCCAAGTCATTCAAGTACCCATACTTCCTCGATTCTTGTTTGTTTTTTTCCATTTACGCATCGGTTAGAATCATTGCTTGCCAACTAGTTCCAAGTTGGTGCCCCATACTTATAATACTTATATAAGTTGGCTGTAAGGCCATCAAATGGAGGTTTAACAGTGATGAATTGGTGTTAAATAATAGTTAATTGGGTTTATAATAGCTATCATTAATAGTTAATTGATTAATTGGGTTTATAAAGCAACAAGCAGAGTAGAGTAGCAGAGTTGGATGGTTTGGCATTGTTCCTGGGTATCCAAATATTCTCTCACAACCACCAGCCACCAGTCAAAAATGATCGGCATCCAGATATCCAGATACCCAGTAACATAATAATATTGTAATAATGATAATAATATCCTGGGTAATAATGTCATCATACTGGGTAATAATATCCCAGATCATTTACTGTATAATAATAATATCCAGATCCTTCAGATAAAAATAATGATATTATCCCCAGTGATCCTCACACATAACTCGCTTTCATGCTGATGAAATATCCCTTTCTTTGTTGATGTTAATGGGCTACATTAAGTTTTGAAAGCAAACAACGTAGCTGCAGGGTTTGGCACCTTGTCCTAACTACTATTCCTGTAAGAACATAATTCACCCAAACAGGCAGGTGGCTACACCATATCCGAACTGGGTCGTATAATTCATGTTTCTGTCATTATAACCTCTCCTAAACATTATATTACCCTCAGGTAATCAAACATGGCTTGCTGGAAAATCACCCATTGGTGTCGATGATTTTCCCAGGTATAAACATCAATTTATATATATATAGGATATGTTGAATTTGGGCATGTTTAATTAATAAGTGATACCAACTGTGTTAATTAACCTAACTGCTACTTAATAGGAGTCTCTCCCATAGCCACCATACAACCACATATAGCCTGCAACTACCTGAGATGATTCCACGATATCCCCATTGTGACTCCATGAATATCCCATCATGGTTGTATTCCCATGATATTCTAGGACCTCCATTGAGGAGATAGTTTAATAACTGTTGGAACTTACTGGTGCTAAACGCATGGAGTGGGGGAATGAGTTCTAGAAACCCCATCGATGCATGTGATCACCATGCTTATACCCACTCACCATTTTGCTAAGCACTACCATCCGTCATCACTAACCAGTACGAATTGTTGGAATCACTTTTCATCACTAGTCAAATGATTACTGGTCATCATTTATCACTACCAGTAATCATTCATTACTAATCATAGCTTTATCAAATGATCAATCACTATTCACATGCAAATCACTATTCACTATAGGAAAAAATCACATAAAATCACATAAAATCACATAAACTCCACATAAAAATCCAATAAAATCACTAAAAATCACCTAAAATCACATAAAATCACCGTTCCCCATTCGTGGCATCCACAACCAGATCCCCATGGCAGCCATGGCATCCCAGGATCCAGGCCATTCCGAAGCACCACCTTTGACCTATCGCCGTGGCTCCACCGAGGTGGTTCCGGAGGCGTTTCCTGGAAAATTCCAGGGAAAAAAATCACATGATGAAGTTGATGAAGAATGATTTTTGGGTGCAAAAACTATCCAGAAAAAAAAGGAATTTCAAAAACTTCGAAACATGGAGATTTAACTGGGAAAACATGGAGGGTTTCAGCAATGCACATGAGGAGGTGAATGGATAACAATAAACATGGAAGTGAAGTCACAGAAGATGTACATGTCACGCTCCACATTTGGATTTAAACACAATTGAAGCTTCTATGTTCCTTTACACAAGTAACGCATTGGATTGCCAAAATTGCAATTTCACCAACAAGAAAGGGACACGTTGGGTCCTCAAATTTCACAAAAAATGGGTCGGGCGTTCACACATAGAAACTTAGATGTTTCGCCACGCAATAGTGTGTAGATTACCAAGTAGACTGCAGAAGTGGAACTCCCATCTGTCACAATTTTGCCGTAAAGGGAGAATGTAGTAGATACCCTGATACCCATCACAAAACAAGGGTGCAGGGTATCTCGAGATGAGGGGAGAAACTGAGTATCAAGCACAACCTTGGATGGAAACAACCTCAACATACTAGAGATTTGCCCAAACAGTAGGGAATCAAGATTAGATCCATTGGTAAACACAATCATATGGAATTCTTCGGGAGTTTCTGCTTGGAGCCCTAGATGGCCCTGGCCCCCCGCGATTCAGGTGGCAGTTGGAAACTGGCTCTGTGCACAGACTCCTGGCCACCTCAAAGGTCCTTTTATTTCCGGGGTTCAAAAGGCGGCAGTTGATGTTACCTGAAAATTACGATCCTGGAATTGGTTTAAAGGGACAAAAATTACAGGTTTCACCCAAATGAAACCCCCATGATTTTTTGAATAGATTTGGATGATAAAACCCATTATTTTCTGTATTTTTTGTTCTCTTTTGTTTTTCTCATGGACACGATTTTCTTCCCAAAGAATCCACCAGAAATGCTTCGAGCGATGACCAAAAAACGTTCTGCTGATCTCATCAGCCGCACCTCAGGAATAGCAGCTTCAACTTGAAGGGCTTAGGCAAGACGCCCACCGAGTGTTGCTTGAAGCCCTAGATGGGATCGCGGGCCTTGTCGGATAGAGTTGTGCATGGCCTCCAAGATATCAAGATCTTGCAAGCTTGCCCCAATTTAGACATATGTTGACCCGTACCTCGATTTTGACATAAATGTGCTATGCTAAAACTATAAAACATACTATATAAAACCATTCAGTTATTCCCAATAGTTTCCCAATGTTTCCCACATTGTTGGGTGATTTTTTTCTGCGACAAAACACGTTCGCCGTCGCCGTGTTGAGGTGAAGTGGAGCGACTTCTGACCAAGGCCTTGATGGAGATGGATGGCGAGCTGCAAGGGGTGCCTTGGTGCGACTGGTGCGACTGGGGGAGGTGGGAATAGATAGAGTTAGTAACATATGGTTAACAATAGTAGTATAGTATAGTTATTAACAATATATACAGTATATATATATATATATTTCTATAATTAGTAATATATTCTAGTTAGGAAGGAACATGTACTGTGAACAATGGGAAGATAGTAAGAATTGGACATACGTAACACATAATATATTTGGATAGGAACATATAACAGGGACCTTGATAGATAGTAACAATAGTTGGAACACCAATCATGGGGGATAGTAACAATGGTAGGAATAGGAAGATATATAGTAACAATAGGAAGTAATAATGGTAATGTGATAGTAATAATGATGCTACATGTTGCTTGATGATAGTAACAATAGGAAGCGTCTGCAGTGGTTCGAGAAATTTATGGGACATAATGTGATGATTGTCAATGATTGTATATGGGAATATAGCAATCAATGGACCTATATGTTTTCTAAGCCATAGGGGTACCCCCTTGCATCAGTTGTCATGGATGACCATGACTTAGTATTGAAAACCATGGTGACGACTGGGGATCCTCCATGTCTCAAGAAACCTGCTTTTAGGATCCAATACGGGAGCTATCTACATAGGAACATATAGGAAAAATCTACATCATAATTTCATATTAAATTGTAGTAATCAAATATGTGTGTTGTTTTCTGATGGTTTTGACTCACTCTAGATCCAAGTTTACTAGCTACAGTCACCGGCAAACACATATGTATATTATATATATATTATATATATATATATATATGTATATATATATACGTATATGTATACAAGAATATGTATGTATATAATTGCATATATATATATATACATATAAATATATGTATATATATATGTATGATTATATGTATGTATATATATATGTATATAGTGTGTCTGAAATGGGGCATTTAATCAGCCAACACAATGCAATAGAATAGTGATGTTTCAGGTGTAAACAACAATGTGATATTTGGGTGTGTCTGAAAATGGGATGTATATTGATCCATACCCCAAATTCTAGCCATTGAGTGAGGACAATTATAGCTACAATTTAGTTGCCAACTAAGCGGCTGGTTGAATGGGTTTTATCATGTTTTATGTAAAATCTAATTTTTGCTGGAAGAACCTGCAAGAACAGGGCTAAGTACAGATCATTACAGATCTAAGCCAGTGCTGATGTGCGGGATGAACATGGCTGGCAGGCACGTTCGGAGAGTCGCTGTAGCATCAAAATTTAATTGATAAACATGCCGCTACAAATAAACAAATTCTTAAATACCTTTATCAAATAAATAAGATAACTGTGTCGTTTACCCTACCCCAGAACTTCCGCGTGCAAGTTTAACTGGATACTTTAACAAAGTACCGGTTTAACTTGAACCTTTCACACCATTGATGTTTTACTTGGCTAACATATGGTCCGATATGGGCTAGATACATTGGAAGCTGTCGTGAATCAGGGCATGCAGGATTGATGAAGGCTCAAGATGCCCATACTTACTTAGATGAAAAAATGCAACGCACAATTTTGTGTGTCGGCTGCATATTATTATTGGGCAAATATTGAACCTCCCAAGACACACATAAAAGATGAGATTGCTAATGGCAGGTATACACCTTTTTTCCCTGTAGATTTCCAAGAATAGGGGTTGGGAAGACCACTGTGTTTCAATTCAGGTGCAATTAAACTGTGCGAGTGTGTCGTGGAAAATGCGATGTTCACATTCAAATTCAAAATTCTGAAATGTCCTTAAAAACTCAAGCGTGATTTCAGCGTGAAAAACCCGTGATTTTGGAGTCACCAAAAAACTTTTAAACATGATTCTTCAAATTTCAAGTGTTAAGTTATTCAGTAGCCAGTGGTTCCTAGCCAACACTACTACTGATCCGGGGGAAGAGTCTCTCCGGAAAGCGCGAGAAAGGGCACTCAGGGCCAAAGCTGAAGTCAATGGTTATGATGTGTCAGGGACCAAGGTAACTTATGATATATTGTGTTTATCCTTTTAGTTTCTCCATGGTATATGTATAAAGGTTCTTGCTTCAGGGAGGCTTGTGCTGATGCTGGAGCGGTTGGCGGAGATCTTAGGGGTTAAACTGGGGTATGTATATATATATATCAATTCATATCCATTCTATATCATTTTTAGGGTCAAGTAAAAAGGATACTTTCAGTGAATCATGTACTTTCAAGCACGTGCAAGGTTAACTGGGTACTTTGGAAGTTCAGGGTACTGTAAGTTCATTGAATAAGGCTTTAAGGGGTAAGATATTCTGGCCACCTTATAACATCTTATAACCAGTCATCATCTCGCAACGGGTTGAAACCATGACTTTCTGTCGGACTGTGGTATCCCACAGTATAGTAAACGTACCGACATGCTGGTGCTTTGGTGTGGATCAACCTTGACCACATCAGAGACTCACAGGATGCAACACTTGGATCCATACTAGAACCATATGTCAAGTTATTGCTTTGTTCGGCTTCCAGCTACTTCAGTAGTGATAGACATGTGACTATGCAGGGTAGATCTGCTATGTCACTATCCTTCCTTGTCCAAGTTTCTGCTCGAATTTGGTTGCATCGTTGATTGCTGGCTTGATATACTCTCTGGATTGATGATACTCTTTCCTTTGCCTTTGAAAGAAGAATAAATCAATCAGATGATCAATGTTTATCAATTTTTGACATCTATTTCATTCACGTCATTCTGATAATCTGTTATACCAGTGTAGTCTATTATACCAGTTTGAGTATCAATGTTTATCAATCCAATGGCACAAAAATCACGACCGTTACGATTCATGACCGTTCCATGTCAACGTTGCCAAAGTTTGTCGGACAAGGATTACTTTGCCATGGGCACAACTCATCCATTGAGTCCAGGAGCGCCCCAAATCGGGGGGACAACAGGGACACCAACGTGTCCCCTTGGGACGCTAAAATGGGAAACGATTGGGGCGTAGAATCATGTAGAGAGATCATTGGTATCTGTAACAAACATTGCTCACATCCAATTTGCATTCAACGATCTCCTTGTAGTCAAGTCTTCAATTTGGGTGTTCTTTGTCATAAATGCACCTGGAATGAGCGAGCTGGCAGAATGAGAAACACACGATTATCCCGTGGGTGAAGGAAACCAGTTCATCCAACGACTGGTGTGTGGTGATTTAGTGGGATTTGGTTGGATTTATATAGTGGTTTTGAATGGGATTTACTAGGATTTAGTGACATTTTAGTGGTGATTGTGACAACCCATGATTGGAATTTATAAACTTGTTGTATCATTAAGCAAGCCGGGTGGGGTTGTACCAACCACAGCAGAGGAAAGGCGCCCGCATTGGATATACGTTAGTGTGGTACCTATATATACATTATATTAATTTATATTATATATATATATTATATTGTATTGTATTATATTATATTATATTATTTTATATTATATTATATTATATCATTTTATATTGTATTATATATATATATATATTAATATATTATATTATATATATTATATTATATATTATATATATATATATATTATTATATATATATTATTATATATATATATATATATATAAAGAATCTAAGGTATATCTAGACCCTCAGTAGCTGCATGGTATCTAAGATGATTCATTGTCGTATGTATGTGTTATATATATATACATGCATATATTCTGATTATATATGCATATGTAAATCAAACATAAATTCCCATGTTCAGGCGTGGAATCCCCAAGATGGCTTTGTTGAATCCCCCTTTTTTCCCCAGGAGGTTTGGGCAGCACTGAGAAGGCTGCCTTGGAATCCAAGAAGCTGATGCTAGGTTCGGTTTAGCCCTTCTAAGATGCCGATTTACCATGAAGAGATTGCGATTTTTCATAGCCCTAAACCCTAAACCCCAAACATGATGTTTAGATGGTAATTTTAACCATGATGATGATGATGATGATGGTTTAACCTATTACAACATGGGGATTTGATCAATAGAACATGGGCACAGCGGTTGCGACCTCACTGGCTGACCAAGCCTGGCTTTTTGGAAGGGGGAATGGGGAATCATCCCACTTTAAAGCGGCAAGCCTTCCAGGTTTATGGTGCAAGTATGTATAATTATATAGATGATATCTATATATATATATTATACAGATATGTACGCATGTACATACTGTCTTGCCGAGATACCGTAATTTGGCCCCTCAGTTTGTACCCATGAAACTTGGGATGATTTTACCGAGTGGCTTGGGGATATAATTACCAGCCGCACGCAAATGGTTAGAAACAACTGGGTTTAACTGGTACTCGTAGGTAGCAATATAAGCAACAGATTAAAACAACTAGTTAGAATCTACGTTGTCAATGATTGGGGCACACGTATATATTTTTTTCGGATTACATGCAGCATGTGTCCTGTTTTTTACATATTGTTATGGGTAAAACTTGGGTACTGTACAGAAATGGAATGGTAAACAATTTAATGACCAAACATTGTGTTGTTTGGGATCTTCGACTTTGACAGCCGATATGCATCAATATCCATATCCCATTAGAAGTTCAGCGTCATGAGAATAGGATTTGCTCCGCCAAAAATCGATTGGGAATAGCAAGCTTAAAAACATGGTGTCCCTCAAGAAATATTTCAACAATATGGTTTCCCGCAAGAAAAACTCACATGACATATTCTACAATTGCAGTTATTTTTCCATATGTCCATGCGAGTTTACTGCCTTGTCTAAGGATGTTTGAGTCCAAGGAGCTTTCCGGCCGATGCTTGGCGTGACTGACTTGTGGTTCCTGGGAGTGACTGGGTGACCACTCAATTGATATTAATGTATATAAGTTATATGGAAGTTGTATGCAAGTAAGTTTTATGCAAGTTATATGCAATTATATATATATGTATATGAACATTGTAAACATGAGTACGGAAGTTAACTGACAAATGTAAATTCACTGAACAAAACAAATGAAAAATGATCTTGATGTAAATTATATGGGCAATCCACCTTGCTGAGTAATGTTGCGGACCCCTCAGCCAGTTACCGACTGTTAAATCTAACAGGACAAACAAACAAAAAAAACATATCAACTTATGGATGACTTTCCCAGTAGACATTCGAGTTTGTTGCTACCATGTTAAATAAAAACGTATATGTTGCTGCAGTATCACAATTCAGAGACCTGAAATCTATCAAAGGTTTCAATGGGAGTACCTCAGTACTCTATAAAATGTCTATCAACCATTTCTATCCATTTCTTGATTAGGGGATTAGCGGAGCTTCGGGGCTCATTTGCGGCGAGTTTCGGTGTGTGTGTGTGTGTTGTTTTTTTGGGCTGGGGAATTGCAGTAATTGTGCGAAGACGGAGCAAAATCGCAAGAAATCTTTGAGATGTTGAGGCCTTGTTGGTCGGGGTTGGTGGAGAGGGTGTGCAATTTGACGACTTCCTCCTTGGTGCTGAAAAAGGAGCAGTTCAACCTCAAGAGTTCCATGCAGGGCAGGCGACCCTGTACTGTATGGACTTGACTTGATTTCAGACCCGGCTGCAAGAGATCAGACCTGGAAAGGGGCTTCGAAAGGTCCTCCCATGTGGGGCAGACCGACTCGCACACACAGTGTGGAATGCCATTGCTATTTCATCTACCCACCAGATTTCTGGACATGGGTGATTTTTGGCAGGGCCATGTTCCCTATCCAGAGGGTAACGGTATAATTTACCTGTTTCTCAACAGCAGCCAGGTGGAATACCTTTGCCAGGAATTGGTGAGGAGTAGCGTGGTTGGAGTGAATCCTTTTTTGGCCCAGAGGTACATGTCTACCTTAAAACTCTGCCATTTCCCCAAATCAGCTTGAAAACATCCTACCAGATTCCTCCTTTTCAGATAGCAGGTATGTTGACCCCCCGGAGACCAGTTCCTAGATCCTCATATATTTTGGGTATGTATAAACTTTCTGATCCCTGCTCTAGAGGACACTTCTAAAGATCCATGAGTCGTACGATACGGATTTTCTGGGTGTTTGATATGCCCTCCTCTAGGCACCCCTGGCTCTAGAAAAACTGAAGCGTGAATTCGAAGAGGTCTATACTGGCATGGTTATAGCTTAAAAACAAAAAACAATGCGAGTGCCCCCCTTGCATTTTCCAACAAAATTTGAATAGCAGACCTTGAGTGTAATTTTCTAGTCCACCTGATATTGGTTTGATCCCATTAAAACCCTCTGTCAGCAGGGGGGTTCAAGGTAGAAATGTGACTCTGGGGTGCAAATCCACCTATGAATTTACCTAGCAACCTGCCATCAAGGAGGGGTTTATCTCACAGAGAAGGAAGACCTTGCGCTTTGGATCAACGTGCCTCGGCCAAAAAATCCGACGAACTTAGTGGAAAATTGTGCATGGCAGATAATATATATATATATACTTATTTATTTAGATACACTCAAATTCACTGTATGTTGATTGTAGATATCTTTATAATCATCATATAGACAGATATACCTATATATTCTTAATGATATTTAAAAAAAAAAGTATGCAATGGAGTTCTACAAGAAGATGGCACCCCCAGTCTCATTGGAATGGGATATACTTCACAAACCGGTTATGCTGTGTAGATTCAGCCAGTTGCGGGGTACAGGAAGTGGAGGATCAATTTTGCTGGTCAGATGATGTCAGATGTTTCAATTTTCTGGATTTGCACCGTGATTTGTGATTTCCCATGACGGATCGAAGAACAGGGAAGGATTCAGGTGGTCACTGCTTTCAAAGGATCAAGAAGACAGCACTGGTGGTGGGTAGGTGTGGCTGAGTTTGTTTGACCCTTCAGCAAAGCTCAATGGGTTCTTCAGGGGCCTAAACGGACATATCCAATGGCCACATACGTGTTGGGACAGTCAAGACACAATTTCAGTGACTTTATATAATTATGGTGAGAACTATGTAGCCACGATTGCGGTTGCTGTGTTGAAAAAGGTCAGCCCCGTTTCTATAAGCTGTGTAACCAGCCCCGAATGTCCCAACTCTTGAGAATGGTGTTTTTTTTGGTTATTTAGCCAGGTTTATAAAATCACGATATTCCATTATATCCATCATATGTCCCAGCTGGTATTATAATCATGATATCCCATTTTGTGCTATTATCATCATTATAACCAGTATATATCCCTATCATATCCCCGTCCTTTGTGGTGATTATGCCCCACACCTCCCGTGTTACCAGCATGTCCAAGGCAGAGAAGCACTTACAGATCTTGGTGCACAGTTCTGTCCCTTGGTTTTCATGGCTATCCCCGGCCCAAAGTGACTCTATGGAGACTGTAGCCCGAAGGATGCATGAATCGTGGCTGGAAAATGTCCCATGAGTTTCTTGACTTTTGTTCAGCGAGCTAAACCTCCATTTATGGAGGGGATTTCCAGTTGCTATGTTTGAATACCGGAGGGTAAATGGATGAAAGTACAGTAACAACTTCAATAAGAATGCAGTACAATGTGTGGATTTGAACCCGGGGCATTTGAAATCTCGGTGCATTCAAGGGGAATGCAATTTTTTCCAGTGAATTTTCCTTGCGATGCCGATCCCGTTTGACTATATAACTCCCCATATTTCTCATGTTTCTATAGTAAAGAGATGGAAAGAGGAAATACAAGGAAATCGGTTGCGATGAATATGAAGGAAAAATAGTGTATCACTGCAGTATCACATATATCTATATATATATATATGTATGTGTGTTTCTTGGGTTTGCATGAGATGGCCTTTCATGTCTCCAATCAATAGGGTCAATCTACCTTTTTTGTATGATGATTCATGATCCCCATTTTGGGGATCCTTAGTTCTTGCAAAGACGAATTGTGTCGTTCCATTTGCACCTCATGTTTGAGACATAGCTACGCAGTGGTCTCTCCCCAGTTGTGGTTTGGTTATCTTTACCGATCCAATAACATATTCATATCCACCATCTTCACTACCCTCTGGTAAACTAACATGGCTATGGAAAATCACCATTTTTATTGGGAAAACTCACTATAAATGGCCATTTTCAATAGCTATGTTAAATTACCAGAGGGTATATACGCCCAGCTTTCTGTGTTTTTTGAGCGCCAGTGCTATGGGAATCTATGGGATGTATGGCCAGTCCGAGGCCAAACAGAATCTGGCACACAAGATTGACATGATGGTCTCTGCCTTGCAAGGACCAGAATGGTGTTGTTTATCGTTGTTGACTGGGCGACCAGCTAAAGGTTGTAGACATCCAGGCAAAGTACATGTTAATGGAAATAGTACGGGCCTAGCCAGCAAGAATTGAATTTGAACCGAGAAATCCACAAGTGCAGAAACTTCGGCGATGCCGGTTTTCTTTGCTTGAGTACGGGGCCAAGAACTGGTGTTTCTTGCGCAAGATGCGCCCTTCAAATGCGGATTTATTTGTTCAGGTTGATTTCATCCATCTATATTTTGGTCCTTTGCAACTACCATTTCTGTTCTTAGTTTGGCCTTGTTTTGCTTTTTTTGGTGGTCCAACAACAAACTCGGAAAAACCGACCTGTTCCGCAGCTGGTTGGGATCACGAAGCCAGGACCGTTGCTTCAAGACGGTTACACCTTGAGTCCGTGAAGACAGCGGCGGTTTTTCACCGCGGCGTGGCGGCTGAATAGATAGTTTCCATGGCAAGCGTGGCACGTTTCTGCGCATCTTTTCCAACCAGCGATAGCTAAAATACAGCAGAATAAGGACCTCACACTCACAATGACCCAGCAGAATAAATGATGTTCGGGGATGGGGGACTCATGCCACGAAATGGCTTTACTATCTTTACTTCAAGCGAGAGAAATGGCGTTTGGGGCTTGCTCCATGTTACCGGTGGTTTGGTCATTCAATCATCGACAATCCCAGATGATCCAATTTGTTGTTCTAGTTTAGATTTTGCACAGCCAGGATCAACAGCGTTGTTTTTCATGTAAGCCACTATTCTTGAAGCCTTGAAGTACCCCAACATGTCCATGATTTTCCCCATCTGTTTGGGGACCTGATCCGGTTTCCATGGAGGCTAGGAATGTCTCACTTCATTTTCTCAGTCACTCTCCAAGTCCAAGCGTTTTTTTCCCGCAATTGGACCTGGAGGGGACCACCTATTCTTTTCATTGGACGCCCAGACGCTCCATGATGCTCCATGTGTCAAATCTATTTGCACACCTACACAATTTAATATAATGTCCATTACATCTTCATATAACTGCATATATATATATAATTATAATGATAATATAATATAATATAATATATAATATAATATAATATAATATAACATAATATAATATAATATATTACATTATATTATATACCTTGAATTTAGATGAATTTAGACGATTTCATCCGATGCATCATAGGCAAAGAGAAACATTGACATTGGTTGATATTGAAGGTGTACATGCCACAAACATATTCAGATGATGGAACCAAGTCATGATCTGAATTTGTCATGGGCTCCGAACTCCAAAGGGTATTGTCAACAGCAGGAGTTCGTTCAGACATGTTCAGACTAGGGAAAGCTTGGTTTGGTAGATCAATCAGTGTTTTTTGCTATAAGTTTGATATGTGTACGATACATATATGTGCATTTATACATACTTACATTTACATACAGTATAATATACCAAGCAAACCACATTGGTGTTCTGGGTGGAGGTTAGCTATATCCTTAAAATGCAAGTTTTGGAGAGTTTTGGGGGACAAACTTCAGAGGATCACCCAACTAGCAAGCATTGCAGAGTCTGGACGCCACCAAGAATTGCTTTGTTTGAACAGTCTTCCCCAAAAGGGGATTGCCGGAACACCTCTGCCGGACGGGGTGTGGGATGATCGCTGGACAAAATCAGGCCTGACGGAAAAAAAACCTCACCCCGACTGGCGCTTTCGCAATCTATGCCCCTGTGTTGAGACCCGTACAGCGAAACCCTCGTGGGGTTCTGTGCCAACAGGATCAACGGAGGCGTGGAAAACGGTGACAGGGCTACAGGGCCAGGCTGGCTGTGGAAAGTGGATGTTTTAGCTTTAAATCGTCAGTAAATGAGTCATAGCTGCGCTGAGCTTATAATATCATCTACTATGTCAGATTTTTGAAGATTATATCCGTGTTGCTTTTACTTGGCGTTATACGCTTGTCTCTGGTTGACAGATCCAAGTACACAACAGTTGGAGAGCTGCAATTTGTCGCTTTGCCAGAAGATTTTGTGGGGGTGATTCTGTCACGCCATGTTGGTTACGAGGGTCAGTCCACTTTTCAATCTAAAGTTGAACGGCTTCACCCAGGGCCCACAGTAGATCATTCAAGGGAGACTACGATGCTTCTTGGGCAGCACCTGGATGAATGAAACTTTGTTGGGTGTCTTAATGGGTAGATGTTTGACACAAACGGAAGGATCTTATGTAATATACATAATATATACATTAATATACTTTCCTGCCAAAAGATGATTTTGCAGGGTATCTAAGTGATGTTTAATCATGGTTGGAAATAGAGAAGCATTGCTGCTGATGTCTGGTTGGGAATTGGATTCGGCACTTCCACAATCACAGCCATTTCTGCTGGCAGCTGCGCTTATTTGTGATTCCTTTGGCTGCAGGCCCGCAACCCTTCAGGCAGGACATGTTACCTTTCTTTGCAAGCGGTAAACATCTCCTTTTTCCCCAGATAGCTGGCAAGCTATAGGGGTTCTTACTTCTCAAAGGTGGGGTCTTCGGTGGCGAACTTTTGAGCCTGGGTGCTGTGCAGGGTGCTGTGCAGGGTGCTGTCCAGACTGCGGTG
>Ga0126342_10009017_pt1 | contig 17870 bp, 24 predicted proteins | sample Cyp1metagenome_FD_92528 | JGI IMG/M metagenome (GOLD analysis project Ga0126342, IMG submission 92528) | Coral microbial communities from Lord Howe Island, Old Settlement Bay, Australia - Cyphastrea 1 metagenome | ecosystem: Host-associated > Invertebrates > Cnidaria > Coral ... | reverse complement strand
GATGAGCAGATGTGAAGATGAGCAGATGTGAAGATGAGAAGATGTGAAGATGAGAAGATGTGAAGATGAGAAGATGTGAAGATGAGAAGATGTGAAGATGAGAAGATGTGAAGATGAGAAGATTTGAAGATGAGAAGATGTGAAGTGAGAAGATGTGAAGATGAGAAGATGTGAAGATGAGAGACAGACCCCCACTATTGGAAGAACCCTGCGCTCAGACGCTCTCGGGAAAAAAGGCGAGCCGCGAGGTCACAAATCTCCCAGCGCATGACTCCGGAGATTGACCAGCTTCCAGCCAAAAAAAAAGCACCTTCTCATATTTTCCCACATGAGACAAAATCGCAAGATAACCGTCATAGAAAGCACAGCATGACTCGCATTGCAGCCTCTCCTGCCGACTGCTGGGATGTGTATGTGCACGCCTGTGCCACCCGCGCAAGAACAAGCAGCATCGAACAAGACTTACCCACCGCTTCCTCCCACAAAATACATGTGGCCTCCAAGGGTCGTTCATGTATCGTTTGACTGGGTTCTTTCTTGTTTGGGTCAATGCATTGTGCCTCTTGGATGCAATCAGCTTTCTCTTGCATTTTTTGGTGCGCAAAATCACTTGTCCAACTACTTTGGTGGCCTTTCTTCTTTTGAAAGTTGGAAGTAGTTGCTAATCGTGTAGAAGTAAGCTTACGCGCAAACAACCCGATTCGCCCACACCCTTTCTATGCTGTACACTTGGGGATACCAAACGTTAGACTTTACATTCAAGTGGGAAGATCAACAAGGGTATTTAGGGAATATAAATTTCCAAACCCCGTTAAACTTTACACTCATTGAAGATCTTCAATAAGGGTTTAATTCTCCCACCCCCGTTAAACTCCTACATTCATTGAAGATCTTCAATAAGGGTTTAATTCTCCCACCCCCGTTAAACTTCTACATTCACTGAAGATCTTCAATAAGGGTTTAATTCTCCCACCCTCGTTAAACTTCTACATTCATTGAAGATTCAATAAGGGTTTAATTCTCTCACCCCCGTTAAACTTCTACATTCATTGAAGATCCTCAATAAGGGTTTGATGATGATGATGATGATGATGATGTGTAAGAGACTCGCACAGTTTGGCCGTAAGCTTAGAAAACTTAGCCTGGAAAAATGTGGAACTTGCAGGCAACTTGTAAGCGGCATGTAAGCGGCTTGTGAGTTTTTCACTTTTTTTTTGACTGAATGTCTTTGAACGTGAAGCTTGTGAGCAGATGCGTCTATAGATCTATGTTTTGAAACTAGCGTGTGCAAATATACATGCATATGGACATAAGGTGGACATCGGCGGCCCAATGCCGCCGCCTCGTGTTTGCGGCGCCTTCAGCCCGCATGTTTTTTCCAGTTTTCCAAGATCCCTGTTTGGGGGGACGGACTCTAGCGTTTGACCATTCTCAAACAATCACCTTTTGCAGTAGAAAAGCAACAGACCTACAACGCACTGGTTTTTGAAACAGGCATGACACTATGAAACTTTTTGATGTACAGAAAGAACCTCAAGGCGTGAGCATGAAACAAGTTGAATCCTGGTCAACTGATTTGCGCAAGTGGGTATATATTACGATTGCGGTACTGTCTTTTACCTGTATCTTCATGTATCTTCATGTGTTCAAAAGTCTCTTTGTGTATCGCTATGTATCTTTTTTCTTACGGGAAAAGATGCAGAACGATTGAAAACAGACCTATGCAAAAATATAGGTGCGTCTTTTCATACAAACTTTTTGAAAGATACATATTGCTGTGTATTTTTCAAAAATGTTCTAGAGATACAACAGGATACCAAAAGATACATTAAGATTATATATAGAAACACATCTAGAATCATGACCGCTCAAAATTATGGCCTGCTCCTTCACTGAGATCCAAAGACGCAAGTTGCTCTTCCAGAGTGTTCCGAAAAAGGTCGAACTTCCTCAAATCTTCAAAGCCGCTTTGTTTCTCACATTGGCTCAGAAAGACAGCCAAAGCTTCTAAACGAGGCTTCAACTTGGAGGCCATACCGGTGGCCGCAACCTTTCTCGGCCAAAATCTGCAAGTACAGCGGAAAACAAACAAATACAGCAATAGCATGCAAGCGGCATGCAGAAAGCCGCCCTCTACCTGTTCATGTAGCGGCCGCAAAAGCAGTTGACGCTTTAAGGTGCTACGCAAGCGGCCCGCGGCCCACCGAGCCGGTAAAAAAAAGCAAGCGAAACCTAAGAAAATAAGCCGAATGTAAAAATACGACGAAGCCCGTTGAGCCGCAAAAAAACAAGCCACATAAAAACATAGTATAGGTTGTCCTCTGCGAAAGTACTAGAAAAAATGGCCGGGCCGGCACCAAGCTTTCGTAACATTTCCAGTTTTCTAGGAATGCAATCTTTTCCCAAAAGCAATGCCTGCATCAAAAGTGTAGAAAAAATAGACCCCTTTTTTCAGTGGATACAAGACTGGGGACCTAGAAGTAAATCTGAAGGCTCTAGCTAAACACTCCAACTTGTAGAGCTTAGCAGGAGCGTTACAACCTATTTTCAATGAACTTATACACACGTACATGCAACTTTCAAAAGCAGGAAAACCACCAAAGTAAAATCATTCCGGAATGATGTTCCATAGTGTCCAACAGAAAACCTTTCGACTGTTTCAAAGTTGGTACTTCAAGGGGCAAACCCCCTGAAGAAAGCTTGCGTCAGAGGCGGCAGAGGCGGCAAGGCCATTAACTGCTACAACTGGCGGTTACATTTCGGTCCACCCTCACTTCGCTGTCGGTTGGCCTCGGCGTCTGTCTTTTGGAGCTGCAAAATTTCAGGGTCTGCATGCTGATCGTGCAAAAAAGACCCTAAAAGGATTTCTCGATTCTTCTGGTTTCTTCCTTCTTAGGGCCACAGTATAGCATGCTGATGTCGCGCACATGGCAGTTTCTTTGCTGCAGCGGCATTTTCTTCATGTCAAGTGGCTGTTGAACAGTAATGGGCCTCACGGCTCTTCTACGCCGATTCTTGCGACTGTCCACGATGCGAATGAAATACAACAGAACTACTGTTTGTGACGGCAGCTTTGATATTGCGTATCCCGACCTGCTTGGAAAGCTGTTCATTGCTACGTTTTTTTTCTCTCTGCGCCTTTGCTGCTTATTGAGTACCCGGCACAACCGTGCATGTTTCGCCCCCGGGGGCTGTGACCATACCCACCGTCTGCCAAACATGTGCCCACCTTGCATGTGTGAAAACCTGCCAGGTCGTTGCCTTTCTTTTGCCTTCTGCGGTTCTCCTGCGTGCGCTGAGCGTAATCACACACGCAGCCCTCGCTGTCACTTTTGAGATTTGGGGCGGAAAAAATTCCCCAATAGCAATAGCTTGGGGTTGTTAACTCTAAAGGCGGATGGGCGCCGTCAGGTTCCCGGCTGCCGGCCTGGACGGTGTCTCGGTGGTGTCTCGGTGGTGTTCTCGGTGGTGTCTCGGTTGTCTCTCGGTGGTGTCTCGATTGTCTCCAGTTGGTGTCTCTAGTTGGTGTCTCGGTGGTGTCTTGGTGGTGTTTCGGTTGTCTCTAGTTGGTGTCTCTAGTTGGTGCCTCGGTGGTGTCTCAGTGGTGTCTCGGTTGTGTCTCGGTTGTCTCTCGGTGGTGTCGCTGATCTCGGTGGTGTCTTGGTGGTATCCGAGTTGTCTCTTGGTGGTGTGTCGCTGGTGTCTTGGCGATGTCTCGATGGTGTCTCTGTGGTGTTTTGGTGGTGTCTCGGTGGTGTCCCTATGATGTCTTGGTAGTCTCGCGGTGGCGTCTGAAAGGTGTCTGCATCGCGCTGCGCTCTTTTGATAGTGTTTCATTGGTGCCTTCATGGTGTCCAGGTGGTGTCTCGGTGGTGCTCAGCCGCTTCCATGCTGATACAAGGTGTTCATGGTGTCTTGGTCGTATCTTGGAGGCGTCGTGTTGGTGGTGTGGGGGCGGTTGGTTGGTGGTCCTTGGTTGTGTGTCTGTGGTGCTTCCCTGCGCGCCACGAAAATCTAATCTCGAGTGTGTTTTCTTGATTAGTCGCACCATGCACCAGGTAGTCTTCAGCGGTTGCATGCTGTTATCATGGTGACCATCGTGACTGCTGAAGATAACTGTGATAATAAGGAGGAGCATGGTGATGATGATGGTGATGATGATGGTGATGATGATGATTATGATGATGATGACGATGATGATGATGATTATGATGATGATGACGATGATGATGATGATGACGATGTTGATGGCGACGACGATGACCACCTTGCGTGTGCAGGTTTGGGTTGAAGCGGGGGCAGGGATGGATTTTGACGTATGCTAGGAAGTAACGTACTTAATTACCATGATGCTTCTACCGAAGCAACTGCGAACATTCCCTCATGACATGCAGCAACAAGGACAGTGGGCTGCTCACCCCAGCCGAGGAATTGATATACCTGCTACATGCTACACTTCCACGCCCTCACGCAAGTTTATCAAAGGACAAAGGTTTTAGAATAGAAAACCAACAGGAAAGAAGGAAATAATCTCTACAGGGGAAGGGAAAGAGGGAGGGAGGGGGGAGGGGAGGAAGGAAGGCCTAGCTCCAAAATGCTGCGTGCGCTTTCCAATTTAAGCATGTTACTTTCAGAGATTTGCAGGTCTCAACCAAGTTACAAGTGTTGGGTTTCAAAAGGTGGCAAAGACCGTGCAGTTTACAGATTTTAGATCCAACACGCTGCAAACACCATGCGTGTGCAACGTGCAGATGATAATTTCAAGATGTTGCGAATACCGCCCACTTGCAGGTTTGAGCTTCAGAAAATCGCAAAAATAGCATCCAATTTACAGGCATAAATTTCAAAATGCTGCGCGTGCCATGCGGTTTACCCGTGATAGTTGCAAAATATTGCAAAGACTATGCGATGCATTAAATTCTGCCCCAGTATTCTGCGTTTTTGGTTTTCTGAATGCTGCAAGCATTCTACAGTGTACAGATTTTTTGCCTCAGAGCGCCGTGAAATCACAACACGGTTTTCAGATATGATTCCAAATCTTGCAAATACCCTGCAATTGCAGATGTTAGCTTCGCACTGCTGCAAAATATTGTCGGATGGCAAAGCTCCGTACAATGAACTGATGTTGCGTCATACCAGGCAGTGTACAGGTGCAAGCTGCAAAATACTGCAAATATTAGGCGACTTCGAGATTCAAACAGCAACCAACCACCAAAATATTGTGCACAGATGCTTTCACACAGAGGTGCTTCCACAAAGACATGTTTTTACACAGACATTTGCACATATACATGCGTTTACCCAGAGATGGTCTTACACACAAACACCTTCACGCAGAGGTGTTTGTACACAGGGGTGCTTTTACACAAAGAACTTTTACACACAGACGCGCGGGTACTTCTAAACACAGATGCCTTCACACTGCGATCCTGTTGAGGAATGCTTTTACACGCACGTGCTTTTACACAGGGCTTCTTTTGACACAAAGTAGCCTTTACACACAGAAGCTTTTACAGCAAATATATACTCTTATGCAGAGATGCTTTGACACAGAAATATACATTTGTACAAACATGTTTTTTAACACACAGATACGTTATAAAGAGGTATTTTTATACGCGTATATAGTATATACTTTTTGGAGAGATGCTTTTACACACTGGTGCTTTTAGACTAGGACGCATCTAGGCAGAGGTACTTTTACATGGGTGAGGCTGGGGATTGAAACACGATTTGGGGGAGGTTTCCGGCCATTTTTGTAATCAGGTTTCCATCCTTTTTTTTTTCACAGAGAGATGCTTTTACATACAAGTGCTTCTACACAGGGAGGGCCTTCACACAGAGATGGTTTTACGCAGAGAGATGATTTCATAAAGGGATGCTCTTATACAGAGATACTTTCAACACAGAGATGCTTTTACACACGGGTGCTTTAAGATACAAATACTTCTTACGCAGAGATCATTTGCTAAGAGAAACTTTTAGATGCAGGGGGGGTTACACACAATTGCCTTTACGCAGAGATGCTTGTACACAGGTGCTTTGACACGCTAATACGTGTACACAGTGCTTTTACGGACACATTCTTTTACGCAGAGATTCCTCTACACGCATTGCGTGCAAGCACTTTTACATAGAGAACTTTTGACACACAGTGGCAGGCGCATTTACATGCAAATATTTTTACACGGCAAAACTTATTTTGTGCATGTTTCTTTTTACATACATGCATGCTCTTTCACAGGGATACTTTCGATCATACATGCTTTCAATCACACATGCTTTTATACAGAGATGTTTTTACACAGAGACACCTTTACACAGAGATGCTTTTGCACAGGGATGCTTTCATGCACAGAAATGATTCTTTGCACACATACTTTTACAGAGAGATGATTTTACATTGAGCAATTTTAAACACAAATGCCAAAACAAACAGAGCCACTTTTACAAAAGGAATGTATTAGCACGAGGAATTTTTACCTATGGGTATTTTTACACAGACATACTACTGCATGATTTCCGACGGCGGACACGCATATGGCGCAAAAGAACTCAGCAAGGATATGCAAAATCACACTTTCACCACAGCTTTTGACGTTCGAGACGCATATCATGGGACAGGGTTGGCCTAGCGCAAGCCCACGTTCACATTGCAATTTGACCTCAATGTATGATGATCGACATTTCGCGCAAGAGAGTTGTATTCCATGGACATTAATACATGCTGCCCTGGCGCTCTAAGAGAAGTTTGAGAAAAATCAAGATTGTAGTTGCGTTTAAGAAATTAATCGCCGCCTGTGTCTTTACATCTGCCCCTTTACACCTGCGTATATCCACTTCCCGGTGTTTTTAAACAATCATCTCCACCTGCACCTATATATCTTCCGCAATACACCTGCATACGGTATATATATATAATATTATATTCATTTGGTAGCTGTGTTAAAGAAGATTCTGTGAAACTGCATCTGTGCATCTGGTCCTAAACACCAGTCAGTAAGATTGATACCTGCATCTACGCCCGTGTATATAGGTTTCATTTGCATGTACGAAAGAACATCACTTTGTAGATGCATGAAAGTGAAGATGTTGAAGAAGAAGACGAGGAGAAGAGGCGGAAGGAAAAGAAGAAGAAAAAAGATGCTGATGATGTTGATGATGTTGATGATGGTGGTGTTGTTGATGATGATGGTGATGATAAGGATGATGATGATGATGTTGATGATGATGACAATGACGATCCATGATGATCTTTGATGATGACGACGATGATGCTTGATAATGATGATGATGGTGATGATGACGACGACGACGACGATGACGATGGCGACAAAGACGACGACGATGATGATGATGATGGAGTTGGTGGTCTTGATGATGATGATGATGATGATGATGATAATGGTAATGGTGATGATAATGATGATGATGATGATGATGATGATGGTAATGGTGATGATGATGACGACGGTGTTTTGATGATGGTTGATTTTTTTACTTGCGGTGTTGTGATGATGGTGATGGGAAAAGATGATTATGACAAAACATGCTGGCAACTTTGTTTTGGGAAAAACCCTTTGCAGGTCTTTTGGGGAAATGGTGGTGTATGTCCTGATGGTGTCTGTCCTTTGGTTGTATTGAAGAAACTTGTTTTTCCCAAACAGCGTAAGCTAATGGGGTCTTCAGCCCAGAATAGATCCGGTGGGCACTGGTGCAGGCGCCGGGTCAGGTTCAACGAGGGTTCCGTAGAAGGTTCCAGGAAGCCTTGGTGCAAAGCCAAGTCAGGTTCAACAGGGTTCCGGAGAAGGTTCCGGAGAAGGTCAGGGAGGCTTTGGTGCAGAGCCAGGTCAAGTTCAACAGAAGGTTCCGGAGAAGGTTTGGGAGACTCAGGTTCGACAGGGTTCCGGAGAAGGTTCCGGCGAAGGTCTGGGAGGCTTTGGTGCAGAGCCAGGTTCAACAGGGTTCAGGAGAAGGTGTGGGAGGCTTTGGTGCAAAGCAAGGCCAGGTTCAACAGGGTTACGGAGAAGGTTCCGGAGAAGGTCTGGGAGGCTTTGGTGCAAAAGCCAGGTCAAGTTCAACAGGGTTTGGTGCAGAGCCAGGTCAGGTTCAACAGGGTTCCGGAGAAGGTTCCGGAGAAGGTTCCAGGAACCATTGGTGCAAAGCCAAGTTAGGTTCAACGGGTTCCGGAGAAGGTTGCAGAGAAGGTCCCGGAGAAGGTTTTGGGAATCTTTGGTGCAGGGCCAGGTCAGGTTCAACAGGTTCAACAGGGTTTCCAGCGCTTGGCTTCGCAGCACGCTTCAGAAAGATGTGTAAAAATAAAATGTTGCGGCTGTTGGGGATACCACCGAAGCTTATTTTGAGCCAAGACGTCTTACCTGTCAATACCAAATTGGCGTCGACAGAGATGCGAAACTTTGCTATTGGGGTTGTATGCTGGGTTAACTACTTCAAAGGCACGGCGTCTTTGACAACTAGAAGCATCATCAACTGAAGCTTAATAGGCCAAAGCCCCGCTGACAGCAATTGGGCCTAAGGCAGCCATCCACGTTTCCCTTAACTTATCAAGTGCACACCAACACAGGCTGCTGAAGACAGCTTGCCCCGAACTGTAATGTGCCAAGGGGCTCTAGCGCCGCTGTTCCTTGCAGAACTTCGGCTACTTCTTGGCAGGAATCTGGGAAAAAGACTGCGAACTCACCTGGGTGGAGTCTTTGGACAGTAGGCACAAAACTTAAGCATCCAGCAGCTATCAAGCCATGCAAAAGACACCTCAACAAGGGGTCTAAGGGGGTCTCCTGCCTGCTGCTATTTTCACAGCAGGGGTCCAGCCTTCCTTATTTTTCCGCCCTGGTGAGAGATTCTGAAACCCTTCTTGCGCAGCCCAGCGGCGCGGGTGCCATATTTGAAGTCAGCGCGGTCGTACAAAACTTCCGCAGACAACATGGTCATGAAGCTGGTGATGCGCCTGGCTTTGGCGACCGGGCCAATTCGGACCAAACGGCTCCAAGCAAGTGCCATGTCCAATGTTCCTGGGTTCGATATAGATGTTGACTTTAAATTACTGCCGACGTGTGTCATTGAACACAACAAGTAAAAACGATGTCATCCAATGGCGCCAGCTTTGTCTCCAACCAAAACCAAACTTTCTCTTGCAGGCGCATGCAGGCGCCTAGTGTCAAAGACCGCCAATGTGTCCAAAGCTTTTTCAAGCTCCTGACAAAATTAAAAAAGCGTTGGGTGATTCCCCCTAGATACGCAAGCAAGCATTCGGCTTCAAAAGGTTTTCGGGTTATACCATGTTATACCAGCCCCGCGGTCATCTTTACGATCTTCATTAAACAGAGCTCCAAGTGCAGTGTTACAAACTGGGCCATGATGGCGCGGTCCTGAAGTTCCATTTGCCCCAGCAACTCAGCCATCTCCTTGTGCGCGCAAGAACAAACTGACAATGGAATCCCAGTAAAGACAGAAACAAGTCAGATGCGACAGTGGTCGCATGCTGCATGACAACATGCAAAATCAAGTGAAACAGTGCTGGGTGGAAGGAGGGCTGGCGCCACGGCGCCGCTGCTGCTGCGGATGGGGCAGCTGTGACAGTCGCGAGGCTTCTACAGCCCTTTGCTAAAGACCAAGGCGTCGACTATTTAAGCACTTTCCGAGTGGTGTCCGTGCGCCCGGCCTTCAGCTTCACGCTGACCTGCTCGCTATCCGGGGTCCTGCGAAGCGCAATCTCGTGCAAACAGATGTCCAAGCCTAAAATACCAACATCATTGCCAAACCTATCCTCACCAATAACCGCTATTGCCACCTTTGCTAGAAGTGTTATCACTGCCATCAGCCTCTGCATCAGCATCATCATCACCGCAACTCGTCACATACCATCACCAACCGTCAAGTACCGCTATCAAAACAACCCCACGTCACCACCACCAGCATCACCCTCACCGATATTTAAAAAATCCGCTGCCTTACCGTGGCCATCACCATCGCCATCATCACTTTGAAGGTTGCAAACCATCACATTGAGGCAGCACCCGCCATTGTCACAATCATCATCACCATCATCATCACCAATGTCATGGCCACCCTACCTCATCCTCACCATGGCCGTCAGCAACAACGACATCATCATCATCATCATCACCATCACCATCACCTGTTGTAGTCACCATCAGTGCTGTCACCGCAGTGTTTGTGCTCCATTGCCTGACGTTGTTATATGATGTTTTACGATGCTTTTGTGGAATGTCCCTATCAATGTGTTCTTTTTTCCCTAGATAGCGAAGCTATGGGGGTTCTTACTTCAGGCACAGGAGGAGTTGCATGTCTGCGTTTTGGAGCACGCATGTTGGTGCCGCTGCAGGGTGCCGGCTGTCAGAGCGGTGTGTGCGCTCTGAAGCGGGCATGCTGGTGCAAGGTGCTGCTTGAGGGTGCTGCTGTTAGAGTGGTGTGTGCGCTTTGGAGCCGGCATGCTGGTGCCGCTGCAAGGTGTTGCTGTCAGAGTGGTGTGTGCGCTTTGGAGCGGGAATTCTGGTGCTGCTGCAGGGTACCGCTGCAAGGTGCTGCTTGAGGGTGCTGCTGTTAAAGGGGCGCGTGCGCTTTGGAGCGGGCATGCCAGTGCTGCTGCAGGATGCGGCTGGGAGGTGCTTCTTGAGGGCGCTGCTGTCAGTGGGGTGTGTGCTTTGGAGCGGGTGCTGTTGGAGGGTTCCGCTGCAAGGTGCTGCTGAAGGCTGTGAGAATGGCGTGTGCGCTTTGGAGCGGGGGGTGCTGCTGCAAGGTGCCGCTGCTTGAGGGTACTGCTTGAAGGTGCTGCTGTCAGAGTGGTGTGCTCTTTGGTGCCGCTGCAGGATGCCGCTGCGGGGTGTTGCTTGAAGGATGCTTCAGAGTGCTGCTTCTGAGTGGCGTGTGCGCTTTGAAGCGGCTGCAGGGTCCGCTGCAAGGTGCTGCTTGAGGGTGCTGCTGTCTCAGCGGGGTGTGAAGCCGGCATGCCAATGTCTTGTGCGCTTTTTAGCGGGCATGCTGGTGCCGATGCAGGGCGCTGCTGCAAGGTGCTGCTTGAGGGTGCTGCTTGAAGGTGACGTGCTGCTGTCAGAGCGGTGGGTGCGCCTTCGAGTGGGCATGTTGTTAGAAGTCACGTGTGCGCTTTGGAGCTGGTGTCCTGCTGTGCAGAGTGCTGCTTGAGGGTGCTGCTTTTAGAGTTGCGCGTGTGCTGTGGAGCTGGCCCGCCGGTGCCGCTGCACGGTGCGTTGCAGGGTACGGGTGCAGGATACTACTGTCGAAGGGCTGTCTGCATAGGAACTTGGGAGAGTGCGGTGTGTGCTATGAAGCTTGGGTGCTGGTGTCGCGGCAGGGGTTGGCTGCGAGATGTCAATGGCAGTGTGGGCGTTGGGCCCTGATATAAATTACGTCGATTACGTTTTTGCCGTAGCAAAAAAGGCGAGCGCTTGGTTGCCACACAAAAAAATATTTTTCTATCTGGGGTCTATGCTGGCGTAACTTGTTTCTTTGGATAGGGGCAACCCCCGTGAATATCACCCCAGCTTTGTCCGTGGGAAATGATGGAAAAGTCTTCCAAAATACTTTGCCAGACTTGCGTGAAATTTGGTTTGGGAAAACTTTGCAAAAACCCTGCAAAACATGTAATGTAATGTTTTGTGCAGAGATAGAACATAGGGGTGTCCATGTGCAAATAAAGGTTTTTTTTATCCATGTCGAACCTCATCAATAAAGATCAGTCAAGTTGGTATAAGTAGAAACTTGTCTCAAGAATACATCCACCTTTGGAACCGGGCCTCCCAGTTTGTTTCCATGATTCATAAACGTCAAGACGGATATGAATTACTGAAGTGCTGCGCCAAGATTATGAACAAGGACGAGCGGATGGATTTTCCAAATGGGTTCCAAGATCCAGCAAACAATATACTCACACATGTCTGGAATTTGAAATGAACCTTTCTTCAAGAATCTGCAGTTGCTAAAAGCATTGATATTTTTGACCAGGGCCCCAAACATTGTTTGAGAACCTTCACAAGCTTTGGGTGGGTTTGAATGAAGGCTTCAGGAAAATGCTGCAGTGCTCAGAAAACATGGGCTGCCTAAAGAAAGAATGTAAACGAAACTCATTTGGCTGATTCCTTTGGGCGCAGAAATAATTCGGCATCTTTGTTTGCATTTTTTTTCGGGGGGTTCGGGGTTGGCCTCCTTGGTTTTTCATTGCATCCAGCGGATTTCATAACTTTTCCATTGCTTTCACTTGTTTGCCACGTTTTTTTCCTTCATTTTCCATGGTTTAGCGCTTTCCATCCGTTTTTCGATGGTCCTTCTTGATTATCTTGATTTTTCTCGGCTTTGCATTGGTTTTCTATACTTGTCGTTGCTTTTCTAGCGTTGTTCATCGGCTTTTCGGTCGTGCTCGTTGATTTTCATTGTTTTGCACGATTTTGGACTTGGTGTTGCTGTTGCTTGTGATCTTGTTCTTGTTCTTGTTCTTGTTGTACTTGCGCCCCGGGGTTGTGTTTGCTCGATTGTTTGCGTCGATTATTGATATTGTTTTGCACGATTTTGGAATTGGTGTTGCTGTTGTTTGCGATTGTTTTGCTCAAGTTTCGAAAGTGTTACCTGCTACTGTTGCTGCTGGTGTTGTTGTTGTTGTTGCTGTTGCTGTTGCTGTTGCTGTTGCTGATGCTGTTGTTGTTGTTGTTGTTGACGACGACGACTTTCCCGCCAGGGGAAAGTCCGGATAACAAAAACGGGTGGGGGGCGCGGGGGGAGGGCGCAGCGCCTCTCCCCGCAATGCGTTCCACGCGCCTTGCACCCAGGCGTTGTTTTTCTCGATTGTTTGGATCGATTTTTGATTTTGTTCTTTGTTACCGTTCTTTAGGATGTCATTTAGGGTGTCATTTAGGGTTTCTTCAGGGTTTCATTTAGTGTTTCTTTACGGTGTCATTTAAGGTTTCTTTACGGCTTCTTGAGGGTTTCATTTAGGGTTTGATTTGGGGTTCCATTTAGGGCTTGATTTATGGTTTCATTTAGGGTAGGGTTTCGTCAAGGTTTCACTTAAGATTTTTTTAGGGTGACGTTTTCGGTTTCTTTAGAGTTTCATTGGGGGTTTCTTTAGGGTTTCACACAAATCAACCCACGTAGATATAGTTGGAGACCAGATTCAACAAGTGTCCTGAATTTTTTCCAACGTAAAAAAGAGCTAGTTAGGACACTTGATGTTGAAAAAGGTTGCAATTTCTTTCACAAAAGCATGTATATAAACTCATCTGACTGCCATGCAACCATTGTGAAACACAAATCAAGCAAATATAGTTGGAGAACAGAGTTCAACAAGTGTCTTGAAATACGGTCTGAAGAACTTTAAGACTAACAAGTAGTTAGGACACTTGTTGAAAACAAGTCTCAATTCCTTTCACAACAGCATGCGTATGTAAGCTTTCATTACGCCTCTAGTTTCTGTGCGGTGTGCATGTAATTTAAATGCCGTGTATTATCGATGGAAGTTTATATAGACGTCAAAATTCCGACAATATGGACAGATGGAAAGCAGAGGTGGGAAGAGTCAGAGAAGAGAAGAGAAGAAGAAAGAAGATCAGAGAAGAGAAAGAACCAGAAGAAAGAAGATGTAGGCGTGCAAAAAGGTAGCAAAGTCGCGACCCCCTGTGTTTTTCCAATGATTTGTCGCTCCGGAAGGTCGAGAACTAGGCTCACTAAAGCAGCGGGTGCAGAGCCATCTGGGCAGATGAGAGATGCAAAATTGGTGCATTTTTTTTGCAATTTTTGTAATATTTTTCCCCAGCAACGTGAGCTAATGGGGTCTTCAGCCCAGAATAGCTCCGGTGTGCACTGGTGCAGGCGCCGGGTCACGTTCAACAGGGTTCCGCTAAATTGCTTCGTTTTTTGATGTTGTCAACTAAAAAATGAGGAAGTCTCGCAGAATTGCTTCGTTTTTGATGTTGTCAAGTGCAAAAATTGAGGAAGTCTCGCTGAGTTGCTGCGTTTTTGATGCTGTCAAGTCCAAAAATTGAGGAAGTCTCGCAGAATAGCTTCGTTTTAAAGCTTGCAGATAGATAGATGGATGGATGGATGGATAGATAGATAGATAAATTGATAGATAGCTTGATAGATAGATTGATTGATAGATTCGATTAGATTAGATGAGATTAGATTTAAATTTTTAGATTTGGATTTAGATTAGATTAGATTAGATAGATAGATAGGGAATTAGATGAAAGAGAGAGTGAGAGAGATAGATAGACGGATGGATAGACCGATAGATAGATAGATAGGTAGGTAGGTAGATAGTCAGAGAAAGAAGAGAAAGAGAGGAGACCTCAACCACCTTTCGGTCCATCAGTGGATTCGCTCTGCCATCCGTGATTCACAGCAACCAACCTCTCCTATAGGTTTCCTATTTTTGAGACTTCCGCCACCGCCTTGCACGGCACTACTGGTAATGACAAAGATAACCTAGGAAAAGACCGTTGTAATTATCCTAGTAGATAAGACAACCTTTTTCTAGGCTGTTTTGACGCGAACCTAGGTTATCAGCTCAAAGATGATAGCCCGGGACGTAGGCTATTTTAATAACCTAGGAGAAGCCTATAAGGGATCATCATCAACGCCGGAGCAACTGCTGGTAATCCCAGACTTTGTCATTAAAATGAAAATATACGTAGCTTTACTGTCATCATTCACCGTGTTGGGAAAAACTTTGAGCCAACTCTAGCTGCCACCCTGCTCCTGCCCAGGTTGATGAAGGCATACTCCTCGCCGCCGCCCATTGCAGCACGACGGACTAAGCCGCTCAAAGCGATGAGGATCATGATGCCAATGGAAGAGAAAATCACCACCTCAAATTGGGCTGGAAACTGATTGCGCTGGACAATGGCCTTGCGAGGTCTGTGAGAGGAAAGCTCCGTTGGGGGCACCAAAATATTGATGTTACTAGCGTTTGCGGCATCTTTGGTTGCCTGAGACAGTATGAATATGTCAGGGCCACGGTCAATATTTAGTATATAGCTCCAAGTCATCAATTTTTGACGAGCGTATCATCGCTTTTGAGGTTTTGGGAATTTCGCAAATGTTATCGGTTTTTGAAGAATCTATTATTGTTTTGCAAGCCACAGCTCAATTCTCAAAAAATAGAGGAGATGTCCCGAATACTTTATCTAGTTTCGAGAGCAATGCTCTGGGGAAGGGTACGGTGCTCAAAAATCAAGGTATACGGGAAGGCGGTAGGCTGTGATGGGCACGCCAGGTATACGATGTCAGAGGCACGGTGGTATACGATACACTGGGTACGGGGGCGCGGCCGGTATAAGGTATGGGGGTACGGTTGGTATGGTACGAGAGGGTACGGCACAAGGGGTACCACCGTACCCCCCTATTATGCCCTACCCCCCGCACCATACCCCTGTACCGTACCCCGCCGTACCCCTGTACCGTACCCCCGTACTGTACCCACTGCACCCCTCGTACCGTGCCCCGTACCCCGCGTGCCCTTTCCCAGATCTGCCACTATAGCAGCAGAATCTGCTGCAAAAGCGATTCTGCTGCTATAGGGCAGATCTGGGGAGGGGTACGGGGGTACGGTGCGAGGGGTACAGTGGGTAGGGTACGGGCGGGTATAGTATGGTTTGAGGGGTACGCCTTGCTAAGACTACTAATTTTAGATATTTTCACTTCGGGCACTCAACGAGGATCATAAGTATCTGATAAGTTGCTATTATCCTACTAATATTTTGTTTAAATTATTTTTAAATTTCATTCTGTGTTAAGTTCCACTTATTTTTTGGTCGAACTTACTACATGATACTGAAGGTATATATAATCAAATATAGTTGAATATGATTCTAGAATACCTGTAAATATCTGAAAATATTTGGAAATAAGTTCAATGCATTTTTTCAAATATTTTTCCCGAATGCGTAGCAAGGGTTCCCATTTCACTCTGGGGGTCTGGGGGTTGAGGGTGTGTTCGCTCGACGTTCGCAACCGTTCGCAACCGCCCGCAACCGTTCGTGCAATCCCCGTATGGCCGTGCCCATGGTAAGTTCTGCAGAAGGGGGCTTCAAACGTCGCGTTGCTTCGTTTCGCGTGGCAGGCGTGGCACTTCGTGACGCTCAAACGTGTTTTGTAACGCGACGTTTTCGCAAGATAAGTTGCAGTTTTCGTGGCATGCGCAGCACTTTGGACGTGTCCAGTGGCAGGCGCAGCACTTTGGACGTGTCCAGCGTCATTTTGCGTGGCAGGCACAGCACTTTAGACATGTCGTGTTGCGTGTTTTTTGCGAATCGCATTGGCAGGGCTGCGTCAAGTGGCAACAAGGTGCAGATTCCGTGGCAGGCGTGGCATTTTGTGAGATGTGCTGAAAATTGGCGGAAGCCTCGCACGAAACACCGATTTTGAGATAGCAAATTTAGAGGTTCCGAAGAAAACTCGTAGGAAAACGCCAATTTTGAGGCTACAAAGTGTCGTCTCGCACGAAATGCTCGTCTTGTACGGTAACAGGGAGAAAATGTAGACTGTTCAGATTACTTGTTTCACAAAAGTGTTCTACGTGAATGCATGTGGGTTCGTGGGCTGCATTTTGTTTCCGATTGGGATCCTACTTAGATTTATGAAGAATCGAGCCAGCTACACATTGGAAATCTTTAAAATAATTTTTTTCATTTTTTTTATCATTTTGGTTATCATTGCATTCATCATTTTTTATCATTTATTTTATCATCTTCATATTTTTTATCATTTCAGGTATCATTTTTTATCATTGTTTGAATCATTTTGTCATTTTTCATCATTTTTGCTTCCAGTGGTGCAAAAATCTCCAAAAAATGGAAAATTGCAATTTTCCTCGAGTTTCTTTTTCATTTTTTGATCAGTTTTCATCATTTTTTTAATCATTTTTCATCATTTTTGCTTCCAGTGGTGCAAAAATTTTCCGAAAAATTGAAAATTGCAATTTTCCTCTAGTTCTTTTCATTTTTCAATCATTTTTGTATCATTTTTTTTATTTTTCATCATTTTTGCTTCCAGTGGTGCGAGTTTCTTTTTCATTTTTTGATCAGTTTTCATCATTTTTTATTATTTTTAATCATTTTTGCTTTCAGTGGTGCAAAAATTCTGCAAAAAATGAAAAATTGTAATTTTCCTCCAGTTTTTTTTTTTCCATTTTTTTAATAATTTTTTTAAAAATTATTTTTTATCATTTTTCATCATTTTTGCTTCCAGTGGTGCAAACATTTTCCACAAAAATGGAAAATTGCAATTTTCCTCGAGTTTTTTCATTTTTTTTCATTTTTTTATCAATTTTCATCATTTTTGCTTCCAATGATGCAAAAAAAAATCCAAAAAATGGAAAATTGTAATTTTTTTATTATTTTTTTTTATCATTTGTTAATGATAAAAAAAATGAAAAAAACTCTAGGAAAATTGCAATTTTCCATTTTTGGAACATTTTTGCACCACTCGGAGCAAAAATGATGAAAAATTATGAAAAAAATAATAAAAAATAAAAAAATTGATACACAAATGATTAAAACATGAAAACGACCCGAGGAAAATTGCAATTTTCAATTTTCTGGAAAATTTTTCCCCCATTGGAAGTAAAAATGATGAAAAATGATACAAAATGATAAAAAATAAAAAAAAATCGAGGAAAATTGCAATTTTCCATTTTTTGGAAAACTTTTGCACCACTAGAAGCAAAAATAATAAAAACTAATTTAAAAAAAATAAAATATATCAAAAAAATAATTTAAAAAATAATACCTAAAATAATAAAAAAAATAAAGATGATAAAATAAAGGATAAAAAAATGATGAATGCAATAATAACCAAAATGAAAAAAAAAAAAAAAAATT
>Ga0126342_10009016_pt1 | contig 17870 bp, 13 predicted proteins | sample Cyp1metagenome_FD_92528 | JGI IMG/M metagenome (GOLD analysis project Ga0126342, IMG submission 92528) | Coral microbial communities from Lord Howe Island, Old Settlement Bay, Australia - Cyphastrea 1 metagenome | ecosystem: Host-associated > Invertebrates > Cnidaria > Coral ... | reverse complement strand
TTTAAGGTTTAACGGGGGTGGGAGTTTAATATTCCCTAATATCTTTGTTGATCTTCCTAATTGAATGTTAAGTTTCACGATTTGAGAGTTTAAAATTTCCTAGTACCTTTGTTGTTTTTCCCACAGGAATTTCAAATGTTATGCCGTTTTTGTTTTTCCCATAGGAATTTCGGGTGTTTTGACCTTGTTTGTTTAATAGTCCCTAGTACCTTTGTTATTTTCCCATAGGAATTACGGTAATTTGCAACATCATTTGTTTGTGAATGGGAAACCTCTACGCTGCAACGCATGGGCAAAACCCAGGCGTTGCGCGTATATATACATACATAGGGGAGAGGCTTGAGATTCCCCGGAGCACGGAGGAACCTTGAGTCTCTCTCTGCTAGATAGTAGCATACAGATGGGGGGGATGTTAACGTTCATTGCATTGCGTCATCAGAAGATCTTGTTGCGTTAATGCAAACAGATGGGGGGGTGGGGGCGATGTTAACGTTCATTGCATTGCGTCATCAGAAGATGTTGTTACGTTGCAGATGTTGTTGCGTTGAAGATGTTGTTGCGTTGAAGATGTTGTTACGTTGAAGATGTTGTTACGCTGAAGATGTTGTTACGCTGAAGATGTTGTTACGTTGAAGATGTTGTTACGTTGAAGATGTTGTTACCTTGAATATGTTGTTACGTTGAAGATGTTGTTACGTTGAAGATGTTGTTGCGTTGAAGATGTTGTTACGTTGAAGATGTTGTTACGTTGAAGATGTTGTTACGTTGAAGATGTTGTTACGTTGAAGATGTTGTTACTTTGAAGATGTTGTTGTGTTGAAGATGTTGTTAGGTTGAAGATGTTGTTACATTGAAGATGTTGTTACGTTGAAAATGCCGTTGCGTTGAAGATGATGTTGCGTTGAAGATGGATGTTGTTACGTTGAAGATAATGTTACAAATGCTTTCAAAACGGCTTTGTGGATGTGAAGAGAAAAAAGCCTCATGTGCATTTCGCACATGATTCTCTGGGAATTATGACATTTTTATGTCAATCACAAGAAACCTGAAATTCCAAAAAACACGCAATTGCTATGGAATCTACAAAATAATATACAATGAAGAACTTGAAAAAGATAAAACACATTCAAACAGCGGACAACATATCCCAGATATGTTGTCCGCATGTTGAACTGATTCCTTGTGCTCTCAAGTCATGGGAAGAAGACACAACACTGTAAAACACAGTGAACAATGACATTTTTCAAAGTTGACAACAATGAACTTCAATTGCCTTCCGGGGAACCTCAGGCCTCTACCCTATATATATCTAATACATATAGTTATCAAGGATAGGTGAACAATATATACCTCTACGACTCTATGGTGAAATCCACAAAGCATCAACCGTTGGGTCTTCGGACGGCCCAACTCCCAGGGGACCACGAGGGCAACCCGGCCGCCATGGTCGCAACAGCGCTGCGGGGATGTTAGGATAGTGCTGAGTGGAGGAAGCAACTTTGGGGATACCAATGATACAACAATTGAATCCCGACTCAAGATTCGATGTTAAAGGGTTTTGATCATTGGCGCCGCTATTGTGGGTATCGTTCGGCCTATTCATGATCAGTGAAAACTGGAAAATTATCCACGGATCATTGCCCGGCTAAGAATACAGGTCTGACCCACCTATCTCACAACATTGCAAGCACTGGAGAATGAAGATAGCGAGTTGTCGTGTCCGTTTGGTGTACGATAATAACTCTCAACTCTGAACAAAGCTTCAGCATTGCACTCTCTTGAAATGCCTTCCCGCATCAGAACAAGTCGGCTCATTTCAAGTCACATCAAGCGCTGTCACCTCCTCTTCGCCAGCTATGGACATATCGCGGGCGACAGTCATGGGATGTGCTGGTCCGTAAATGACCGCAGCAGTGGCCATAGTGGCCCTGGGTGATATCACCAGGAATGGAAAGAATTTCTGGCATCCTCCAACAATGTGACGCATCATAGCCATTGATCGGTTTTCCATGGAAATCATGTGACATTTCAGACATTTCCCGATGGCAAGGTTTGATTACCTGGCAGATCAAGAACTTGGATCCCATGACCATCTCCAAGAGATAGGGGCACAAAGCCCAGAACACATTGCTGTGTCAGGGCCTGCTTCGGCAAAAGTCACGACCATCAAGGGAACCGACGCAGAAACCATGCATTGCCGACGCAGTTTCTGGTGTGCAAATTCGCACCAGAAACGAAAACTGACAGGAGCAGTGTGGTTTCACCGTCTCGGGTAAACCTGCTCCATCATGCTCCAAGATCCAAGCTTTGCGAATCAAACCAAGTGCTACGACTCTACTAGACTACGCTGCTTAGTAGCAGAATGCATTTTCACTACTGCCCCAATGATCTATCTGATCAAGTAGCTTTTCAAATTATCCTTTTGTATCAAGATGTATCGAGATGTATCAAGAAGTATCAAGGGAAAGGGCTCCAACGTTCACAACAAACATCTTCAGTGGGAATTAAATCAATTGTCGCACTGCCGCGCACTGCCAGTTGCCAAAGTCGCTGACCGCGACCCAAACTATGTACATTGCACACCGGATGAGGAAATCGGCTCACATCTCGCAACAAATACATAACAAATATGTAAACACAAAGGATGTAATGTGTTTAAGACATCACCCCTTGACCACTTGACGGCAACAACAACCGCTCTTGGTTTCTGGCGTGGAATTATAGGCTTTGAGAAAGGAAGATAGTTTGAATAATTGGAACTTTGATAGCCAAATCAAAGCAGGCCTTGGAATGCCTTGAATCAAATCCAAGAGTCTTGTCAATCCTCACTTGTCAAACATAGCATCGACATTGTAGGCAAGACGGGTGTTTGCTCGTAGACGCACCACTAAGAAAGAACAATGAAATATGGTGGATACAAAAGTACTTGGCGTGATTTACCAGATCATGGTGAGCGTGTGACATAATTGATGCCAACGACATCTCTTCTGAACAGTTTTTTTCCCTCAGAACGGTGTGTTGGCAGATCTGGCAGTTTCTTGGGCCACTTTGAGTTCGCCAGAGTCCGACCAAGCTTCTTCATAGTGCTCTGCGCCAGATTTAGGGGTGTGAAGTAGAAAGCATCTGAATGCTTGCAGGAACTCAACCGTTTGCCATTGGACCCTGTGTGTGTGCGTGTGTGGTATCTGGCCTGGCCACTCTAAATTGGTAGGGCGGTACTCAAAGTCAACTTCAAAACCTGCAATGAATTTTCGTATTCCCAAATGCCTCAGCGGAGCAACTCATTCTCACCGGAAACGACTCATTTTCAGAAGGAATCAATGAGTGTTATGGGTGAATTGATAGGCGAATAACTACCCCACATCTTGCAGGTCCTCCATCCAGTGGATTAATCACTAATTATCCCCATTTGATGGCCATAACCGGGGGCAGCCTCGCCAGCTCCTTGTATCACAAACAGATAGCAGGAGTCAGATCTTGTAACAAAAAACCAGATGTAGACTTGGTGATCCTAATCTAAACATATCTAACATACTGATGGATGCCTTTTCTATTTTTTTTGTGGGAGTTACTATATACCTGAAATCACATTTCTTCTAATACTTATATACCTTATATCTTGGGATGTAGATTTACATATGGGTTCTTCCAAAAGCGGGTGATTCACCAATGCATGGTGCAAGGCACTCAAAACTGCTTAACCCTGGAACGCTGGAAGTCTTCCTTGGGTTGCATACACAGCTAGGTGAATTAAATCTGCCATTTTGAGGTTCATGAAAAGACACACCAATGTTGACCATTTGGCACCTCCAAATATCCCAAAGTTCATGGGATTCTGGGATAATGATTGAGACTCTGGCCATGGGTCAACAGCTCGTTTGGTAGCGATTCGTACCTGTCGAATGCGCCATGGGATGATGGCAACCATGGGATCAACCGCTGTGCTCCCGGCATTGTTATCTTTTTTGGACTCACGGGACTTCGGTGACCTCCCAAAACCACCCAACTCATCGTTCTGTCATCACTCCCATCCCAGCACCCAAAAGATTAAGTCCAAGACAAAGTCCCTGGTCTGAGATTGAACCAATTCGGGCATCTTACATCATCTTACATCATCTTACATCATCTTACATCATCTTACCAATGGAAACAACGTGGAAACAATGGACATGAGGATCCCAATCTAAGCTACACATTCCCAATGAAGGCTATGGATGAAGATTTCTGGACCCATGGAGTCGACCCATAGCACCTGCAACCCAGCATCTGGCTGATCCTGCTCTGCACCTAGGGATGAGTTCAAAAAAAGGACGCCTGGAGGTGTTTGGAGGGCAATTTTGGGCATCTTGAGTTTGGGTAACCCATCTTCCGGGGAATTCTGCTGGAATATGAATCATCATCATCATCATCATCATCATGAGCAGTATCATAATATCATAATATCTATATCTACATCTATATCTATTGTAGCACACCATTCTTTCGGTCCGTTTCCCGGTCCTTCCGGTCCCACCACTGGTCCGATCTGAGCAAAGCGCAAGCCAGGACATTGAGTGGTGCACATGCACGCAAGAAACCTGCGCCAGGGCCCAAGAACCGATGCTTCAGCGACGGAAGCTGTTAGCCTCGCTGTGTTGTGTCTTAGTAATGTAGATATGGTTTAAAGAACTATGAATCTATAGATCATATAGAAATTTTAATGTAATTTGTAATACCTGACCGGAGTCCTTTAAAGTTTACCTTAAGATTATTGACCTAGAGTATTATCTGGACCTTATGCTGCGGCATGTCGCAGTGTCTAATTCTTGGTTTAGGTCCAGACGGAGCTAGATTATGTCAGTGATTCCAAAATATCCTAAACTAAAAGTCTAGTGGTTGTCCATATCCTAAACTCTATCCTATCATCTATGGCTATATATGATCTATGGGCTACACCTTTTCTTCCTAACTCCGGCTCTTTGACCTTGGGGTGCCTATGCTTAGGACGTGCCTCCAGCAAAGCTACCTGTTCGTTCGCTGGAGATTGCTCAGCGTGCCGCACAGCCGACCTGCTGAGCCCACATGAGACAGGTCCCAGACATTCTCCCCCAGAAAAAGCAGTTATTTCCCCTTTGATTTTAATTATGTAAACAAAGGTGAAGCAGTAGCATGAACCTATTGTTCAACACTATTGACAATTGCAGGGAAACTCCCAGAAAGGATTTTCTGAGACATGAACCAGTTCTCCATCCATTTACAAGATCCATTAAAATGTCAGTAAAGCAATCATAAACCACCCATATCTTGATAGTTTATACCACCCATGTATGATTAAATTTGGGGATGGTTTACTGTTGCTTTACTAACACTAATCCAATCTTAATTCGCCACGGAACTCCCGCCTCACCTGGCTGCCCACGGGCCTCCGTGAAACTCCTCGTCGCGTATCAAGAGGCATCCTTTCCACAGAGGGGGCACGTCTTCCGACATTCTGAGAGCCACCTGGCGGCGGCTTGTTCCCGGAGACAAACCGAGGGTTATCATCCACTTGCAAGTAGGATAGGTCCTGATTGTTTATTGAGTTAGATAGGGTTCTTTTCGGCATAATTTGTAGCTAGACCAAGGGTTTTTTTCATACGGTCGTTACGTTGTTACCCACTTGCCAACTGGGATGCACAAGTCGTACCTGGAGGTCGAATTGCCCAATGTTCAAGACCAGACTAAGGATTTCAAAGCCGGGAAGTGAAGCTAGATTCCGCAGACTCTCCCACAAGTTTGGGAAGCCTTGAAGTCTTACAGATTGCGCTTGGATGCACTTGGCGCTTTTTGTTTATTCGAATTTGACAAACACTGGATATCCGAAAATAGTGAACAAGTGTGACTCAGGAGTGTGGGGAAAGGTCCAATTGGCAGGCTTACATGTTTACCTATGAGGACTTGGTATAAGGTGGGTCTATGTGGCATTTGTGCTGGTTATACATCCCCTTTTGTTTGTGAAAAACATGCGATTTTGGGTACAGATCCCATGTTGTACCTCCATGACACAGGAAGCCCTGAATTTGCCTGGAGATGCAGCTGCGATGAAATTGATGTTTGCATTGCATAGCTGCAACCTCGCTGTCATCCTGGCACCACAAGGGCCATGTCGGTGCCATGGTGCCATGGTTTCACCGTTGAACCATCCATACCACCAACATTCAGACCATCCCCATGGAAGCACCTTCTTGGTGGATTTTGGTATTCAGAAATGGATGCAACAAATGGTTGTTACATGTTGTGTACTATTGTTATATTTTTAAAACAGAATAGCTTTTAATGGTCTTTTTTTCTCGATGTTTCGGTTGATCCCGACTCTCCTCCTTTCACCCCCCACAGAAATGCGCCTCAAAAGGCGCCAGGCAAATCGAGCAATTTTGACCTGCGATACTTGCAAATCTGAGGGATACTAGATCCAACAAATGGGAGGCACAACAAGACTTTCATGAAACTTTCATAACACTTAGCCGCAAACAACATATACCGATAACAGTTGCGAATCCAGTGCATTCTGCTTCTTCGATGTCTGAAGATCAAACAATGGTGCCATCACCAAAAGGGAACTGGTTGGTGCCGGCTAAATTCTACAGGTCGAATATGGTCCATGCCTTTAAGGACACCAAACCTTATAATTAGAAAAGGTTGAAAACCCCAATCCAGTGGGAATGTGTTTTGTTCCTAGTCACCGGAAAAACAATAGCAATCTGGCGCAGTTGGACAGTGATGCTCCACTGTTGGTTGGTGGTTGTAGCCCCCGAAAAAGTGAAGTCCTCTGAGACCATGATCGAAACATTTGAACAGAATCAATGAACCGGCCATGAGTCGATTTCTTTTTTTGAACCACAGTCTTATGGTAAATCCAATGCCATAAACCATCCTCAATATTACAAAAAATGGGATTCCCCTGATGGGTCTATGATTTGGTTTACCAGAATGTGGTCCCAACAAACCATTCCTAACCCTAACCCGCCTTTGAACTCCTCGGGTGCGACGCTCGGGAGTGCCTGCAATTGGAGATCAACCATTTTTTAAATACCACTTAAGACTTTGTATCTTTAGCAAAACAATCCGATTTTTCTTTTGCCCGCCGAACCTATGAACCTTCCATCTTTTTCGGATTCTATGAGACAAAAAACGCCGCAATCCCCAAGTTTGGTGGCGCTGACCGGGTCACCTCCACCGTTTCCGTGCTGGCCACTGGTTGCCCCACGGCCTGGCCGGAAACATTTTCCATTGGATCAAATTGGATGAATCTTGGATGAATCCCAGTAAAATCTCAGAAAATCTGATCTACATCATGAGTCATCATGTTTTTCTCAGATTTTTTTGGCATATTTCGGAAAGTAGCCACATGTAATGATCTACCCGAAACGGGACCAACATCTATGCCCTGTATTGGCCAACATATCCTCATGATATTCACTATGAAACCCCGTGAAATCCTGAATTTCTGCTGAACAAATCACAAATTTCCCCAAATCCGTTCCACCTTGTCGAGACGCAAGAGGAGCTCGTAGTCGTCGGGCCTGAGCCCGGCAATTATACATATGATCATTTGGACAGACCTATTTTATTTTTATATTTTTTACATATATATATATATGTATATGTATATATATATGTATATGTATATGTATATATATATGTGTATATATATATGTACATATGTATGGTATATATATATGTATATGTGTATGTAGATACCAATTATATGTAATATATACAAGTACAAATATCATATACTATTTTATGCATGCCTGAGCCGCCACCGTTTCTGTCCAACAGAACGACACCATTTTGAACATTTTTGGGGCAAACTAATCGAACCACGTGCCGGGTGCGTGTGGAAAACATGATCGACTGGAAATGTAGAGAGCTCAAAGCCTGAGGACCTTTTACTTTATATCTGGATGGATATAATTCCAAATATATCTTGAAATAAGGCCATTTTGGGATAGTTACCTTTACTAACCATTTTTATATCCTTCCATCTTCTGGGCCTGGACTTTCTGCGCCATCCCCGAAAAAACTGAGTCAAGTCCACTGGTCATCATTTTCCACATGAGCATTGCCATAAAATTGCAGTATTGTCCACTCACATAAAAGGCACACCCAGACATATTGCTGAAAGCGTGGCATTATATCTCCTCATATCCTCGTATTTGGTTGGTTATATCATTCAAATGCCATTTGCCCTCTGGTAAACTAACATAACTATGGAAAATCGTCATTTTTAATGGGTAAATCAACTATAAATGACAATTTTCAGTAGCAAACTGTTAGTTTACCAGAGGGTAGTGGTGGGTAAACATCCACCACGTATGATATACCCTCAAATCCGACGGTTGGACATCATTTTCACCATTCAAGTTGCCATTTTCGATGGTATCAGACTCCCACGATATCCCATCTCTAAGTGGCTGGCTATCTCCCCATCTGTAATCAAACATGGCAATTGAACATCCACCATTTTTTTCGACACAAATCTAATTACAAATTCCCGTTCAGTTGGGAATTTACCAACCATCTTTGATTATCCCAAATATCAAACATGATTGTTGTATATCCCATCAAAAATATCCATGATATTCCGATTGTATCCCATAAAACCATTATAATTCCCACATTCCCATAAAATCGTGGCTTAAATCCACCAAATCCACCATGGTTTCTGAAAAAACTAAGGAGTCAAACGTGATCTCACGAGACAATAGGTCGAGCACCTGCCGGTGAGTCATGAGATTTTCAAGGAGAGACTTTTTGGGTGATTTTCCATAGTCTATCTACTCCAGGTTTACCAAATGTATATATATATACACATATTTGAATGATCATCATTTATATATAATGTGTGTATGTGTGTATGTATGTATGTATGTATGTATGTATGTAACATATGTATGTATTGTAATGTAATGTAATGTAATGTAGTGTAATGTAATGTAATGCAATAGAATGCAATGGAATGGAATGAAATGGAATGTAATGTATGTATGTACGTACGTAAATATGTATGTATGTCTGTATGTATGCATGTATGCATGGATGCCTGTACGTACGTATGAACGTATGTCCGTATGCATGCATGCATGTATCATGTGCACCTAAGCTTGACATGAGAGAGTGGAGAAAAGCAGAACCATTTCATCCTGATCTCTTTGTCAGAGTGTGCAGTGCACCCATTAGAAAAAACATCCGCCATCCATAGTGGTGAATTGCTGCAATATGCAATGGCTGGTGTCCAAAAATTGGACATATCGGGGATATTTCATGGTGATGTTGGGAACAGAATTCCGATATAACCCAGGAACAATTATATTCTGGATGTAGATACATGTGAAACACAGAATTGCGATACAATGGGGATATATACCAATAATATGATTTTTTGGTGTGTTGGAAAATGGAGTACGCCCTGGAACATTGCCAGTTCAATAAGGAAAAGGATGATTAAGCATTGGATGGAAGCGGGTACCCAATTTTCAGTCACCATATTATGAGTCAATGACAAGCACAATTTCCCAAGGTCAGCTTATGACCACCTGGAATCTCTTGAAATCCGGCAGCCACAACATTTCAAACCTTGTTGAACTGCGTGAAACATCACTGAACCATGATTCCTACAGAATTCCTAGCGCTTCTGCGGCCAGGCTCCCCCAAATTCTGAGCCATCTCCATGCGTTTTCTTTTGGGTCTCTCATCTTAGAATACATTTCCTCATATTAACCAACCATCCTTTCAATTTTCTGAATCATGTGCTTGTTTTTGGTGGTTCACCTAACCACTTTGTTAGGGTGCCTATCCCAAATTGTGGTGAACCCACCATTTCTTTTGGTTGTTGCACCCAATTCTGGGATGGATAGCTATGAAACTTGACTACTGTAGTGGCTCCACTGGTATCCGATTTCGGGTTGCCATGGTTATTTTTCAGTAAAACCCACTATCTCTCCCTTACATCTGCATGCGAGTTGGTTTTATACCAACTACATCCCATCAATGATACGTATATATATATATATATATTATATATACACATATGCACACATACAATGAAATACCGGCACAAAAACCCGGCAATGATATACCCTTAAACGGAGCCATGACATGGCCATATCCCCATCATTGGTTGGCTTCACATAACAATTTTGTTGCTTACTCACTTAATCATCTCACAAAATATTTACATCTACGTTTATGATCACATATACATATATATATACATACATACATATGTATATATATATATATATGTAAATATATAAATGTATGTATATATAAACACATACATATGTATATATATACACATACATACATATATATATATATATACATACATACATACATATATATATATATTTCAATAAGTTTCAATTTCTGGCTAAATCATTTCATAACTCCCCCGAAAAGTCGGGACATAACTTGGGATTCCCCTTGGGGCCTCAACCGAGGTTAGCCCACAGGGCAGTCGTAGCGTTGGGTCCAGCGCTGCATGTGCTGCAAAGGAGGGAGACGTTGATGCAAAGCGTGGCCTGGTGATTTGGAGGCTCCTGATTTCGTTTTTGATGAAGCAAGGTTCAATATATATATACATATAAAATCAGGTGTAATATGTATATAGATATATATGTATGATTATATAATATGTATACCAATGTATGTTGTGCATAAACATGCATATCATATTATGATTCGGAAACATAATATGGTTAATCATGCTTGATCCTTTGATATGATTGATCATAGTTGATCCAAAGTTTGATACGCTTTTACAATATTAGTTCATCCGTTCGCCCTATTAAGAAAAAAAGACGCCTCCAGAAACTCCACTACATCTAGTCATTTTATCGAGGTTCTTGTTAGGGTGTGCAATTAGGGGATGCAAATACTATAAATGTTCTGTCATGTCTGCATGGTATATACATGGTAATAGCCAATAGGTCAAGTGAAATCCGTTACGTACCTGCTCTATCTCGTTCTTCCAAGGTCCCAAGCAAGTTACAACGTGGCAACAAGGTGACCCCTCCTGTTCCACTGCAGTGGGATACCACACAAATTCTCACGACCTTCATTGGACGCATATCTCTGCTCATTTAGGTTCTACATAACCCAAGTTCATATAAGTACTGCAATAGATCCACTGGAACATGAATTTTAAGTGGACCATTCCGAAATTTTGGAGATCTGAAAGTTCAAGACATCACCATAAACTTGCCATAAATACCAATTTAGCATTTTCCCAATATATTTCCACTTCATATTCCCAAACAGATTCGATCGGACCAAGGAAGTCGGGCCTCCATGAATTGGATCGTCGACTCCTGTTTGGAAAGGATGCTGAGGTTACCATCAAGGATTAGAGGATGTCATATCCCAGTGTTATAAACCATTCAAAAACAACTGTTGATGATCTGGAAATTCCACTGGTCCACTAAAGTCAAGTAACATCACCATCTTTTTTTTCATGCTCCAATCCTTTGGACCTCTTCCCAACAAAAGCGACTAAAAATGCCATCCCATCATAAAGGTTGATGAAAATAGGTCTCCCTATGGGCTACAATAGTCCCCAAATCAGACAGGTACACCTCCGGACAACCAACGATCAGCCATCATCAATGATGTCCACATGTTTGAAAAACTGCATATCGATAATGGTTAAACAAAGTTAAACATCTTTGTGAATGTTCTTTTTTTCACGGAAAAATCATCTTTTGTGCTTTAATCCCATATGACCGACCCATCCACATTTGTCAATATCCCCACATGTTTGATAGTTCAACCACCACAATTAACCCCCACAGATTGAGGGTCAGATCCGAGTAAAACCCCGTTAAGCAGGCTATGTTTCAACGATTTTCCCATATGTTTGATTCAAATTCTGATGCTCAACAATCCCAATCAATTCCATCACATGCTTGATAAAATAATGCTTGTTGGTTGATGCTGAACAATCCCTATGGATGGAATTCCCATATGATGCTGAACAATCCCTATATATCCCCATGGCTAAATCCGTTAAGTCCCCAGCAAGTCATTAGCTCATCTCAAAATTGATGTAACCATGCATATTGTTGATAATCCATTGATTATTTACTAACATTATTTGATGGTGAATTCGTGGTTAACATAACCGACATAACACTCTGGTAAACTAACATAGCTATTGAAAATGACCATTTATAGGCTGATTTACCCATTAAAAGTGGTGGATCTTTCCATGGTTATGTAACAATTTACCAGAGGGTATCATATCTATTTGGGGATTCCCTGAATCCAATTAGTCCAATCGGCATCATTCCAGTGAGGGAGAACAGTGCCTCTTGAGCTGCGCCGGAAGTTTACCCATGTTTAAACCATGAGACCCCATTAAACCACCATGAAATCCCATTGAATCGCCATTAAATCACCATTGGAAATTCATCTTCCACCCCGCACCTTCGCCGGGCCGAAGGTCCGGCACGTTCGGAGCGCCGCGCCGAGCTCACGCGCCGGGCGCGACGCGGCCTGCGGTAGCCTCGGGATGGGAAAAACGACCCGTTGGTTCAGATGAGCTGAGAACTACCAGCTACCACTATCCATCAATTCATGGCTTATATATATATATATATCTCTCTCTCTCTATATATATATAGATATACATACGTGTATGGAACTATCCATGAATTCCATTGAAATTGCATAATTGTTTGATTTATTTGCAACAGCTGCTGCTCAGATTTGAGTATGGGTCAAAAATACTAAACATTCACTAAGACCTGTGGTTTTGCAGGTCTTAAATTATGGAGGTATCAGGCAGAACCCATGGATGGATCAAGACATTGGTACCCTAACATCAAAATATGGGGATTAATGGATCTTCATTCCCCAGTCCAAAATCAAAATGGTATCATTGTTTTCACCCAGCCTCCAAACATCATCATAGTGGCATCATGGAAGTCGAAAAGAGAAATTGGTGATGTTCGGGTACCAGGCTTGATGAATATCCAGTAGTCATTTCACATGGCAATCAACGAACCCAACCTGATAACGGGATTCCCGCATGGATTGTGATAGTCCTCACTGCATTGGTATAATCATGAAATAAGGTAAATGAGTTCTTGGGATGGTTTCCTCTACTAACATCTAACCATCATGCTGGGCTTTCCATTGTCCCAGGCGCGTCGATGGCGTCGGCGATCTCGGTGAGACCTGCAACAAAAATCATGAACATCTCACCATCTCATCATGACATGCAGATTTTGTATCATTTTCTATGGTTTTTTTCGAGCCCTAGGATAATTTTCGAATGGGAATGAACATAGCCCCCTAGATCAGGAGACGCCTCATCATATACTAAAGAGTCGCCAATTCATGGTTTTTTATGTTCTCTTTCCTGGTGTAGACCCATGGCCAATTTGATCTCAACCATGTACTCATTGGATACTGTTCTCAGGTTGGGATGATTGGAATATCTTTGGACATGTACCCAAACATCAATGATTTATCTACCTTTCACATTAGAGGCGCGCTCAGCTCCCAGTTGTATCCTCAGTATTGGTTCTAGCTATCACTCCCAAACCCGCAAAAATGGCCCAAGTAATGTTTTTGCTGGCTACAGTCTGTGCATTGTATCCTCTTTCACTGTCCTGTTGGTTGTATCCCCCAAATGGTTGATGTACACCCCATGGCTAGAGTGCGGGGTTTTGCGACCGCCGGATGATGCTTTACGTGCATAAAACCAATTTGATATGGGGTGAGACTGGTAATGGAACAAGTAAATCCCGCGCAAGGCGGGTGGCGGAAGTTTCCAAGGTTAAGGACTTTGACACTATAGGATCCAAAGACTAGGTTTGCCTACAGGAGATGCAGCGGATTCTCACAGCTTCTCAACTCTTCTAAGGGCTTCTCACTTCTTGTCAGCTTTTTTCAACGACCCTCATCTCTGTCCAGCTCTTCTTGACTCTCCTCAACTCTCTTTTCACGTCTCTTCCCTCTTCTCAACTCTTCTCAGCTCATCTCGACTCACCTCACCTCAATTCTGCTCGCCTATTTTTTCCCAGCCCGGTTAAAGTGACACAAGTGGAAACTTGTTCAGCTGTTTTTCCAGTCGCTCGATTCGTTTGACTCGTTCAAGTTGCGTTCGTCTTATTTCAAGGAAACTTTACCTTCGGTGCAGCTATCCGTCCGTCTCTGACATCTTCTTCGATCGTCTTATCATTCGCTGCTACACCATCACTGTTTCAACTTTGCAGGTTTCTACTGATCATGCCGTTTAAACATGCCAACATGAGCGTGAGCAGCACAGCTGCACGCTCCCCGCTGAAGAACTGACAGCCAGGTCATGTCTATGCAGGTTTAGAAAACAAACATGCCACTTAAACATGGCAACATGTGCTTGAGCAGCACAGCTGCACGCTCCCCGCTCAACATCATCAGCGCCAATCTGCATGAAAATCTGCTGCCGCATCCGAATTCGCAACCTTCATGCAGCCACTACAGTACGATTTATGAATCTCAGCTGCAGAAGACAAAAATATTTCGCACACAGCTGCAGCAGTGAGGAACCTTGACGCAACCATTCCACTGCGATCTGCACAGACTCCATTGCGAAACACAAGGGCACAGCACCAGCAAAGAAGAGAAAAAGTCACCTGGAACCCTCAGTCACACTGCGCGCGCAAATCGAGCCGGATTCGGCAAAGCGACGACGCCTAAGCCCGTCGCGCACGCGAGCCAACTTTTCTGCAACGAAACCTCCGTTTACCCGAAAAAGCACAATGTTTCGTGCAAATCCTAACATTCAAATCGCATCCATGATGTAGCAGTTCCAATGCGATCTGCCAAGCATGACTTGCAAAACACAAACAGAATCGCAAGTACCCTTCGAGAAGCTTTGACGCATCCATTCCACTCCGATCTGCACAGATTGACATGCAAAACACAAAAGCATAGCATCAACAAAGAAGAGAAAAAGTCACCTGAAACCCTCAGTTACATTGCGCGCGCAAATTGAGCCGGATTCGGCGGCAAAGCGACGACGCCTAAACCTGTCGCGCACGCGAGCCAAGTTTTCTCTGCAACGAAACCTCCGTTTACCCGAAAAAGCACAATGTTTCGTGCAAATCCTAACATTCAAAATGCAGCATTGATGCAGCAGTTCCAATGCGATCTACCGAATATGACTTGCAAACCATAATCAGAATCGTAACCTCTCTGCTCTACTGTTCTCTTCCCTACTCTACTTTTCTCGACTCTACTCTACTCAACCTCTACCCTTACTCAACTTCTACTCTACTGCTACCTCTACCTGTGCCTCTACTCCACTTCTACTCACCTCTACTCTGCTGTCCTCTACCCTACTCTGATCTACGCAACTCTGCTCTAGTCTACTCTACTGATCTCTCGTCTTCTCTACTCTACGCAGCTTTACTCTGCTCTACTTCTACTTCTACTCTACTTTGCTCTGCTCTACTCATCTCTGCTCTACTCGTCTCTACTCATCTCTGCTCTTCTCTTTGCTACTCTGCTATACTCTACTCTTCTCTACTCTACGCTTCTCTACTCTACACAGCTTTTCTCTACTCTACACAGCTTTTCTCTACTCTCTACTCTAGTCTACTCTAGTCTACCCTAGTCTACTCAAGTCTACTCTAGTCTACTCTAGTCTACTCTAGTCTACTCTAGCCTACCCTAGTCTACTCTAGTCTACTCTAGTCTACTCTAGTCTACTCTAGCCTGCCCTAGTCTACTCTAGTCTACTCTAGTCTACTCTAGTCTACTCTAGTCTACTCTAGTCTACTCTCTACTCTACTCTAGTCTACTCTCTACTCTACTCTCTGCTCTCCTCTCCTCTCCTCTACTCTACTCATCTCTCCTCTTCTCTACTCTGCTATGCTCTACTCTTCTCTATTCTACTCATCTCTACTCTACACAGCTTTACTCTACTCTACTCTACCTTTAGTCTACCTCCACTCGACTTCTGCGCAGGTGCCAACTGGACAATGATCTTTTAGCTAGTGAGAATGTGACTTCATGATTTCTTAACGCAGGTGTTTGGGCAAGTGAGAATGTGACTTCATGATCTCTTAACGCAGGTGCCAACTGTACACAATGATCTTTGGGCTGGCGAAAATGTGGCTTCATGATTTCTTAACGCAGGTGCCAACTGGACACAATGATGGTTGGGCTAGTGAGAATGTGAAAGTCTGTAACTCGGAGTTTCCTCCATGAAACTTCCTTTGATAATAATGGGAAAATAATGGGAACATGACTAATCTCTTCACCTTGTACTAAACACCACCCACAAACCATGGTGGATGTATGGGATTTCCGCGTAATTGGGACCATGGAATGGGGCTGTTTACTGTTAGGAGGATGTGATATTCATCTAATATCTCACCAATAATCATTCATAAGCATTAAGTAAACGTTAAAAACCCATTATTATCCCATTATTATCCCAACATTATCCCATTAGATAACCTATTCTTATCCCACTATTATCCCATTAGATAACCTATTATTATCCCACTATTATCCAATGATTATCCCATTAGACATCCCATTATTGCCCCATTAGATATCCTATTATTATCTCATTAATCTACCCTTATCTAATTCGTGAATTTCCGAGCCCTCGAAGAAATCGCCTGGCAGAGGACGACGCCGGCGACGTGTGCGACGCGTCGCGTGCTTCGCGTCGCCGCCGGCCGTGGCCGTGGCGCCGGGACCTAGCGATGCTGGGCTCATTTAGGCCATGAGAAATGCTGCACCAAAGAGATCGAAACATAAGGGTTCAACGGGTTGAAGATGATTTCACCAGGGAATCCAGCTGAAGCATTCTCACCGCTTCACCAATTTGAGTGTTTTTAGTCTCGAAAAGTTTAAGCGTTTTACTGTAGCGTCTGTTGTTGAACCATTTAGCTGTTTTCTTCTTGAACCATTGACTTGTTTTAAGGTTTGAGCTGTTGAAACATGTTGAAAGGCTTATTTGTTGCACCCTTTTACCGTTCCATCGCTTTGCCGTTTCACGGGTTTTAACGTTCAACGGATAAACCGTCTTACCGCTTAACCATTTGAGCGTTGGCCGCTTTACCGTCGAACTGTCCGACCGATGAAATGCTTAGCAGTTAAACCATTTTTGCCTTTTCACGGCTGTATCGCGTTTACCTTTTACGTTTATTTTTTCAGGATTTAGCCGCCTTGCCTTCCAACCGTTTTAGTGTATATACATACATTTTAGTTGCGTATATGGACGTATATAATAGGGGAACATCTAACTTATAATATATAACTGGATATACGTACATGGATAATATATATATATATAAATATATAAATAGAAAATATATATGGAGGGGACCTTCATGTATAGAATGACGGGGTTCTGAATCCACACTTGCACCTGCAGCAACCCTGGGCATTTTTCCAAGGCCAACATTCGCACCATTGTAAGATCTACGGTAAGTGTGGCAAAATGATGACGCCAGTAGTTGCAGAAATAAGGGAAACAACATAAGGCAAGTACAACCAACACTTTTGCCGGCATTTTACGTCTTTAGAACCCAACGTATGTCCGATAATATCAAAGTCCAGGTAGAAAATGGTTGAGTATCGGTGTTTTTCCCCACATCTTTGTGTGGGGTTCTTGTTTTTGATTCTGTATCCCGCCGCCTCGCCCGCCTCGCTCGCCCGCCTCGCCCACACACCACTTTGTCACCAACCATCTTTCACACACAACTTTGTCACCCACCATCTTTGACACACCATCTTTCACACGACTTTGTCACCCACCATCTTTGACACATCAGCTTTCACACCACTTTGTCACCCACCATCTTTCACACACCACTTTGTCACCCACCATATTTGACACACCA
>Ga0126342_10009015_pt1 | contig 17871 bp, 19 predicted proteins | sample Cyp1metagenome_FD_92528 | JGI IMG/M metagenome (GOLD analysis project Ga0126342, IMG submission 92528) | Coral microbial communities from Lord Howe Island, Old Settlement Bay, Australia - Cyphastrea 1 metagenome | ecosystem: Host-associated > Invertebrates > Cnidaria > Coral ... | reverse complement strand
TAAATGGATAGATAGATAGATAGATAGATAATTAGATGAAAGAGAAAGAGAGAGATAGATAGATCGATAGATAGATAGATACATAGAAGATAAATAGGTAGGTAGGTAGATTGTGAGAGAAAGAGCGAGAAAGAGTGGGAGACCTCAAGCACCTTTCGGTCCATCAGTGGATTCGCTCTGCCATCCCTAATTCCCAACAACCAACCTCTCCTATAGGTTTCCTATTTTTAAAACTTCCGCCACCGCCTTATGCGGTACTACTAGTATTTTAGTTTCAAAAATATATATATATATATATCAATTCAAATAAATTTTGAATATATATTTATTATTTTATATAATAAAAAATATTATATTATATAATTATAATTTTTATTATATTATTTTATATTATTTCCATGCCATTCCATTGCACAATTTTAATTATAAATATATATTTGTATTATACTAAATTACATTACCCTAGACTATAATTACAACTACAACTACAGCTACATTAGACTAGACTGCACTACAATAATTACATTACACTGCGCTATACTACACTCCGCTACACCACACAACGCTTCACTACACTGCACTACATTACATTACACTACCCACCGCTACACTACACCACACTACTACACTACACACCACTACACTACACTACACTCCACTACACTAATTACATTACACTACACTAAATTACACTACACTCCACTACACATACTACACTACACTACACTAACTACAACTACAACTACAACTGCAACTACAACTACAACTACGCTACACTAATTACATTACATTACACCACACCACGCTACATTACAGTAACCACAACTACAGCTACAGCTACAACTACGCTATTTTACACTACACTACACTACCCTACATCGCATTACGCTACACTCATTACTCCACGACAAACGCAACTGCAACTACACTACACTAATTACACTACACCATTACTACAACTCCACTACACTACGACTACAACTACAACTGCACTACACCACAATACATCGAGCAGTTACCAGGTGACCACTGCAACCATTGTAACCATTCCAAAAAACATAACTCCAGCCACCTTTCAGTCCATCAGTGGATTCACTCTGCCATCCGTAATTCACAACAACCAAGCTCTCCTATAGGTTTCCTATTTTTGAAACTTCCGCCATCGCCTTGCGCGGTACTACTCGTAATCTATTTATGTTTTCTTTTTCATTTCTTCTCAAATTCTCCATTTTACGCATTTGGTCTCAATTAAACTCTTCTCATCTCTTCTCAATTCTTCATTGCTCTTCTCATGTGGCATTCTTTTATTTATACCATGTTCTTTTATTTATATATATTTTATTTTTTCTCAGATTTTCTCACCTCTTTTCTTAGCAACTCTCATGTCTTCTCATCTCTTCTTTTCTCGCATCTTCTAAGCTCTTCTCAGCTCTTCTCAGATCTTCTCAGCTGATCTCAGCTCACTTTCAGCACCTGCGCCAAAACCGGATCTCAGCGCCAAACCCGTGCTAGACGCCCGGAATTATCTCGCACCCGCCGCGCGGCAGACCTTCCCCATATCTTCCGAAAAAACATTCTGTGCTACAAAACATAGCATCTTGCGCATCAGCTATCTTCCAAAGTCGCTTCGCATACGAGACTTCCCTCAAAGATTGAAAATTTAAAATAGCAAAACGAAGCGTTCGTGTAAGACTTCCCTCAAAAATTAAAAAATTGAAAATAATATTACAAAGCTTTCGTGTAAATTTCCCTCAAAAATTAAAATTAAAGATATCAAAACGAAGCTTTCGTACGAGACCTCCCTCAAAATAAACATCCATTACAATAATATCCATTGTACAATAATATTTATTCCAATGATATCCATTGCAGTGCCAGTAATATGCAGTAACATTATATTAGAGTAATATCCATTGCAGTGATAAATATTGCAGTGAAATTAATTGCCCAGTAATATTCATTGAATAATAACATTCATTGAATAATGACATCCATTACAATAATATCCATTGCAACGATAGTCCTTGCAATGATATCCATTGTAGTGATATCCATTGGACAGTAACATTCATTGTACAGTAATTTCCATTGCACATTAAAGGACCAAGGATAACGGAAGGAGGACAAAAAATAAAGGATGGAAAATGGAAAACAAATAATACATAGGACGGAAGACAATTAATAGAGAAGGGGATGCGGACAAAATGAACAATAAATAAAAATGGAGGACCGAAAATGGAGGACCAATAGATAATTAAAGATTATTAACTACTTTATCAAACGCTATTAGGAAAAACATATCCTTCCTTTTTCAGTACTACGCAATTTAAGAATCTAAGAAAAACTTATATTATATATATATATGAATCTTCAATAAATTGCATAATACTTGTTTGGTTTCTTCCTTATAATTATATTAATTCAGGTGGTTTGTACTGTATAATGTATAAAATGTTCTACCAATTACACATATTCTGCCGATTTTCTTTTGTTCCAGCATAAGATGGATCCCTTAATTGTTGAGATCTTCATTATCAAGATTGAAAGGAAGCCCAGGAATGCTTTGCATATCCTTCTCATCCTCACTAGATTTATTTGGCATCAATGCGGCGTAGTCCTCTCCTTTCAGGACAGGCAATTGTTGCTAAATTGCATGTCAATGATAGATTTTGTCAAGGAACACCAAAATCATAGCTCCTGCATTTCGTGCATTCATGGGCGACATCCCAAAAAAAGGTGAGGTTGTGCCCAGGTTGAGTCCACGGCGAAACCTTAGACAACGGCGACGGCAGGTGAGTAAATCTTGTGTCAAGTAAAGCAAACAAACGACCTCTTCAGGGCTTGTGCTCTCCTGTTTTGAAGTGCGATCATTCTCATTCATTCTGAAGTCTCTGGCGGATTCGGCTTCTCGGAATTTAAAATGACACGGACACCTCACATTCAAACAGAAATGCTTCAAAAGCAACCAAATTGTTGGAACATGCTCTATGATCTCACGAGGACAAAATATAAACAAAGCAAGAGGCCTCCCATCCTGTCCAGTGGATGCTTGAAATCGATCTTCGGGCAGTTGATGAACATGCAGTTCACCTTGACCTTGGTCACTTGCAGACTTGAACAAGTCGAGGAACATCTGAGGTCTTCCGCGGTCCATCTCCAGCTCCGGCCTGAATTCGCTTGGAGATGTACTGCACCATGGCAGGGCTAAACTCTCCATGGACCTCCCAGGCTGAAGCATGAACCAAAAATCTATACAAATCTATGAATGGGATCCAGTCACATCACCAACGACAGTGGCCCCACCAGGATGGAGTCCACTTTGAGTGTAGGATACACACAGTCAAGAATTTGGACGTACCTAGGTACATCAGGGCATGTGCTGCCTACTGCTCCAGTTAGAATCTTGCTCTCAAGTCTACGAACAAGAGGAAGAGAAGCAAATTGTCTCGTTCTGTGTCATTCAATGATGCTTATGCTTACAGAATGTCTTTCACGATTCCAAGCTGTGTCTGAGACTAAGAGCAACACTCCTCCAAATTCGTTGGGATCTGATCGGCATCCGGATAACAGTGGATAACCTGCAGCAAGCCGCATATGCTGTCCTTCTGCTGGCCTTCTGCCCTTCTTTCCATTTCACAATGCTTCGGTCTGCTAGTGACTTTAGTGGCTCCCGCTGCCTTCACCCATCTGGCTTCCTCGTTCTGCTCAATGTACTGCAAAGCTCGATTGATTTGGCTCATGTTGGCACGCTTTGTAAAGTACCTCATGATTCAGAGACTTCAATCAAGGATCAACAGCCGAGCACTAAGGTACTAAGGTGCAAACACAACACCCTGGTCTTGCAGATTCTTCAGCTTCTGATGCGCCCACCTCAATCTCAATGGAAAGCCATGGAAAGCCATGGAAAGCTTCATAGCAAGAGTGTATCAAATTCGTCCAAATTATGGCAAGACCTTGCACAAGGTCCCGGCTCCTCAGCAACTCGCTTGTGCACGAACCATTGAATCACAAACCTGGCTGCCTAACAAGGACCGAAACGCAGGCGGCATCACAACAGCTTTAGAGCAAATTTCAAGAAAGCATCTGAACATCATTTACGCACCATTCTACCCGAACCTTTGAATGGCTCATCAGTTGCAGGAAAGCAGTGAAGATGGACACTCGGGCGAATGTCAGCATCACCTGGGCTCGTCACAGGCCAGCGTACTGTACAGTAAAAGAAACTAAGCAAGAACGCTTGCAAAAGGGGGAACAGAAGTGTCCATCCTGCGCTTTCTTGCTGGCAGCTTTTCGCACAGCACTGCTTTTTTGCATGCAAGTGGCCATGGTGGTAGTAATGCCATAGTAGATGTAGAAGTACGTCAACATCTGTGGCGATTCTTGGCGCTCTAAAAAATAGACACATCAAGAGCATTAGCTTCTGGTTCCTCAGAAAGATTCACAAAAGCTTTGGACTAGGTACTCATCAGTACATTCGTCACCTCTCATTCATCCTTACATTGCGACCTCGGGATGAAGAAGCACCACAGCTGTGAAGGCGAAACCTGGCAAGTTAAAACATGCTGTTGGTCCGGCTACTCAGGTTACACCAAAGAGGTCTGCCAAAGGCCAGTTGTCATGGAGCAGATTCAACCGCTCGTAATGCAAACTCGAACTTGTATCGCTTCGAGGCTTGATTTGGAGCCTTTTCATCTTGAGCAGTGAAAAAGCTCTGTTGAGCTTCTCAATCCAGAAAGCAGTATCATTGCTTAAAGTGTTTAAAGTCTTCAGTGGATTCTATATCCTTCTCTGGCATTGCAATTCAATGAATAATCTACATTACGAATGCGTGAAACATTGGAATGAAGTAGTGTCTAGGAACACTTGCATCAATGGGATCACAATCAGAATATGCTTTCAAAATCCATGTCTTCATAATATATATAACATGCAGGAACACGGATGTAATTACAGTAATACATCTTTTAGTCATGGCCACATGATACAATTCTGTATCTCTTGTATGTCTTTGATTGCAAATGCCGGACTTTCATATTATGTATATATATACATATCCGGAATATATATATATACATATCCGGATTCAACTGCTTAAAGCGAGCCAGCACAACTCACCAACAGCAAACCACACACCTGGGAACAAATGAAGAACAAGTGAGTTTGTGCCAAAGCAAGGACAGATTTCGGTGGAAAATAAACAAGCCTGCCGGCCCTGGAGAAACATGGGGAATGATGCGGCATCACAACACTACAAAGAATGAGAATCATCAACCAGAAGTACACAGGACACATCAGATGCAGCGGCCCAGGCCAAACAGAGACAAAATGGAAGAAGTTTGAAGAGGGAGGTTTGAAGAGGGAGATAGCAGTCTCCAATGCAGACAAAGTAGCTTAGACAAATTGGGAATGGTCGAAAACGGAGAACCCAAGAAACGAATGTTCACTAGAGACCAGGGACGGCAAGTAAGCAAAAGAACAGAAAGTTTGAACATGCCTTCATTTTTCTGATGTGCACTAAAACTCAGCCAAGGCCAAGGCAAAGAAAGCAGGATGTGCATTGATCTCACGGGGCCTTGGATTTCAGAATCGCCAGAATGGCTACACGCAGCGTGACCCGTGCAGACGTGCATCCACAGGGTACTGAGGACTCGGCAGAGTTGGCCGGTTGATCTTAAGCCATAGGCCGCAAAATGCAAACAAGCCCATCACCAGGAGAAAGGAGATCGAGTAGATGGCTGCCAACCTCGTTAAGTTGCTTCCTAGACGCCTTTTATGGTCTCAAGATGTCTCAAGGCTGTGCTCAAGGCACCCAAATAATCCGTCCTAACTACCGTGTAGGGTTCATTCCCGTGTAAGACTTCATTATTCAAAGATTGGACACTGGCAATCTATTCTTTGTATTTCTTTCTTAGATTACTTCAGGCTCCAGCAAAGTGATGTCTCCATTCAGCATTACGCACATTGATGAGCAAACTCCGAAGAACACCAGGATAGTGTAGTGCCTCACAGAAAGCATCAATCATCAGCAGGTGGTTCAGATGGTCGGTCCAGAAGATATGTGACTGTGCTCCCTGCGGAGTGTTTCGCCAGGAATTTGTCTCGCTGAAGAATTCTGGCAAGCACCTTTCGCGTTTGCAACCAGTTCTGCGCAGATTGCACGTTCTTGTGACTCCAGGAAGAAATACAAGCAGCACGCCTGTCCCCAGCCATTCTCTGGAACAGACCAACGACCTGTCTTGGAGTCTCCAATAGAGTGTGGCTCCAACCTCTAATTAATTGTATCACATCAAATTCGCTAATCTACGAAGCCAAATTCAAGAAACATATGTCTCATGGTTTCAATAAGGTTTTGATATGGTTTTGGAATATGATTTTGATACGCTTTGAATCTGGGATTATGATTTATATAGATATGGTTTTTGGATATGATTTTGAGATGATTTTGGATATGAAATCGAGATGGAATCGATGCGGTTTGGATATGATTTTGACATGGCTTTGATATGGTTTAGGAACCAAGTGACTTTGTGGGGTTCCCGTGGGTTGGCATGAAAAATGGAAACGGGGTAGACTTCTCAAGTGTTTTTTGATTTTGATACGATGTGTATATGATGTCTATATGATTCTGATGTTTTCAAAACATATCCCAAAGAACCATATGAATTGCAAAAAAACAGAAGTCACAATTCTGAGCCACATCAAAATCACGATTTTGACCATATCAGAAACATGCTGAAACCATATCAAAATCATGACTGCAAAAACAGTCCACGAAACGAAAATTCCTGAACCATATCCAAACTATATATATATAGATATTGAGTTTCAAAACCCTCCCTTCTAGAAGAGCCTGCTAATGTCTTTACTTTAATTCTTTGCAAACCTATCAAACATATCTGACTCCAGGCGTTTGTTGAGTCTCTGGCTCCAACATAACTGGTCAGAACTGAGCCAGAAAGCACCAGTAAAGCCTGCACAGCAAGAAAATTGCAAAAGATGTCTATGGACAAAATTGCAAGGCAATGGTAAGCGATAGAAAGCCAGCGTCAGCAATCTGGGGCAGCGGCATCAATTGCAACCACGTCTCTGAGGAAAGGACCAGCGACCTCAGCTTCTTGCACTATACCCTTTCAGGATGACTGTGCAAAAAGTATGACAATAGATATTCTGGGACTCAAGCTCTCTCAGCTAGAAAGGCCAGAGCAAACCCTGATTTGTCACCTCATTGAAACGCAATCCGCCGGTCCATGCAAGTCTGCAATAGATTCAGAATGATTCAGATGCGCCAACTGGCTGTAGGTGTCAGACCTGTGAGTTCATCCAACGGGAGCACAGCCTCTCTGTGGAGTGTCAGATTCCAACAGAGCAAGACGGAAGACTATTGCAAATGCAAACGCCCACACAAAAACAATCAAAATAATCTAAAACACTTTTATGACATCAAAACTTCAGAAGCCTTTGGACAGTTTTTGAAATGTCTGGTGTCACAAATGCTTTGTGCTCAGGTCCGAACCACTGCCAGGCTTGGTAGCACACAATTGATAATAGAGACAGCTACCCACATGTTGCGAAGCGTCTTCGGAAAAACACCTGAAGCAAAAATACTGCAGCAGTTAGGGGCAGCATTCAACGAACAACTGGGCCCAGCCTGGCTTCTGCTCTTCAACAAAATTTGCAGACGTCTCAAAACCTAATAGGAACATGTGGGAACATGTGGGAACATGTGGGAACTATATACGTGTCAATCTCCGAGGCAGACAAAAGCGAACAGACAAGAGGCTAGACCAGTGTCTGAAGTGCTGGGGCTAAGACCAGACACCCCAAGCATTGCTGAGGAGAAGCCAAAAAAGATTGAATTCCAGAAAGGTGGCTGCCTGTCACCGGCAAAAACGTCAAAGTTTCTTTCAATATTAGGAGCGTCAGGGTGTCTTGAGTGCACCTCTCCCATGCAAAGTTATCGTACAGCTGCCCCAGTCCAGCATCCTTCAAGGCAAAAACTCAGTTGTGGTCAAAAATAGTTCAATCCAAAAACAGCGGATCACAGCTTTTCTTCTGCTCACGTGGAACGGTGTATTTATCCTGCAAAAAGATCACACAGAACGTTCCGAGGATAAAGAAGACTGACCTTGCGGAATGGCTCACTCATACAGTGGCAATGTGCAAGTGCAAAGTGATGGCAGTGAGAATGCATCCGCGAGGGTCTGACAAGTGAAACACAAAGAGTGCGGAGGCAACGGCCGAGCTCTCCTGACAGAAACCACAAGAATCATAGCTGACTGGAGTGCTTCCAGCCCATGCGAGTGTAGTTGTAACTCAAGCCAACGCAAACAATCGAATTTGGAGACAGGTCCAAAGAGGTGCGAAGGTCATGATCAAGGTGTACTAACTATTCACAAGGTGTTGGAACACCAATGTCTAAATCGTTTCAAGAGCTGTTTATGTCCTGCATGCCCATCAGCATGCAAGCAGCGAAGAAGCCCAAAATGCAGATTGCAGTTGGCACCTGTGTTGCACTGCGTTCACTGGCATGTTCTAGCAGCCTCTAGGACTCATGGTTTCGTCCCAAAAGAACAAATCACCGTTTAGATTTAAATGGCAAATATATTGATATATAATGATATATAAGGTTTTGGAATTGGGGGTGCCCAATCTTCAGACAACCCCTCGTGGCCTCTAGTAAACTCAAGACGTCACTAAGGGCGACACGCTCTCGATCCCCGAAAACATCGGGGAGCACTTCAAATAATCCGCAGCACTCACCGAAGACACCACTCCTGTAGCTGTGTACCTCAAAGTTCGGGCAATGTCAAGCTTTATGATGCAATTCTGGGTTTAAAAGGGAAAAAGTGAAACATTGGTCTTTACAAGAGAAACTGACCACAGGATCCACAGGCATGTGTGGTATCTCAAATTATTCATGCGTTCATATCTTTAGCATGTACAGTTCGCATTGGTGTCTCCTGAGAAGCAAACGACAGTATTGTGAGGCAGGCGGCCACTGAAGCTGTCCTTAAAAATGAACGAGTTCAAAAATACGTCCAATTTGTCGAGATTTGTCAAAATCTTTCGAGTCGCACAAGCTGTCGAGCTCCCGGCTGTTTCGTTGAAGAGTTCAGCAATAAGTTGTAGATCCCGCCGTTCAAAGGGAGTGCTGTCACCACCTCCGAAGGCTCGCCGAAGGCTCGCCAAAGGCAGTTTGAGCAGCATTCGTGACACGCTCTCGTATGCATCTGCATATGCTGCATATGTATAATGTATGTAAATGGTATGCATATATACTGTACATATATACTGTATATGTACAATTATGCATATGCAGGCCAGATAAGTTGCGCCTCACCGTAGACACTACGAAAGCAATACAGCGTCAATGAAGACATCATTGTGCAAATGGGAGAGAACCTTGGTGACAAGATCCAAAACTACCACACTGTAACAAAGCTATCAACTTCACGCTGGAAAAAATATCAGCTCCCCGCACGCCGGCATTTTTTGAGAGCTCTCCAACGACATAAAAACCTTTAAGGCGGACGGTGGCAAATGACCAAATGAAGCTTCCAGATGCTTCCAGTTCAATCTGCATGAGCCCCTGAACCACTGAGAGCAGCACAGCTAGCAGTGATATCATTCCCACAAATCGCAGTGCTTGGCAGCTCTCCGATCTTATGGGAATCATCTTCCTGCCAAATGGCACGCTACCGTACCATGCAGCCAAAAATACCAGCTTGAAACATAGGTCCTCCTGTTCAGTCGCTTGTGCAAAATTCTTTGGAACATCTGTGATTCCAAACGTTTGGCCTGCAGCCGGACAAGAACTGAAGCCGTGAACAGTCGGGTCACAAAGGGAGAAAATCTGCACGCCCACTGCTAAGTTCCCAGCCCATGGTTTCTTCTGGTTCTGCACCTCTTTAGCTTGAAGATCTTCAAGCCAGCATTGCCAGTGCTGAAAGACCCATCGATCCTTTTCGATCCTTTGGCATCGGCAGGACTGAGGATCCGAACCGAACTGATCAGAAACAGTCTGCTCTCGGCATTCGCGAAGGAATTGAGAGGATGGCCTGTCGCAAAGTCCCTGGTTTAATGGCTAATGGCAATGGCAATCTATGGCAATGTCATGCGAGTAAGTGTCAGTAAATTACCTCACCACGGAAAAGGATTAACTCTTGAGTTAGTCTTAATATGTCTTAATTGCGTATTGAATCCACTTGTTTTATATTGTGTCTCCTAAGGCTTCAATTCCTATACTAACTTGCATCCAACTGCGCCCTTTGCCTGTCGCGCAAATCTCGCTCCTTCAGGTTCATCCTTCAGTCGAGAATGAAAGTGCCCAAGAGGAATGGAATAGCAAAGAGATGCAAAGAGCACAGGTAGCCTGTAGCTTCGGCAGATTCCTCAAGTTTTCTTGATCTCTTTCCCTTTGTTTCTGTAAGTAGCAGGCAACAACGTGTGCCGTGCTTTCTGCTTCTCTCGGGCAGCCTCGCTGCAGCACTCTGTGGGCGCAATCAAATCAATAAAACTCACGAGGCTCGTGCAAACATTCTGAGATTTCTACATCTTGCAGAAGCCTTTGCTCAAAAAATGTAGCAGTCGTGCTCCTTCGCATACCTGGACCAACGGCAAGTCTGCAAGGGACGGACAAAATTGGCATTTGTCCAACAGCCAAGCTCCTCAACCTCTGGTACATATGTAAGAAAATTAATTCTGGTTTTGAACATCAGATTAACTAGAATGGAAGAGCGGCTCTTAGAGAAATCAGCCTGGCTCAAGAGGATCTGCCATCTTGAACCACAAGGCAATTCAAGATACGGATAAATGATATGTGTATATATAATGTGCAATTGCTCAAACCAGGTGTCATTGATGATATTTAATGTCCGTTGATTTTGCCCATTGATTTGCATTCAATCTTCTGTCAAACACATCCTTGCTTTTTCGTGCTGGGAGAGCTGTAGGCTGGTGTATTTGAGCATAGAAGCATGTCAATGTCAATGAAGCATGTCAATGTCAATGAAGAAAAAAGCCAAGAGTCAAAAGCTGAACTTGATGCTTGCTGAAGTCTCACAAGTCAACCAACACTTAAAGATCTTAAAGGCTCATGCAGGCTCATGGTCTCAAGCACATTTTCCTGCGGCCGCAAGTCCTGTCTTTCTGACTCACAGCCGGTGAGACTGCTTTGTCCTAGGGGCAAAGCATGCCAGTGTCGCAGCACGTGCACCATGAATCACTATGAATCACTATGAATCACTATGAATCACTATGAATCACTATGAATCACTATGAATCACTATGAACATAGGCCAGGCATGGCCAGGCATGGCCAGGCATGGCCAGGCCGTGGCCAGGCCGTGGCCTGGCTTTATGCATCCAACGCCTGCAGAGCCTCAAATCGAACAGGCTACGAGACTCTACGAGACTCTACGAGACTACTCCAATCTACCTATAGTATCCTATAGTACCATATTTCTCGCAGCTCGCAAATCTTTCCTCGAAATGCTCAAGCTTGGCCCACTTAGCCAGGAACCATCTCTTCTTTCTTCTTTTTCACCCTGATCAAATGACCCTGAAACCTGGCATCAAAGAGCAAACCAGTCCTGCCGATTTATGTCTTTCGAGGTAATGTCACTGCCGGTGTGACCATACACATGCATTGTTCGCTTCTTCGTCCGTGATGGTCGAATGGTCCAGCGACCTGTCGAATCTATCACGTGCTTGTCGTTCTGAAACATCATGGGTCATGCGAGTCGCACGTTTGACATTTGATACTGGACAAAGTATACTGCCTCAGCGAGGGAAGCGCACCCATCACATAGACCCTGTAGATCCTGAAATCTGTGTCTGTGCGCAAAAGTGATATTAAAATATCCTATCTAAACAGTTTGAAACCTCTCGCAGAATCCAGGATGGGGTAGCTTCATTGCCCAAGGTTTAGACTTTGCTGACTCAATGGGATTGCCGTTCATCGTAAGGGAGATGAGCTTTGGCAACTTCCTCAAGCGATCCACTGCTGACAGCCTGCACAGGAAAGACCATACTGCACCAACGGGAAGATCAACCGGACCTCTCAAAATCAAAGGTCAAAATTTGTCAAAATAAGATGATCCATCATGATCCAACATGATCCGACGGTTGATCGTTTTCTCATGTTTTCTCCTGAGACCTACCAACTCCAGTTGGGGAAAACTCGGACTTGTGCATGCCTATGTCGAATCTATATCCAGTTGCATTTATATAAAGGAAAAAAATCAACTCTCCATACTGTGGCCTGGTGATGCAGTTGCCGTGCATGTAGAGTGCCTTCAGGTTGTAGAACCTTCCACCAATGGCCAGCTCTGAACCAACTGGGCAAATCAGCTAAAGATAACTAAACTGCATAGAATTCTGAGTCAAAAGCCTGAGCAAATCTGCTTCCACTGTCACCTTTGCTTTGCAGGAGCTGTTGATTGTTGTATTTGCATCAAACACGTCCCAGACTGAGAATCAAGCTAGCTGATTGAAGGATAGGTCCAACCACTGCAGGTTCAGCAAAGGATTTGGAAGCCGAAACCTCAGTCAATGGAATAAAATCAAAATGACAAACACAGATTGTAGGGCTGGCTCAAGCTATCCATAGATCTAAGGTGCAACTCCAACGTTTGTGGAAGACCGGAAACAGACTCCAGCATGTTGTTGTTGAGCTTCACAGAAGTTGTCACCTGGGACGACAATTGTACAGTGGTCATGAGCCTCACTTGCAAACAAGGTGTTTTGCTGCGCCTTTCGGACAACCACTCTCATCTTGGGCTCATTTTCTTTGGCCTGCAAGCTTTTCGCATCAACTGATCCACATAAATGTGCCATAAATGCATCGACTACAGTTGATATCATCATGATCTCGTGTGATTTCCTTTTGGTGATTGGAATGGACTGAAATCATGACGGAATTGGATCGATCTTGCGCTGAGCGCTAATCTGTGGGCCTTGGACGTAGGTGAAGCCACACCTTGGTGCTGGGCGAAGCATGGCATCGGCGATTCAGCTAGGCTTTAGGTCTGCCACTTTCTGCATCGCCTGCCTCCTAACAGAGTCATAATCAAATGATATCAAATGAAATCAAGTGTGCTCTCCAATCGGTTGGTGGCCATTTGTCGACCCAATCTATTTAATACATTGCGATTGCAGCAAACATGGAGCACCATGGAAATCTCCGCTCCTTCTCTCTCTCCCCTGCAGATCGCGGCTTGAGGCCACTCCGCGGCTCCTCAGATTGCAGAAACATTGAAGGACCCAAGGAATTTCCTATGAGAACTTGTACGAGTATATGGAAATTCAAAAAAATTGTGCATCGTCCTCTGTCTCAAGCTCGAGACAGCTGCGTAATTCCTCTCAAGATTGATCCATGGGTTTTCAAAGCGTTTGACTGCAGTGCTTGATTCACCAGCCTTGAAGGAGTAGTCAAGAGGCGGTGCATTTGCAACGAGCACTACCTGCCCACTGTTCATATAAACATACACACATACATAATCATACATGTATGCATTGTTCACAAGAAAGAACCCTAGCAAGTACAGCAAGTGCCAGAATATCATCCCAAATGTGGCCTCTTTCTTTTCTTGGCCTGCATTAAGTGCTACATTCAAGCGTTGAGGACAAAAACATAAGCAATTCGTTCACATGTAACCTTCCAACTACCTGGTGCAGAATTGGCTGGCGAGGCATGGGGCCTGCTTGTGCAACCACCATCTCCGGACACTTGAGCGTAGTTGCTTGTTGCAAGAACGTATTATATCATATTTAATAATATAGACGCGTAATATATCGTAATATCATATAGTAGACCTAAGCCCATGTAAGTCAGTAGATATGCGGCCTAGCATTTCAGTGCTCTACACTGACAAAAGACAATGGAACAATAGCCTGAAATTGTGACTAGCAACACTCAACAGTGGCAGAAATTCATGTGTTTCACTGCTGCAGAAACAGTGGCTGCGAGCTTCAGAGCTTCAGTCCATGGACCACCACAAAGTCTTCATGCGTTGGCACCCGCTGTTACCTCACTAGGAACCTGATCAAAGTAAATAGAAGATCCCTATCACATCACCCAGTATATACGTAGATCCCCATGGCATCAGTCAAAGAAGCTAGGATAAGCTTGAGAGATACAACTTGAAACGGACATCAACTTGATAGATCAAGCTCCTGGTAGGCCTTCCCCTTGTTTTTTGAAAGCCGAGCATTCTCCAACTGGCTTGAACTAGATCATCAGTCAGATCGCAATAAGCAGACTCAAAGCACCCATATCTTGGAGCCACTTCTTTAGTGCATGTCTGCGATGTCAAAGCATACCAAATATCCGAGTTATGGGGTGCAGTACGGCTTCTTGCTACTGTAATACCAAAGACAAGATGTTGTGGCTCTGGTCACTCCGTACTTCGCTGTCGGATGAAGCTGATTCAAAGCTCTTTCTGTCGCATATCTTGATGAGTTTCATGATGACAATACCTGCAGCTGTCTGGATTTCTGCATCGTTGCATGTACCTACATGGGCGTGGAACTCGTGACTGACAAACATGCACTGAGGAATTGTGACCAAATCCCAGCAAATGTACATCCTCATCCTCATGACTGTAGCTGCCACTCTCAATTCTTCCCACATAGTTGTGCTGCCCCTTTACTTCAGAAGAGCGATGCTGTCCATGGCAGGTCTTGCCACCATCCTTCCCAGATTTGTCAACAGAATCCTGACCCTCACATCCAAAACCTGTTGAGTCTAGAGCCGCAGACTTCCTTCGTTCTGGAAACAGTTCTGCAAGTTTTGCACCAAGACTGGATGGCTTGATCCACACCGTACGCAGTGATGAGTTGCCTTGTGAACCGTAGCTTTGACCAATGTCTGTCAGTTCCCAGGCCTCTTCTCCAGCTGGCCACCATGCATCTTCCGGCATGTGAGGACGTAGTTGCTTGTAACATCTTATCACATTTTACAAAATTGCCAATTGCGAGCTGGCAAAATCAACGAATTGCCGACAAAATTGATACAGTCATCCCCCTTTCGTCAAGTTCTTGCTTTGGAATGGTGCTCCAGGGATGTGGGGCTGATCAGATCCTTGAGGGCCATGATGGGCCATGATGGGCCATGATTGAAAGGTCTACAGAGTCTACTTCATGAACTTCATGTTTTATGATCTTTATGATTCTGCATACTTTAGAGGAGGAGTTAGATCATCCTCAAGCAACGCTCACCACGTACACTCTGTCACTCTGCGAAAAATAAGTTAAAATAATGCCATGTCCCAAAATCCAATATTTTTTTGCAAGTATCTAAGATTAGACAATCAGAATTGGAAGTGAAGAAATGGCCCCGTCAGCCAGCAACTGCAACGATCCTCCATGCAGCTTTTAAACCATACACTCTGCAAAAGCTGTCTACGTATCGAATTGCCTTCAAATTGAGACTAGGCCACTGATCAGCCTGGATCAAACATTCTGTGAAAGCTGAGCCCGAACAAACAGGGCCTTCATTTGGTCAATGTCTGATCCAGCGGCAGTGTGCCTTCATGCCAACATCAGTATGTGAAAAATGCCACCCTCGGCCTGCTTAGGGGAGACCAAAGGAACCAACAACCAGAACAAACAAAACAACATGTAACACGGCCCTGCAACACGGCATTTGCGAAACATCTGCTCCATTCATTGCTCCCCTCAAATCTGAGTCTCACAGTATACAACGTGATACAACGTGATACAACGTGATACAACGTGATACAACGTGATACAACGTGATACAACGTGATACAACGGGTCTCCAGTGGCCGGGGTGCAACGAAATCTTTGGCATGGAGAGCCTGGTCTGACTTCTAAGGCGAAATCGCGCTACCACAGACGCACGAGACGCGGACGCTGATTTCTAGAGACGGGAAACAGAAGAAACCAAGATGGAGACATGAAGTTGGTGAAGTTGGTGAAGTTGGAGATCAAAGACAATTCAGCCCAAAGTTAAAGTTGCATGGCAAATGTTGGACGATTTCAATGCAAATGAAAGCTCAACGGCTCAACGTCTTTCTGGAACCGTTTCGCGCTAATTCCCCCCCTTACATCTGGCTCTAACGAACCTTCAGAACTATCCCTGTAGGGCAAACAGTGTTTTGCACGTGCTTCAAGGTCCATCTCGAAAAAGCAAAATCTGGACATCTGTCTACCAGCATCTCTGTCTGCGTACCCAGCAGCAGACTGCGCCTGAGGCACATTCTGAAAAGGCAAAGCGGCCAAAGGTGCCAAAGGTTCACCCCTCAACCACTCTTTCTTGAGGGAAAATGAACCAAACGGTCCAGACGGTCAAATGGTGAGTCAGACTGTCGTTGACAAGTTTATTTCCAGTGATACTGTGGCCATGTGACCACACTCAGGCTGCCAGAAAGCCTTGAGTTTTGTTCAGAAAAGCAGAGTCACTTCTCTGGAAACCACAACGAAATGGAAGCAGAAACGACTTTGCTCATGGCTTTTCCGGTTGCAACGTCTCTATGGACATTTTCGGCCGGAAGGCTCAGATCAAGGACTAGTCCTGGGCACGAATCAGCAGCTAGCAGATAGTCCTGACATGTCCTGACCCACACGTTCAACACCGTCGGCACTCCATGGCACTCCTCTCCAGCTGCTTCGGTCTTTTTCTCCTCTTTTTTCTTCTTATTCTTGCCATCCTTCCAGCCACTTAGGTAGATAACGGTAGATATTCATATTGGTAGGCGTATGTATATTATTTGGGATCCACTTGGAAATCGAACAGACTTGAACACTGATGGGCTGAAGCAACTGCATTCAACAAGCAACTGTCCTTGCTCTTACCTTTCCCTTCTGCCTTTCCTTTGCCGTCTGCCTTTGCTTTGCCCTCACTCTTGCCTTTACCTTCCTTGCCCTTGCCTTCTCCCTTGTCCTTACCTCTTTCCTTTCCTTTCTCCTGAATGCAGAGATGCAAACAGATGCAAAGAGCATCAAAGAGCATCAAAGAGCATCAAAGAGCATCAAAGAGCATCAAAGAGCATCAAAGAGCATCAAAGAGCATCAAAGAGCATCAAAGAGCATCAAAGAGCATCAAGGAGCATCAAGGAGCATCAAGGAGCATCAAAGAGCAATGTTTCAACTTTTTCACAATGAGGCGAGTTCTCCATGCTTTGCTCCGCTCGCTAGTATGATCTCTGCCCGGTCCTTTCCCTTGCCTTTGCCTTTCGGTGCAGCTGGCGGGCCTTGTCACTGCTTTTGAATGTCGGCACTGTCAGTCCAGCATCTACACAAAATGAATTGAACAACAATTGACAAAGCACGCCTGTGGCAGATTGTAAATCTTGTGCTTGTGGCATACCCGACTGGCAAAATTGCTGAGTGTAGAAACGTTGGGTGAAGGACAAGAAAAAAGGGGTTGGTGTTGCAGGCAGAACGTTTCAGGTGTTCATGACGGGAATCACAGCTATCAAAGGAAAGCAAAGTCTTCCCGCCTTGCCCTGAAGCGGCTTGCGGTGCAAGTCTCTTGCAAGCACTCTCAATACCCAACCGTTCATGCAATCAAACAGTCTAGGAAATCTAGGAAACAAGAGCCAAAAAATTGGCATTCACTGCCCAGTGCCTCGTTCACGGTCACAGTCAGTGTTACCTGCTCCAGTCCCCGTAGGTGTCAAAAAGCGCTCAGCAATCGTCAAGCAAGGCACCAAAAGCATCACCACTTACACCGTGATCATCAGCACCACCGACATCAGCAGTATCAATTTCAATATCATCATCATATAATATATATACTAGGCGCAGATGACACGGGACTTTGCGGCCGATTTAGCCGATGTTTTTTGGCACATGACATGGGATTTATGTATCGATTTTGCTATGGTTTTTTATTTTACACATGAC
>Ga0126342_10009014_pt1 | contig 17872 bp, 14 predicted proteins | sample Cyp1metagenome_FD_92528 | JGI IMG/M metagenome (GOLD analysis project Ga0126342, IMG submission 92528) | Coral microbial communities from Lord Howe Island, Old Settlement Bay, Australia - Cyphastrea 1 metagenome | ecosystem: Host-associated > Invertebrates > Cnidaria > Coral ... | reverse complement strand
TTTTTTTTTTTTTTTTTTTCAAAATAATAAATTTGTTAATAATTTATTTTTCCAAAAATCAAATTAAATTATATTAATATATTATTCGATAATTATTTAGATATTCTAAATTCTCAAATTTAATGCGATCCAAACAAAATCCTACATTAATTATTAATTCAGAATTACAAATTCTTCAAAATCTCCAAATAAAAATCGAAAATTTAAATTATTTTAAAATCATTAAAAAACCATCAAGAAAAAAAATATTAATTAAATATTTTGCGAATAAAAATATAATTATAAATTTTCAAATTTAATAAAATTAAATATTAATTTAATATTATATATCCTCTAAAAAAAACAAAAAAAATTAAAACAATAAAATAATAAAAATTATCAAACAATTATTAATAAAATATTTATTCCTATAAAAATTATAATTTATTTATTTATCTATTTTTTAATTATTAAAATCAAATCAAAATTTTGTAAATATATTTCATTTTAATAATAATTTTAAATTATAATATATTAAATTATTATATTAATTTAAAAAATAAAAAATAAAATAATAAAATTTATATTAATATTAAATATATATATATAATTAAATTACTATTATTAATATTTTCTATTTTTTTATTTTCCTTATTTCTATCTAAATTTATATTATCCTTATTTTTATTTATTTTTTTTTAAATTAAATATATTTATCAAATATATATATATATAAAATATATTCCTAATTATTATTCCTAGTTACTATTCCTAGCTGCTACTCCTAGTTACTACTCCTAGTTATTACTCCTAGCTACTACTCCTAGCTACTACTCCTAGTTACTACTCCGAGTTACTACTCCTAATTACTACTCCAATTACTACTCCTAGCTACTACTCCTAGTTACTATTCCTAGTTACTACTCCTAGTTACTACTCCTAGTTACTACTCCTAGTTACTCTACTACTAGAACTACTACTAGCACTACTACTAGCACTACTACTAGCACTACCACTAGCACTACTACTAGCACTACTACTAGCACTACTACTAGCACTACTACTAGCACTACTACTGCTACTACTACTACTACTAGTGCTACTACTACTAGGGCTACTACTACTACTACTACTCCTACTCCTCCTCCTCCCCCCACTCCTCCCACTCCTAGTCCTACTCCTACGCACTACTCCGACGCCTCTACTCCTCTATTCCTTCCTCCCTTCTTCCCCAAGCACTACACTGGTAGCGCCGGTAGCTACTCACATTGCCTACAGCATTACCGTCGTCTACAGGTACTCGTCACAGGACGCACACGGTGCTGATCGACCAGTGCTCCGTTGGTATGCGTTCCGTTGGTTGTTCAAGCACGCGCTTGCTACTCAAGCTGCTTCTGATCTACGGCTCTGTTTTCGTCTCTTCTTCTCTCAGGCTTCCCCCTAGCGTGCGCGTCAACCTCCCTTGGGGCAATCTCTCTCCCCTGTCTCCTTCTATGCAGCGGTCTGCTGTCAAACCAGAGGCTCATACATAGTACCTGGCGCTACTTTGCTGGGGGCGGTACTAATTTGGTATACGGTCAATTGGTTGTTACAGCAAACCTTGCTACACAAGCCGCTTCCGTTCTACGGCTTTGTCTTCGTCTTCCTTTCTTAGTCTTCTTATTCTTCTTATTCTTCTTCTTCTCCTTCTTTTCTCTTCTGCTCTCTCGCGGGCTTCCACCTAGAATGATTATAAATATTAGAAAATTAAACAATGATAATAACAAGAGGTATCAAATAATAGTAATAATGGTAGCAGCAGGAGTAACAACAATAATAAAAGTAAGATAAAATAATTCAGATATTCTGGTGAAAACCCGGCGATGCACCAATCCTGCATATCATTTCAAAACAACCACATCTCCAAATTTCACAAGGACAAAACCCAGCACATCCCAACACAATCCAATTCCCAATGGAACTTACATAATAGGTCAAGTCTAAAAAACGCAAGGAAGAATACCAATAACCAAAAACCTGTCTTCCAAGGCACCAACTGGACGCAGCACGCACCGACGACTTCCAGAAATCTTTCCCCCAGCTAATAATCAACGCAACAAAGCAAGTGAACGCATTGAATTTCCAAATTGAGTGTACTTTATACGTGTTCAATATTTTGGTGTTTTTTTCTAACATTTCATAATATGTCAACATATATATATATATATGTCTACATATTTCTATTTTTTTCTCCTCAGGTTCCATGCAATACATTTGGCCAAACAAAGCCTCGGTGTCAAGCATCGGCAAGTAGAATATTCATGCATAGTCTGGCAGAATCTTGCAAGTTGACAACATGTTTTTTGTGGCAATGTTGGTCGTCTCAAATTTGCTCATCTGAATCCCACAGCAATTGAGTAGTGCATACCATAAGCTTCGCAAATGCCTACGAACCTACGCCATTGTATGAGGTAGGCTACAGATGGCTACAGCAGGTAAATTTCTTTGGTGTCTGCTCGGGGTGGCCCTCATCAGGGCCCTCACACTGCCATGTACAGACTTTGCTTCATGTGCGATTGCTGGAACCAACAGCTCCAAGCAATGTTTCCCTGGGGCCGTGGCTCAAAGTGCCCATCACTGAGAGGCAGCAGCCCGTGAGGAACACCAAAGCCAGGCCAAACTGGGGACAACGTCACCCAAAATTCCGTGGATTCCGGTTGGATTCATTGGTTTGCCCAAGATTTTGGAAAACTCTCCTTTGTACCCTGCATGATCCTGGCTTAGAGCAATCTCCAACTGGACCACTTCAAACGTTCGGACTTTGTTGACTTAAGTTGACTGGTTGGCCGCCAAGTGCACTTTTCCTTTTGGCATCTTAGAGCAGCTCAACCCCAATAAGCTGCTGAGCGAATGACATTCCTGCTTTTGAAGGGGACAGGCACATAAAACTACGGGTGTGGTATGGTTCAAAACTCAGGTCTCCCAAAATAGCCTCCCAAAATGGGATGGTTTCCTATGATGAGAAAAAAAATGCACCAAACATGGGATGGTTACTTTACTCCCACCAAAACAAATCCCAAACCCATCTCACCTGCTCATACCATGGCAGCCGCCGGGATTGCCTGGACAACTTCCAGTAGCACAGCACCGGCATCGTGAACGCCTAAGTGAAGCTACAGTCGAGCTGATGCGCAAGAAACAACATTTTAGTTTCTAAAAGATTGCCTTTTAGACTCCTCAAGATCTGTGCATTGTGCGCTGCGAATATATATTTTTTAAGATTCCTGCGCTCCGCATTACAACATATTCAACGGTGAAGATTGCAGCTGAAGGAGCAATATGTGCACAAATGGCACCGCCCAAAAAGTTCAACAGCAATGCCACTTGTGCTGAAAAGAAGGCGGCTAATCCTTAGGACGACTCAGCTGGTCATATAGCAAGTCTCGGCAAAGCTTTTGAATGCTTTTGATACGTTTAAAGTTGAACTTCAACACTTGAACAAATACCACACATAAATGTCTGATTGCCATTCTTTGCCCGTCATGTTTGAACATTTCAGCATTCGCTCCAATCACTGCCCCGTCGTGGCCGCAGGATGTATCTACAACACCAGAACGACTTGTGCGAGCCTGCAGAAGCAGCCAAAATGCAAGGCAGGAAGAAGCCTCACCCAGATGCGGGAAAAATGTGATATTCTGATTGATTCCTGTCTTTGCACCGGTGACATCGTCATTCCAGCACCCCTGTTGGTTTGGGTGTTTGGGTGTGCAAACACTCGCAACCACACACAGATGTGTTTTGAACTACTGCTAGTTGGATCTTGAACAGTTTTTGAAGGCCTCCCGAGAAAAGTGTGACCAAATTGGCAAAGTATGCCTGAATGGTGTTTTCCCAAAGATTCAACCCTAAATCAACACAAACCCGAGTGGCAAAAACCACTGGGTGCTCCTGGTTTCTGTGGTGATGGGCCCTTTCTAGCCACCTGTTTTGAGGCTGCTGGCTGCACCGAAACGATCCGAAACGTCGGGCCTGGAGCATCACGCGCTGCTTGCTCTCTGGTGCCCAACAGCCCTTGCAGAGATGAGGTCAGTGTTGGCAGCACGAAAGCCTGTCGCCGTGGTGCGGCCATTGCGCACCAGTGGAACAAGTTCTACACCATGGTCTGATGGGAACCCAGAACCACAAAATGGTACTTGAAGGGACCAAATATGTGGCTTGATTTTCAATATGGAGATGCGTCAGGCTTTAAACCCTGAGAATAGAGTCATCATCTTCATCAAACCAAATCCAATGCTGATGCGCACTCCGTGAGATTTGGGAGTGACGCGCATTAGTCTGGCTGACATATAATATACTGGAATAGGAGATTCAGTATTGCTCACAAATCATCACCCAACATCCCAGCTATTCATGCATGATTCCTATTTTCATCCTCCATTCTGAGTTATTTGTGTCAGTAATGAAATATGATAGTATCATCATTATTGAATTGATATAGTCATGAACCATTGTAAATTGTGTTATATTGGTATAATAATATATAGCTATAATATTGTATATGATATTTCATGTATGGTAAACTATTATAGATATTATAGTGAACTAAGTGAACTCTTATCAATAATATACACATCAATCGCTGGGCTTTGCCCAGCCATGGCTCCCGCCTGCATCACCAGCAGCCGAATGGCCATACCAGCCTTGGTAGCGGAGCTATGGATAGCTGGATAGCTGTGATGACTCAGTAGCATAGATTAACATAGGTGGTGTACGTCTACACATGAGCCATTTTCCAAAGCTATGTTAAACTAACAAGATGTTGAACAACGATAACAACTCATATATTGAACACATGATAAAACAGATTGAACAATGTTGACTAAATGTTGATTTACCTCTGTTTTTCACAGGCCGGTTCTCGTGTCACAGGTGAAACGAAACCAACCGCGCCAAGCTGCAGCACAAGCTACAGCCAACCAATGCATCCGAGGGATCGGCCTGATATCAAACTGGTGATTCCACCAATGTGACCGACAACAATGGTGATATCATGGCAATAAGTGATTTGGTGGTTATTAAATGTTATTAATATGGTCATATGATGGTGTAATGAGATATGGTGTATGGTATTAATATACCATCATATCATGGGAATAAGTTATTTAATATGGTATAATGAGAACACAATGGTGATATGATGGCGATATAGTGGGAATGTAATGGGAATATAATGGGATACATTGGGGGGTAAATAGATGTGCATCCAAAGATAGGATCTAAGGTTTCGACATGCGACTTCAGACATCTTCAGACCCATCCCTCAAAGAAACAAACAAATCATAGAATTGCCATGAATTGATTGACCATCATGAAGCTACAAAAATCCACAAAAAATATCAAAAACTACTCAAATTCAAATAACATCAAAGAAGTACAGTATGATCCAGCACCGAAAGGTGAGTTTGACTTCCAACTTTCACTCCTTCCCTGCCCAAACGTTGAGACAAGCTTCTGAAAGTCCAGGGTCCAACCAACATTTTGGATGGCACTAGGCTGCACTGCAGAGCCAAAGAGCAAATATCCTGATGCCATATGGGTGGAGATGGTGGAGTTATTGGGCGGCATTTGCCAAAAATGGATTAATGGGATGGTTTGCTACTGAAATACCACAAGAATGGGGATGTTTTATGATAGTAAAATATAGTAAACACTGTGTCAAAAATATGCAAAAATTCTCCAAACTCATCCAAAATCTCCTGGAGTCCCTGGGTCCATTTTCACCGCGCCTGCCAGCCCAACGCTCAAGTAGAAAATGGCTGCAGCGGCATAGGCCGCCTTCAAACCTGCAGCTCTGGGATGTTTTGTCAGGATATTGTCAGGATACTTCTTCATTGTCAGAATATCATTCTTGATTTTAGATAGCCGTCAAGTCAACTTCTTAGCTGATCAGTATGTATGCCCATGTTCATGTGTAGCAAAAAAATAATTTATAGGCCATAGGCATTAAAGTACCCAATACAGGTCTCCCCAACTATGTGTGTATTTATTCTATTGGTATCTGTGGATGTCTGTGGTATATCCCATCCTATTCTACTTTTGACGGGTTCTCATGTACTTACTCGCCGTGTACAATGGTCACTCAAGTTCTGTCCCACCACAAAACTCATGCCATGCATTGTGATTCCAACGATGTCCAAACATTTTGATATTCTTTGATCATATGTCCAACTTCTACAAGTCTACAATCTTCCATTCAAATGGCTCGAAAAAGCACAGAAAAAATGAAACTGGTGGAGGCAGCAGTGATCTTGAGCATGCCCAACTGAGTGCCCGGAAACAGATAGGAAAGAGCTCGGGTTGCCGCATCCGTCTTTGAATGTCAGGAAAGAAGGCGTGTCTTGGCTCAGGTTCGATGTTGGAAGTGACAACTGACTGAATTGAACCTGTCGGAAAACATGAAAAGCTGCTGACACTCGACTTCTCTGCTACATTCGCCGTGGACGTGGCATCCAAGGATTAGGTTTCACATCCAAGATGCGCAGCTGGACTGAAGACCAAGATCCCAAACACAGAGAGGAGCCCTCACGTGGCACTGCATCGGGCAGTGTGTTTGGCCATCATGAGACTCGCAGGACTGATCACATATTTTTCTCGCCCAACGCAGGCAGTAGAGTTATGAGAATTTATGAGAATGCAGTGATCGAAAATACGGTTGTTCCCTGGAGCGGCGGGGACATTGATCCACGTTCAAATCAGGATCGTTGATAGATGCTTTGACTGTGCGGATGTCTAAACAAATAAATCGATGGTAACAACAGTGTCGCTTCAGTCAAGGAATGTTTGCCCGGATAAACGGTAGTGGTCACATTTCAATTCTTATTTGGAGCCTGTGTATCTTATGTCATTTCAGCTAAAGCCCCATTGCAAATACTTCTAGAACTATTCTGGCGGAGGCTTAGCGATTACAGTTACGCTATATATCTTCTATATTTTTATATGATACATCAAATCATTGATCCCGATGTCATGTACAAAATGATCATAATATATCATCATAATAATCCATATGGTAGCAATAGTAAGTAACTAGTATAAACTGCAACTTAAGTCCTCAGCGTGAGGAGGTCTCCCAAATCATGGGGGTACGCCTAAATCATCCATTTATAGAAATTTATAGATGGATTTTTCCATTCTTTCAACCAGCCAGCTATTGGGGGAAGCTTCCATGAACCCACCGTGCCTTGTGCATCATGAGTCTTCACCTCGCTCCACGGCGCTCGCCTTGGCGCAAAGCAAAAGGCAGGAGGACTAACCGACTGGGGCCTCCAGGCATCACTTGGACCTATCCATATTGACATCATCTCAAGGCAAACAATCACTAAAGAATCTGTATCAAAGCAGTACGAGGATTTAAGGAAACTGATGATACTGAAGTTAATTCCTGATGTTTGAGTGGCTTTTGAACACCAGTCTGCGGCGCAAGGACTGCTTTGCTTCACCTCAAGCTGCAAAGATATTCATCAAAGGGAACTTTTGCCGAGAGGCTCTGGAAGTAAACATCCTGAAAGGATCAGCATCACCTGAACATATTGCCCAAGAAGACAAGCTGAGCTGCAAGCGATTCGGTTCTCCAGAGTAACGTCCACTCAAATGTCTCAACCAACAGCAACCAACATTAACCAATTCAATTCTTCCCGCACACGCCAAACATGTGCCTCCATAAATGAATCATTGTGTTTTTTGAGTGGAAGATATCATTTTGTATTCACGCCCACAAAGGAAAAGACTGGACGCATATCAGAACTTCCTGCTAGAGATGCACCCTATACTCTTGCATGCTGCTTATGGCCCTGCAGTTCAACTGCTCAGCAAAGCATGAGGCCTCTTACATTTCTTACTCTTCCCAAACTCCCTTCACCCAAAGTATGCAAAATCAGTTTAAACACTCATTCCAAATATTTCCAAATTGAATATTCAAGTAAGATTAAAGCATATTAAGCCCAAATCACCATATCCAAGCAGAGTGTACCAAATCTTCAGGCAAGCAACAAAGCAGCAAACGTATACCTGGGAGGTCAGGCTTGGGGATTAGCTGCAGGATCTTCAAGGCCCACACTGTGACACAGCGAAACTTGGGTCCGAGGTGCAGCATTGGAAATGACGTTCAAGGCACTCCACGGAGTGGCCAAGATATATGCAAAGGCCACAGAGAGCAGAATGGCCCTTGGCTTCACCAAGGTTTGGGTTTGAAGGGAAGGTGGCAGAAAGGCTTCTACATGGTTCTACCATCTATATCATGATGATTCATAATGTATATATACCTTCAGCCCCCAAAACCTTCTTTTTTTAGGGTTGTAAAAAAAATATAGGTTATTTCAAAAAAGACAGGTTTTCCGATGGTTGTTGATCAAAATTCCTTTATCCGGGAACGCGAATAAAAATGTTACTTTCGCGGAAATTTTTGCGAACTCCATGTTTGTCTTTCGCGGAACTTGTGTTAGGCAATCATGCCTTTCAGCAAGATAGGATTTAATGGTATGTGTCTAAACAATTAAATGATAATCATGACAATATATGGGAGGCATTGAGGCTGCAAGGTGAAAAGGGGTGAGCTGTTCACACTGGTCCCAGTATCACAGCAAGTTCTTTTTTAAGCCCTATATATAATATTTCTGGCAAACCATGCTGCGAAAGTTGAATGGAAGGTGAGAAGCCTTGATCTGAATCTTCGAAGAAACAAATTTGGGTTCTCCTCTCTTCTTACTTCCTGTGGCCGCCAAAGTTTTCCAGCATCTTTACATTTTTTGGGATGAATAGAACGACTCATCGAAGCAATCATACAAAAGAACAACATTGCTCGAATTGAATCACCTTGCAAGCCACTGCTGGTCTTGTCAGCCGCAGCCAAGCGGCAAATTCTGGGACTTTTCATCGCCAAAAATTTGGCCTGGCAAATCACATGTGATGAGACTTGAGATCACTGCAAAGTTCACTGATTCCAGTTATAGATATATGGGTATGGATCAATACCTATTAATACCATTTTTAGTGGGATGAACATCCATTTACCAGCTATTTTGATGTTCACCAGGGGTACAAGGTTTTGACACACTGCCATATAGTTATAGATAGTTATAGATAGTTATAGCCATAGCATGGCAATTAAAGTGGCATGAGAGCGACCTCGAAGAGATAGCTATCACAGGCCCCATGAAACTTAGGCAACCGAACACCCCTATTTTTCCACATGTCCAAACACCCCAACTATCTGGTGATTTGGTACCTCCATGTCTTTGCCCAACCACCAGGATTCTTGACCCGCAGGCAATCATTTGATACACCCTGCAATCAGCTGGTATAGCTGGTGCCGATACCGGATATCACCGGATCCATATGGATCCATATGGATCCATATGGATCCATGAATTGTGGACAAGAGGCTGATGTTCATGGAAGCCCCAACGATGTAGCTCAACAAATATCCCCATGTCTCCAGCGCCAGAAAGACGTTGGCAGCCTTGGAAGGTGAGAGGTGCACCAAGCTATGCTGTAGCAGGGCCAAATCTTCGCATACCTTCGACATATCCTTGGATATCCTTGGAGTATCTTCCAGTCTTCCAGCACATTTCCCCTGTTGAAAGTTATACATTCCTTGCATCAAGTTGGACACGATGGCAGGATGCTGGTCGGCAAACCTCTCTGTTCCCGGCCAAAAAGGGCAAACGCATGTCCGAAAAACTCCCCAACATGGGTCAATGGTTGAATGCACAAAAATGACAACTTGTTTGGCAAAATTGTACATTTGGATACATTTGGTACCCCATGTTTGACCCATACCCACGTGTTACTGGTAGGACTGACCATACTTTCGGATTTCCTATGTACGCACCAAGAGTCTATGCGTGCTCGCGGGCCAAAGGCATTTTCCACCAATGAGCCTAAGAAGTGAAGCTTTTGTCATACTCTCTTTGTAGTGAAACATCCGAATCAAACGTCAGAAATCAAAGCGTTGAATCATGTTGAATCTGCCATTGGAACTTCAACCTAAAGAAGATCGCTAAACGCGCAGTTGTTGTGAGTTCAGCAAGTGACCGCCTTTCAACAGAACACTTGAACATGCTGATGAAGTTTCACAAATTCACTAAGGAAACATAAACAGTGGTGATGAACTCCCTCCCAAAGTCCCAAAGTGAAATTAGTATATTGGCTGGCGCGAAATGGTGTATCCCCCCACTTTAACAGGTATGTGATGGTATGTGTATGGGGAAGTAATATTGTTGTTATCGGATTTTGGGGTGCCAACAATCGACAAATCCAACATGGTCATCGTCCAAGCTACCCCATGAGTAGAGCTTGGACCTTGATTGTGCGCAGGCTCTCTCCTGAGTGTCTGAGCATCCAGCCATTGATTTCCCTACAAGACTAGCGATCCCCAAATAGATTGCCAAATGTTTCCAAAGTAGTTTGATGGCGATTTACTCTACCTTTTTGATTCTTTGTCGGAACCCATCCGGGGACATACACGTATTGGTTTCCCTCCTCTGACTAACATCTGTGTAGAACTGATCCAATGTCAAGGTCTCTGTGAGATCAACGACCTGTGTAGATCGAAAGTCACCCACGTGGATCCACGTGGGAGATCTGCCTCCCTGTGGAAGGCTTTGAGTGCAGTCGTTGTTTGCTTGTTCTCAGTGAAAAAAACAGCAGGAAAGTCAAAGGCAGATCATTTCGTTGCCAGAATAATGCAAATCATAACGGCAGGACTGGACCACCTTTGATTCTTTTCCTCCTGAAGTGTCACATGTTCAGTCCAGGTTCCAAAAAGAAGTCGGGAGCGATGCCTGCCAAACAGGCAGCAAATGAACATGGAACAAGTTGCTGCAATATTTCCGGAGTTGCCTTTATGACTTGCTCAATCCTAGCATCAATCTGTCTCACCTCCTAAATGCAACTTTCAGATTGATATGGCTTTCAGGCAGTAGTCTCGCAATGGTTCGGAGACAGCATGCTGCGGCCAAGAAAAAAACAGCCTTTGAAGTCACTTGCCGTCAGCAATGAGGGTTGCGCTTGCAAAGCCCAAACTAATAAGTGCGCAGTGTAGGCTGAACAAAGGACCTGAGGAAGGCTCATGTCGGGATACTGAAGCTGAGACCCGATACCACAAAACTCTGAGATACTTATATTATCTTACTCCAATCTTATCAATGAATCAACATGGATTGACTGCAAGCATCCGCGTAGTTTCCAAGCACACCACTTCAAGCAGTCTTCAAGTGCAATCCCCTGCACCCGTTAGTTGTGTCATGTTCTGTCCCGTCTGTTTCCTATCACAGACATCGCCAAAGTGCCACCAGCACGATCAGCGGCGCTGCAATTAGCCCAGCTCGTAAAAAGACGTAGGGCCTTAAGGCTTGGAAAATCTTTCAGCATCCCGTCACGTGATTCACATCATTCTACAATGCTTAAGGGAAAGGGCAAAGGATGGCAAAGGATAGGTTGCAACATGCTGTCAGTGCCACATCATGCAACGTCTTTAGGTGGCATTCCTTGTGATTGCTTTCCAGAACAACTGAACAACTGTCGATTTTGAAGAAACCAAGCAGCTTCAAATGATTTCTACAATAGAATTCTGACAAACTGACTAGTAGTTTCAATCAACCCACCGATCCACCCGACTCATTTGCAAGTGAGCGTTATAATCGCAAGCAGGGATGGGAAATGATGGGAAGCAAGTAACTAATTTACAAACAAAAAAAAGTTGGATATTGTGGAATATCGAAAATCGGGATATTAGCCAGGAAAGTTTTAAGAATGACTGGTTCATGACTGAGCCACCCTCCCCAAATTTATGATCGGATTTTGCGGATCTAGCTCGAGTTGCGGATCTAGCTCGAGTTGACTAGTGAGGTCGGCAGCCTACGGCTAATTCGGTGTGCGTTGTACAAGAGTATACTCGCGTACATAGGCATGTCTTTATGTATGTTTGGGAAACTTCAAGCACAGCAACTGAGCACAATGCGCATCTTTTCCTAGCTGAAACTTGGGAAAAATCGACCTATCTGGAACTGCTGTTGCTTGTCGTCGAAGTGGCGGTCGCTTTCAGTGGGTGGCGGCATGTGTGTTCTGTTGTGTCTTAAGTTTCAACCCTCCTAAGCCGTGACCCTCCAAACCACTGTAGTAGGGATGCATATATAAAAACTATAGCTATACATATTAATGTGTATTTATAATACACAATATATATATATATATTATACATATTGTATATATATATATATATGTATCTTATACAATATATATATATATGTATGTATGTATGTATGTATGTATGTATGTATGTATGTATGTATACATATTGTATAGTATATTAATCATACATGTAATATAATGTTATTCTAAGTGGTTGTCAAACGGTCTTCTCCCAGAGGGCGGATGTTGAGCTATGGTGGGGCTGGGGGTCAGCAATTCGCAGTCGAAACTCTCAGCGCAACGTTTGGCAAGGCACATCGACAAAACGCCAACGCCCATAACGCCAGAAAGAATGGACATGGTGCCATCCCAAACGCTCAAAGATCTGGTGCATCTTTGATAGCCTGTGAGTTGCTGGATCTGTGAGCTTAGACCCAAATGTTGCATGCAACCAGCTTGTTGGACATACGATGGGCTAGCTGTTTCCAAGGATCAAACTTCCAAGATGAAGGACGATGGGCTAGAGTCTAGAGACTTGCTGCTGCGAAAGCATCTTCCACGACTATATATATATATGTATATATATGTATATATATATATATATATATGTATATGTATATATATATATATATGTATATATATATGTAATACATATATGTATATTATATTATAATAAAAATCGGGGTTAACAACGTCACCGACAACGTCAACCAGAACGGTACACGTCAGCCGAAACACACAGGGGCAATTATAGAGGCAGGTGCCTGAACCACTATATATATATAGAAAAGCCAATCTTACCCTAATTCCCACTATCCCCTAGCCCTGGTCAAAGGCAATCCTCAAGTCCCTTGTCAAATCCAAAAGCCACTGGCCTTGATGTCCTTGGAAAACAGGAGCTGGAACTTTGTCCCTCACCGTCATGGCCAAGAGCACTACAGCACTGCACAATGTGAAGGCCACTGACAAAGTGGGCCAAACCAGAAGGTCAGGTTGGAAATTCCTCGCAAGTCTGTGAATTGCAGCTGCGATTGGGGGCTTCGTCACAAAAACCAGTGTCTCTATTCATCCCTAGAGTAGTTGCACAGCTCTGCAGCTGTAACTAGAAAAGAACTCATCAGTTGAGTGTTACCGCAAATCAGGGGACATTTCAATTTCAAATACCTACATTGCAGATATCTATACGTACAGTACCTGCAATGGCCAGTGAAAAACATCCGAAAAATGCACACAAGGATCAGAAATTTGATTCAGTTAAACGGACCCCTGCGAAGTGGAATGTTTTACCATGTTCATTCATTTTCTTGGTATCTTTGCTGTCATGTGGGTATGCATGGATGGTTGATAGTTGATACTCAAGAAACAACTAAAACCTTTGGTACCCTAGGTCTACATCAAATTGTTAGTTAGTTATATCCCATCATATTCGGTTATCTGGCTGGTTTCTCGACTATATCCTCTTTATATCTCCATTATATCATCATCTATCCCTATTACACTATATCACAATACATTATCACCAAATATGATAAACATAAATTCAAAATTAAATATGTAACAATATTTACAGTATAATACATATATATAGATACAGAAACAACATGAAACAACCATGATATCACCATTGAATCACAATTTTCATGACTCAAATAACTTAATAACCGAATCCCAGTTGCGCAGGCGTCACCGCCTCGGCCTTGGGCGAGTGTTGCACCTTCGCCACGTGTGGGAAACTGCTGGGAGGAAGCCTGTGCGCACCAGCGCGTGGGGTGGGGGTTACCAACAGGATTGATTTATAATGGGATTAAAATTAAATAAAATTAATAAAGGCACAAAAAATTGGGAGCCCAGGGGGCGGAGGTGGCGAGGTCGGCGAGTGTTCCAAGTCAAACCAGACAGCTTAGTGGCTGGAATTGAAGGGATGTCATGGAATTTGCTGGGGTTTTAGTGGATTTTCTGGGATCTAATGATGGGATGACTACAACCCAATAAGTAATATTCCATGTTTTTTGCATTGGATTTTTCCATCATGATGGGCTATGTTGATCGTGCTCGTGCCAAGCTCTGGCCTCATCTTGTGGAACTAACTTGCACTGCTAAGGATGTCCATCATTCTTAGTGAGATAAATAAATATAAATATATAAATACCCTAATCATACATCAACTGCTATCAATGGTATTGCATGCACTTCAATAGCATGACTTGTGACTCCCAGGACCCACCTAGCGGGTGCCGTTTCAAATGAACTTCGTGGACTGGATGTAGCCTGCAGCCGTTGTGTTTCCACCAAAAACCATGGGACGGGCTCAATTTTGAGGGGTGTCATGTGGAGCCATGGATGGTCGCAGTATAAACCCATCCAATTCTTGGGTCCAGGGAACAAACAAGATCATAAATATATAAATATACTATAAATCAAAGCAAGCACTTCTGCCGAGGAAAAGGCAGGTAAAATATCGTAAACCGGTGAATCATCTCAGTCTGTTTCCCTCCACACATGTTCACATTTTCCCAATTCTAAGTCGCGCTTTCGCCATGTTTCGCCTCACTAGCTCTTGCTTTGGAGAGAGGTCGCTTCGTCTGCACTAAGGCCGATGTTAGCGTCGTTGGGACGTCTGCATTGCAACTTGACTCAGGGCTATAGCCATCAACCTACCGAACATCACGAGCAGCGTATTGTGGATCTGGTGGGGTCAAACATGTCAGGGATAATCCCTTCCTCCTAATACTAAACGTCCCCCAAATACTAAAAACAGGCGTCCATCTTCAGTTTCAGAAAATTTCAGATTGGCCAATTTGACTTTTAATTGATCCCCTTTAGAAAACAATTAAAAAATCAAGCTACCATTTGTGGGTTTCCCCCCCTAATACTAAAAACTAGTCAACCCCGGGGTGTTTATTATTAGGGTCCGTCTGTTTTTTTTTTACTTTTTATATTAGGGCTTTTAATTTATTATTGGGGGGAAGCTTCGAAATCCAATTTTTGGCAATATTTTAACTGCGTTATATAAAGAAATTTAATTAATTTTGAGATCGGAAAAAATCGTTTTTCTTATTAAGGGTTTTAATTTAATATTAAGGGGAAGCTTCGAAATCCAATTTTTGGCAATATTTTAATTGCGTTGTATAAAGAAATTCAATTGATTTTGAGATCGGAAAAAATCGTTTTTATTATTAAGGGTTTTAATTTAATATCAGGGGGAAGCTTCGAAATCGAGTTTTTGGCAATATTCTAATCGCGTTATATAAAGAAATTGAATTGATTTTGAGATCGGAAAAACTAGTTTTTATTATTAAGGGTTTAATTTTATCAATAGGGTTCCCTAATAATAAATACCATCCTAATACTAAAAACGACCTGCCGTGTTTATTAATAGGGGGGGACGTTTAGTATTAGGAGGAAGGGATTAATATGGGTTGGATATGGTTGGATAAAATCCCATATGAATGCTATCTATGTGCTGACCGTGTAGGGAGCAGTGGTTGGTACGAACAAGTGCAAATCAGCAAAAAAAACATACAAATCCATGTTCCTGAGTTCATGGAAGACTCTTGCGGGTCTATGGGCACCTTCTTTAGTCTCTTTGCCAATTTCCCATGTCACTCCTCTAGCCATGCCGACCCAATTTAAGCCCAAGCAGCTGAGGTCACGCAAAGCACAACTGCTACCACACTTTTCCGTTTCATGTGGCTTCGAACGATTCAGTTGGGAAATAGCAGCGTGGCCATGGCGTTAGTAAAGAGCTATGTAAGGGGAACGGGTAAGATTTGAGCCGAACTGGCGGCTGAAGCATTGAGAGAGTCTCGCAATTGCGCAGACATGCATCGTGCATCGTGATGCTGAGCACGCATTAAAGGTTTGTACATTTGGTGATGCTTTTCCACAAATTTGAAATTGATGCTGCACTTCATGGAAAAACATGTTTTTGGGTTTTGGGTGCCCAGTTCGGGGATACGCCGTTTCTCTTGCTTTGGTGCTGGTGGTATCCACTTGACTGCCGGTTGCTTGGCGAGATCCCATATGGGGATGGACACTTCATAAATATCAGCAGCTTATAACATACTTGACATATATCATATTATCACATACATACATATATATATATATTTGACACTAAACCTGATCATATTTGACATGAAAAAGTGTAAATTCACTGGTTGAACCATGTTGAAGCCACCATTTTCCAGCAACCCTCACGTGCCCGCGGTCACGCTGTCGCGGCCGTCGTTCCGGCGCCGTTCCCTGCGCGCTCTCAGGGGGGCTGGCAGTCCTGGATCCAGCGATGACAGCTGTGCTGACGGGATGATATTGGGGACGGATTACTTGGAAATATCATGAAATATACAATCCAATGAATCATATGAATCATCCTATATCATCCCTTTAATATGTTTATAATGATATATATATATATATAATGATATTGGATCATAGGGATGATAGAGATGATATCGGTGCTTTTCAGCGTGTGTAAGTGCGTGTAAGGTCTACAAGAATCTGTTACAATCCCCTCATCTGTGGGCCCTCAATCGTACCCAGCTGATCTAGGCTTCATCATCATCCCAGCATGACTTTCAGATACTTTCAGTGCAGGCCGGCCCGTTATGGCATTCAAAATCTGGTTGTGAGGTCAGAGTCTGATTCCACTTTGGAGATGCCAACAGATGTCAACTTTCCATGAAAGAGATTGAAGACCTCTATAGCATTCTACCGGAACAATGAAAAATTGGCAGATTTTGGAAGCAGTTCACAATTTGGCGGCTCCATTCACCACAGCCGCAGCCGGCCTGGAGTGATAACAAAGTCTCCAATGAACGCCAGCACCTCGAGAGGACCGCCATGTTCAACCAATGCTGAAATGGGGCATAATCAACAGATAGCAACAGATAGCAGATTCTGTTGTGGATCACCCACGATTCTGTTGTGACCATTTCTGCATTGATGAACAAACTGCAAGACTTCAAATGTGGAGCAATATAGCAACACGCATATTCAGGCAATGGAGGATGAGGGGGATTTGGACATACTTTGGCAATCGCATTCTCCATTAAGAGACAATGTCAAACTAACACTAAAACGATCTCAAACATTCTAAACTCTGCATCATGGATCAATGATATCCTAATGCCCCAGCCCTTGAAGAATTTGAAGAGATATCCAACAGTCTGGAGCATCATGCTCAAAGTAAAGCACACATGGATTTGTCTTCTGCACAAAGCATTCTCACGACCTTCCATTTAGTCCAAGGATATTTCAGGCACCTGGCACTGAAACCCTCTTCTTGCGTCGTCCGTCAACACAGCCATGCTGAATCACTAAATCGCTAACCATAAACAATCATCAAAGACTGGTTCGATTCTGTTCGACAGTCTGGAGCCACATGCTCAAAGTAAAGCACACATGGATTTGTCTTCTGCACAAAGCATTCTGACGACCTTCCATTTGGTCCAAGGATATTTCAGGCACCTGGCACTGAAACCCTCTTCTTGCGTCGTCCGTCAACACAGCCATGCAGAATCACTCAATCACTGACCACAAAAGATCATAAAAGACTGGTTCGATTCTGTTCGACAGTCTGGAGCCACATGCTCAAAGTAAAGCACACATGGATTTGTCTTCTGCACAAAGCATTCTGACGACCTTCCATTTAGTCCAAGGATATTTCAGGCACCTGGCACTGAAACCCTCTTCTTGCGTCGTCCGTCAACACAGCCATGCTGAA
>Ga0126342_10009013_pt1 | contig 17876 bp, 16 predicted proteins | sample Cyp1metagenome_FD_92528 | JGI IMG/M metagenome (GOLD analysis project Ga0126342, IMG submission 92528) | Coral microbial communities from Lord Howe Island, Old Settlement Bay, Australia - Cyphastrea 1 metagenome | ecosystem: Host-associated > Invertebrates > Cnidaria > Coral ... | reverse complement strand
TGGCCAGATGAGAGATGAAAAATTGCACGCCGTTGTGGCGCGAAGCACATTTCCAAGTCAAAATGTACAAAACACACCAGGTCCGGACCACTTTTGGCAGTTGAGATGTCGAAAAAGTGCACGTCGTTGTGGCGCGAAGAACATTTCGAAGTCAAAAGTGTAAAAAACTGACGGGTTCAGAGCACTCTTGGAAGTTCAGATGTCGAAAAAGTGCACGCTGTTGTGGCGCGAAGCTATTTCCAAGTCAAAATGTTAAAAACACCACATGTTCGGACAACTTTTGGACGTTCAGATGTCGTTTCGCGTGGCAGGCGCACGGGGTTGTGCACCGTGTCAAAAGTGAGCAAAACGTGAAGGTTTTGCAGCATTTCCAAAAACGATGGCAGGCGTGGGGCATTTGAAGAGGATCTGCAAAGATGGATTTTCCGTGGCAGGCGTAGTACAAGAGACATGTTCATCAGAGCTGTTTGGAGGTGAGGACGCTAATTTCCTGAGAGGGGTTGCACTTTGGAGCATCAGATCTTCAGTTTTGGGAAGATGATTTTGCGCGAAAGGTGCAGCACTTCGTATGACCTGGCATCCCTTTTTCGTGGCAGGCGCAGCACTTTAGACAGATGGAGTGGAAGAATCGCAAAACGCATTGGTACGAGGCCGTCAGCTCTGCACTCAACTTTCCATTTTGAAGGAAGTCTCGCAAAATTGTTTCGTTTTGGATGTCGTCACGTTCAAAACTTGAGGAAGTTTCGCAGAATGCTTCGTTTTCAAACTTGCAGGTAGGTAGATAGATAGATAGATAGGTAGATAGATAGATAGATAGATAAACCGCAAGACAAAATAATAGATGAACTAGTACCTAGATAGACAGATAGATAGACAACTGCACCTGCACGACGCCACGCTACAACAACAACAACTACTACTACAACAACTACTACTACTACAACTACAACTACAACTACAACTACAACAACTACTACTACTACAACTACAACTACAACTACAACTACAACTGCAGCAACTACTACAACTGCGCTACAACTACAACTTCAGCTACACTAGAACTACACCTCAACTACAACTTCAACTTCAACTACACTAGTACTACAACAATTCCCACGACACTGCGCTACAACTACAACTATAACTACTCTTGAACTACAACTCCAACTCCTACAACTATTGCAACTACTACAATTTCTACAAGTAAGACAACTGCAACGTCAACTACACTTCAGCTACACTACAACCACAACTACAACTACAACTACAACTACAACTACAACCAGAGCCACAACCACAACCACAACTACAACATTACAACTTCAACAACATCAACACCACTACAACTAAAACTTCAACCAGAGCCACAACCACAACTACAACATTACAACTTCAACAGCATCAACACCAGTACAACTACAACTACAACTGCAGCTACAACTACTGCGCTACACTGCACCGCACTACATCCAGGAGTTGTGAGTGAGGTGACCACTGCAACCATTGCAACCACCCCACAAGCACAACTCCAACCACCTTTCGGTCCATCAGTGGATTCGCTCTGCCATCCGTGAGTCACAACAACCAACCCCCGCCTTGCGCGGTACTACTGGCATTAATTAGCATTATATATTCACTACGGTCATAGATGCACACAGAACCTCCGGAATGGCGATGGAACGGTATACATAATATACACACACGCGCACACAGATATACGCGCACATGTTTGCATGTGAGGTTTAAATAAACAACACTGGTATACATATGTGCGAATTATACAACTGAGACATGTGTGAGTTATACAAGAGCGATGGGTTAAGCATGAACATTATACAACTGAGACATGTGTGAGTTAAGAAAGGATGGGTTAAACATGAACACACCACTACCGGAAGGATTGCATATAACTGAAAAGTTTTCAGTGGCTGGTTGATAATGGATTCCTACGAACAAGAGGGTAGCCACTGGGCAACTGTATGTTGGATAAATTAGCTCAGGCCGTTTCTTGACAACTATTCAGGCGGTGGTGCTACATTTGTCCATGATTTGTGCCTCCCCATTAGCTGCGGTTGAGGTTTTTGTCACGTGTTCTAATCAAATCCATCACGATGTACTGTAAATGTATTGGTTGTTTGGCAGAGGTCGCAGAACAGATTTCTCCCTTTGCAACCTGGGATTCGAACCCAGAAATTTCCAGCCCATTGCCGTTTGCCCCATGAAAAGTCAACGCAAGGAAAACCTGACATTTCGCAACAGCTTCAATGAGAGCATTATGGGCGTCCTGTTTCCCAATGGCCTCAAGAACTTGACATTCGGCTACAGGTTCAACCAGAGTGTAGCTGGAGCAAGTCTACCAAACCAACTTGAAAGCCTGACTTTCGGACAGAGTTTCAACCAGGGGTTACAGGACCTGACCTTGCCACAGAGTCTTCAAAGGTTGACTTTCGGCCAATATTTTGACAGAAGCTTGGAGAGAGTCGATTTGCCTCGAGGTCTTCAAAGCCTGATCTTTGGACATGATTTCAATCAGAGTCTGGAAGGGGTGCACCTACCAGATGGCCTCAAACACTTGGTGTTTGGGGATAGTTTTGACCAAAGCCTGGAGACTGTTGACTTCCCAAGCGGTCTCGAGTCCTTGACCCTTGGCGAAGGTTTTGGATGCGACGAGACTTCAATGCTGGGGACGTTGCCTAAAGGCCTGAAACATCTGACCTGCAACAGAAAGTTTGTAAACAACGTTTGTTTGGACTACTTTCATTTGCCAGAGATAGGGTGAAGATTTTACGTTGTTTTTTCTTTATGTATGTGTTTCCTGTGTTTGTTTTCTCTTCGGCTCTGGGTAAGTGTCTTAGAGCATTGGTATTTTTTGGAGGCATTGGCAATCGCCGCAAGGAAAGTTTGGAGGAACTTCATAGTTTGACCTTCAAAGGGTGGTCGGATCAAGACACGGAATCTGACACATTGGCCTTGCCAAGCAGCCTCAAGAGCTTATCCTTTGCCGATGGCGTGAACCACTTGGAAAGGATGAATTTACCCAGAAGTTTGCAGCTCCTGCTGTTGGGAGATAGCTTGGGGGAAGCTCCACCGACTTTGCCAGAGGAATTGCAGAGTTTAAGCTTCGGGAAGCGCTTCAATGAAAGCGTCCAACATGTGATTTTTCCAAAGCGCCTTCAGATCTTGAACTTTGGAGATAAGTTCAGCCAAAACCTTGACGTGATATTGTTGCCGGACAATCTTCAGAGCTTGACTTTTGGGGCTCACTTCAATCAGAGTTTGGAGTTTGTAACGCTTCCAATGCGCCTCGTGAGTTTGACCTTCGGTGCTCGCTTCAACCAGCCACTGGAGCGAGTGAATCTACCCGTCCAGCTGCGTAGCTTGACCCTGGGTGATGAGTACGACCAGACCTTGGAGCATGTGACTCTGCCAGAAGGCCTGCAGGAGTTGGCCCTGGGCGATTTGTTCAACCAGACTTTGGATGGCGTGACTTTTCCCCAGCTGCAAAGCCTGAAACTGAGCCGGCGCTTCAATGAAAACGTGGACGCAGTGTCTTTCCCAAGTGACTTGCGGATTTTGACCTTTGGGGATTATTTCAACCAGAGCTTGGAGCATGTAAGTTTTCCTCCAGGTCTCCAGCATTTGGCCTTTGGAGATTATTTCAATCAAAGCCTTGAGAAGGTGACCTTACCTCCAGACCTGCGGAGCTTGACTCTGGGCCTTGCTTTTGACCAGGCTTTGCCAACTTGGCCTGAGCTGAAAGAGCTGACCTTCTATGGTCAGAACTACCATGGTATTGAGAACATCCAGCTGCCCAGCACCCTCCAAGAGCTACGTTGTGATGGGCTTTGGGTCTCAGCATCCTGCAGCCAAAGAGCATGCGCATGAAGCCGGGCATGTCCATCATGTCCTGGGCTACCTATAGGATCAAATATCACCAGCACTTTCATCATTGAGTAGGCAAAGCATTGGTTTCCAGGAGGATCAAGAATCAGACAAAAAGGAGGTCCCCAAGGTCAATGAAGATTATGAACTGGGGCCATTTTGGTTTGTGGCCAGTATGAGGCAATAGACAGGTCGCGTTGGGGAAGTTAACCTTTGGAAGCTGCAGCAAGACTTGGAACCTCCAGGGGTTGAGGTTTCTGGCTTCAAGGGGATGGTCAGCCCAGGTAATCTGGTCCTGGAGACCATCGAAACGAGGAAAGAAATCATCACCAAAAAAATGAAACGAAACCGGTGCCCATCAACAAAATCACGTCGTGTCAATGTGTGTCAATGAGGCCGGGGTCCTCAACAGTGCTCTTGCCAGGAGCGGGAATTGGCGCATACCCAGAGCCAGCTCAATGAAACCATACTGAAGCAAAAGGCCAGAGGGAATGCCGCAATATGCCGCATCTCATTTAATGAAACCTGTGGACCTGGACTGCGTCTTCAAGGGTTGCACATCTCCCATCGTTTTTCATGAAACAGGCTGGTGTTCGACCTAGGCTATTATTGGGCTTTGATGCTTGACTTTGGCGTCTCAAACTTTCCACCTACAGCATTGAAGACTTTCAGTTGTCAGAATCACATCCCGAAGGGCATCGATGGACATCAAACATAGACATAGATATCACTCAAGGAAACCCCGTTTTTCCTCTGCAAAAAAATGACACCTACTTGTTAAGTCTAATTACGAAAGGGTAGTGTAGATCTTTGGGTCGTTGCAGTGGAGCATAGCTACATCTCCCAGGCTTGCCGCGCAGTACTCCGCCAGCAACGATGGACGTGTCAGCCGGGTCTCTCAGCGCCTAGGAACTGGTCGCGGTGCACCCCGGAAGACCAACACATGGAACCTAAATGGAGTTTTTTTTAATGGTTTTTTAAAATTGGGGATCCCCAAGTCACCATGGGTTTCAATACCAAAACGGGCTACAGTAATGACTTGGACTGGGGGGTCCCACCACTTTAGGAACCTGCAATTTTGGACTGAGTAAGACTTAGTTTACAGTTTACAGCTCCAATTCTTGGGGTTGCATGTTGGTTCTCAAGAGGGTACCATGTGGCAATATTTGGCCAAAGGGACCATGGAAAAAACACACGTTTGATGTGTTTTTTGGTCGGATCAAACATGGGGCTGTCCCATCCACCACATTTCCCATGGTCAAAATTAGGGCCAGTGACCAATTTTGGGGGGCTGGTCATCAATCCAGTCATGCGGATGATGATGCAGATGCCCATTGCAAAGATTCCTATTAAATGGCCCCCGTCTGACCATGGCACAAATCCCAGACATTGAAGGCACAGCATCTCCCCGGTCACTTTTTGGCTTAGGGAGCTTTGGAAAGACCAAACCAAACATCAAACAGGCCATGAGGGCTATGACCAGCATCAGCATCACTGTCACCATGAAAATCGCCAGAAGTATCGCATATAATTCTGTGACATTCTATGACATATCATGATCACCTTCGAAGTTGTGGATTTCGGTGGCGAAACTATCGCCACAACTTTCAGATCCCAGACTGCCCAGTGACCCAGTGCGCCATGGGTGGTGCACCATCGTTGATCCTGCCGAATCTATGGCTCGGAGGAACTTTCGATGACCTCCTGGGCTACTGGCAATGGGGCGATTGATCAATTCCAAAATGATTGTGTCAGGCCGTCAGGCCCTGCCTTCACAGAAATTCACAGAAGCTGGACTTGTAGCTGGTAAGATTTGGTAAGCATGTCTTACACACATGTTCCGCGGTGGTTTTCCGTGGTTTTCCTATGCTTTCGTGTGAGAAAATGGGCAAGTGTTATTCCTCGACATAAACCAAACGGCAGTCTGTCGTTTCGTTTTAGCTGGTGCAAGGGCAGGAAAGAGAGATGTGGATAGAAGAGATGCAAGAAGGCCCAATAATTCAGAAATGTCTTCGCAAAGCATGTGAAGCCAAATATGGGCATAAGGTTGCCAGATGCTCCAAACCAGCCACGATCAGCCACCCTTTTACTGCAAACCGGTTTCAATCAATTTTCAATTTGCAGTTCTGCCTTGCTTCCTCACAAAGAACGGCTGCAGGACAGGATGTTCTTGACAACCCTGAGTTTTTCTCCAAGAACAACATTACATGCTCCTTTGGCTGAACATAGGTTTGGCCACTTCTGTGTAGTTCTTTCTTTCGGTGTTGGTCTTGCCTCATTAAATGTGGCTTCATGGAGAACTGACTACAATGTGGATAATGTGGCAGGTCAAGTCAAGTCACAATCATGGCATACTTGTAACTTGTATTGAATTGCCAGGAGGAAAACTCACCATGTCTTATTTTTAGGCGTTTCGAAAGCCTTGGTGTCCTTGCTTTCGTCCACAAGTTGATTTTGTGTTTGTGCTTTGCTGATTCTAGTGGTCCAAGCAGAAGAACGATGCCGGCAATAGCATTGACACGTAGTATGTACCTGATGCATCCTGCAGAGTTTTGCAACTTCGTAGCGCCACGTTTGTTTCTAGCGGTTTGCTCAGTGTTTTGTTGGCATTGCTTACCTGAAAGCCTGATCTCAGTGATGGTCTTCAGTCTTTGCTTTCGAGTTATTGAAGGATCCCGGCGATACCCCTTTTGTAAAATTTAGTGTTTAAATCTTTTTAAGAACTGTGTGGAAATATCACGCATGTTCAAACCAAAGGGAGGGAAACTGGAGACCACACACCATTGGGTATTGGGCAAAATGTGTTCAATGTGTGTTTTTTGGACAGAATGAATTGAACATAATTGAACATTGAAATCGTTCAGTTAGGGATTTCAAACGCGTGATGCAACATACTTTAAGAAATCAGTTGGTGCTTCCCATTGCAATCGACCTGACCTTAGCAAAATCAAGGTGTGCTGTCGCTGGGGCCCGCGGCCCCTGGGCAACGCATTCGCCTCGTAGCGCGCCGCTTGGCACCAACTCGCCACGGAGGATCCATCGAGATATCTGGGGTATACCACTTAAATATTCCTTAAATTGTTTATACTTTGTTTATACTTTATGTGAAATATATGGAAACGCATGGAAATGATTGGAAATGCATCAATGCATCTTAATATAATCAATGGCCAAAACATGTCGAATGATTTTGGTAATTTTCTGGAGGACATGTGACACTAGTATTGACAAGTCCTCTTAGTGCAGATTCGTTTGTTTAAACTGTTTGCAGCCGGACAAAGACAAACTTGGGGGGTTTGACTGATGGCAGCTGCTGAATCAGGTGAGCATATCAATCTCCCAGATATCGTCACTGCAGATTTGAGCATTTTGGCAGCACTTTTGGAGGGAACCTGATAGGTAATGATGTTGACGAAGCTGCTAAAGTATGTGCGAATGGCAGACATTCCTTTAATTCTCTTGGAAACTGTATACGTCATGAAGGGCCATTTCAAAACTTGTGGCAACACATGTTTGCTGGTTTAAAGAACAAATGTATTTATTCCAAGCCGTCAAGTCAAATCTGCAGAATTCAGCTTGATGGTGACTCTTGGAGTCACACCAGCTGTCGTTCGGGAACGAATCTTCAAATTCAATCGTCAGGGACAGTCCAAAGAAATCCAGAAACAGTGCAGAACCAGTGAATACATAAGTAGCACAGATAGTGTTGAAAAACACATAGCCTTGATGATTGATTGTTTTCTTATTTCTTCGGCGTGTGGACACATATGTGACCTCCACCATGTTGCAATGTATTCTGCGACCTTTTCATGTTGCCTGTGACACGAGGCTGTCATTTCACACGTGTCTCGGAGGCAATTCTGTGGTTTCACCGTTGCCAAGAGTTCAGATCCATGTCAACCGAAAGAATCTATTAATCATTAGGGCCGTTGCGATGAAAACCGCCCTTTTCAGCCCGTTTTCTGGACATGCTTGAAGCATTGTGAATCATCTATATACTGAACAAGTCTGAGAAAGCCCTTCTCGCAAATTGCCCTTCGCCTCCCAATCTAAGGCATTGTGCGCTTCATCGCTGGGTGCCGACACAATGGACACGTAGTTTACGTCCATTGTGCCGCAGGCAGGGTGCATTGGGACCGGTTGGGAAAGCTGAATTGGCTTGAGTTGGTTGAACACAGTGGACCCATGGAGGCCGTAATATAATTGATAGAGAGATATATTTCTCAACATTTCTCAACACTTGGAGATAGAGCTTTGATGAGATTTGATGAGTTTTGCAGCTATGTAGGCGGCTAGATTAAACGCACTCAAAGCGAAGCACTTGCCACTGAACTCATCTTAATTGCACGATCCAAAATGTCATGCCCAAAATGTGTAATCATGTTTCAGCGGTGGGCCAAGGAAAAAATGCTTAAGTATTTGACATATTTGAATTATTTGACCCACGTGATGTTTTGTTATATAATATTATATAGTTATTTCATGTTATTTCTCAAGTTATTGGCACATTTCTTTGATGGTTGAGGTCACCTGGTCCTACATCTCAGGTATCTCCCGCAGTTCCACCAGTGTGATCGCCTACTTGATGAGCCACCTGTTTCTTGGACATGGCCGCCGGGGTATACAATTTATTGATTTTGATTACAATTTGTGTTTCATACTTTCGTGATTTTTTGTGTGTAATTACTGATGATACTAGATAATGTAGGTAATTCATAGGATAATGGTCCGTTGTTTAGTATTATTAAAGCATCATATTAGATAATATTAGATACATGTGGATACTATTTGATACTATCATAATATACTATCAAGATTAAAGATATCAAAGCTGCCCTTCAGGAACCTCACCTTCGAACAGTGCTTGACCTTCGTATCCGCAAAGCGCCCCGCGATCTGCCCCAACGACGGCTTTCAAAGGCGCTTTTCTCAGTCGGAAACTGTCGGATTTTGTGAAAAATCATGTGGGTTTGTTTGAAATAGGCTACTGTACCGTACTCGTACCCCCAATTCCAATGGATCATAAATTTCCCTCTTGAAATAATATGTTATTATCCCATATTTTAATGACATTTTTCATACAAAGCCATGGAAGCTTTGCCGAGCTGTCACAACTGCAGAGTCCATGGTATGGATGAGATGCGTTTTGTTACACCATTACACCTTTGGCCTTTTGTTGTGCCAAATGCTTGCCCCTGCAAGGCAACCCCTGTGTCCACGCGTGGGTTATAATATACAGATTATACAGACCTGACCTGCAGTTTCCATCGTCTATTTTTGTTAGTCTTTGCTCCAGAAAGCGGACATTTCAATCGTTCCTGGAAAAAAAATGCCATTGCAGGAGAAATGGAGTATCGTAAGAAATCACGCCAGAACTGATCGTGTCATGAATGTCGCCTTTTGATCGGAAGTTGTTGCTGTTTGATTGGGCAATGTGGCTTGAGCCAGCTACTGGCAAACAACAAAAAACCCTTGCAACCCAACAAAAAAAACGCTGATGTCTAAAACATGATTTTCTGATAAAAGGTAAAGCAAACACCACTTGCAAAGGTGCGGGTATATACACATCAATAGCTGTGTTGTTGTTGTTGTTGTTGTTCTGTTCTTGCACTTGCAATTTGTGATCTGATTGGAACAATCTGTGACACGAGGCAGCTAAGAAGGTTTGAGACCTCCAACCAGCGAAAGCAACTGGCTCAGGAGCTTCCAAGGGAATGGGTTGAGAGCTTGGAGGGTCGGCTGATATCAGTGGTGCCTAAGATATGCTGAGATGATGGCTGAAGTGAAGCTAAGGGCCTTAAAGTTGTAAAGAATGAGTTGTTGATGTTGTTGGGGACGTTCGCGGTTGGCAAGGTGAGATGTGGGATCAATTGTTGCAAATTATAAGAACAAAAGATCCAAGAGCCAGCATTGATTCTGGTGGCACCAATGGTGCCTATTGGCCTACTGGATCCCAGATTTTTGAGAAGCACCACTCAGAGTCTGGGAAGCAGTGCCCTGCCAGGAAATGCGCAACATTCCAAACTATGAAGAAATCCAGAAACATGACTTGGTAGCTGGACTTGAGTTGAGTTGATGTTTGCACTTCTGCTATTTCTGGGAGAACATTTTCCAGAAAGGCACAGTGGCTGGTAAACACTTTGAGCTGTCATTTGTCCAAGAAACACCAGGGTATGGCGAGAAAAGATTGGAACTACCCAGTGGATGATTGAATCTGAGCAAGGACCAATCTTGTAGGATTTTGTGGGTCTTACATGGTCTTACCAGAATTTTCAGCCAGAAACATCCTGAATGTGTCCAAGATGTTGATCCCTTTTCTCTACATGATCTTTATATTTTATATTATTTTATTCTCATCACTGCGATCACTGCCCATATCTCGCTTAAACTTTGCAGCTGTTTTTTCTTGCCAAGGACTTGGTATCACAGGCATTGCGGGTTCACTCGGTCAGGTGAATGTGGCTTGAGAATGCTTGGGACATTTTTTCACAAACCCTGGGACGTTCACAGCTATCTACTGCAACTATTGCTTAATTGCATGAATTAGCATGAGCATTTTTTCCGCCAACATTTGAACAACACTTGGTTTGGGAATATGTCATGCTCACCAACATTGACCACCTTTACCAACCAATCCTCTTGATGAATGAAGTCTGAAAATGTATGGAATTCGTTGGAGATCATGGTGCCATGAGCGTTTCCGCCCTGTCGCAGACTGTCGCAGGCTGTTACTAATCGATTACGTTCACGGAGTGAGGCCTGGGGACCTGGGACCCCGGCGACCAATGGCGATCGCCCAGTTCAATGACTGACTGACCTTGTAATGAACGTAGTTGGACACTTTGGAACATCACTTGAAGTTCCACTAGGTTTATACAGTAAAGTGTATGGATTTTATGGAATAGGTAGGTTGAGATCATATTCTACACCATTCCCTTTGTCATTTTTTCCAACAAGGGGGTGAAACAGGTATCACTGCACCGACCCTTGCCATGTCAAGGCTCGCACTCCACCAACGCAGGGACCTCAGTTTCCAGGTCACTATCGTTGTAAGGATAGTTAGGGAAATCAGAATCAGGCAACCCTAGCACACGGTCAGAAAGAGTTTGGCACATGCTTTCTCATTCTGATTCTGCTTTATTCAGCTATTATTAAGCTTGTAGATTCGAAACAATTGGTTTGCATGCATGAGTCCTGGCCCGCTCTGCACCACACAGATGTTGCAGCAGACCAATTTTATACGTTGCGTGTCATACACTTTGGGGCCAACCTGAAGCCATGCAGTGCCTCCTGTTTGCCTTTTTTGTTTGAAATCCTTCTACTGACTCTATATCTCTATATACTACCTCAGTCAGATGTATGCGGTATGCAAAGCCTATCTACCCAGTCCACTTTCCAAGTACTTGTATCCACCCACTATGACTAGATCCTCAGAATCTTAGGTCTGCAAGCATCACCGTTTTAGGGACATCTTACCCAATATATTTACTGTACTAGTCAGGGGGCCACCCCCCCGAACCAGGGGGCATCTCGTATCAAAGATTTGCCGGTAGGAAAAGTGTTGTCACGCGATTTCAGGTTCATGCTCCCAAGCAGCTGTCAGGGAAGTGTACGGAGACTACAAGTTATCAGATATATTTTATCTCGTCAGGGTAAAGTGTTACGAGGTACGGCTCCAGATGTCCCAATTCATTTTTGTTGGATCCTGCGGCAGGGCGGATGCGAGACAGCGCGCGTTGCAGGTGCGTGTGAAGCGGTTCAAATCATCATACGACGTGGCCTGCACAAGCAGTTAGCTGTTGAACTCATGGGCTTTTGATGGCTTTTGATGGCTTTTGAGGGTAATTGATACCTGAATGCTTTGTCTTTCATGTGTGAGACACCCGCAACTTATTTGCTTAACTTATATATGATCCTATTTGCTTAATATAATTAATATATCTTAATATTAATAAATAGTTTATTAAATTATACTAATACGGTATCTATTATATATATATATATATATATTAATTAATTATCTTGAAATCATCACATTTCAAAGCAAATTGGTGCCGCAGGCAGTTCAGAACACTGCCATGAACCTGCCACGGCAGCAAATGCCACGCGTCGGAGATGGAGCACAGCATCCTGGCTCGATGGTTGTACCATAGTTACCGTAAACATAGCTAGAAATTCACTGTTTTTGAAGGGAAATCATGGGAAATCACAGGATAAATGGACCATTTCCGACAACTATATGTTAAATTACCATAGTCCGGTTTCACTTTTTTGGTTGACGCATGTGGAAATCTCTGGCTGTCTCATCTTCCCAAAGGGTCCTTGCTGACTGTTTGCTGATCGTTTCCATCCGTACTTGCAATGAGTGATCCCCACATACATGATGATTTTTGTGCAACGGATATTTGAAAGACAAATAATAAGTACGGGATCGATTGTATTCTAGACCTTTGTTTTTTTGTTGCATGGCGCTTTGCCATACTCCGTGCCAGGGGTTCAGAAAAAGAAACTGAGCTGCTTGGTAAACAGTGTAGGATGAATCACTGTATGGAAACAGGAGAATTGTTTCCAAGAAAATACGGTAACTACGTGTAACTACAACATACTAAAACCATTCATACAACATATGTAGAATTCAGAGAATGCTTAAATCCCTGGGTGGGTCTACGGCGTAGTGTCGGCATGTGTCGGCTCCCATGTGGCATCCAACCGGCCGAGGCAGGGTGATGCAACTTGGAGCGACATATGACATGGCTGATGGTGGATGATAGCGTAGTCCCAATGGATTGGCTTAAAATCGGAAAATCTACAGGAAACGATGGTTTCTCCATGTTTTCCCAATGAAGTATGGCACTTTCCGGTAAGTTTCCCTTAAACCAATCCACTGAGTGAGAATATGAGGTGTGCTTGGTCCACAAGGAAGGATTAAGAGGGGAAGAAACTCCATCATGAGGACGCCAAAAAAGACTTGCTAGAGGCCTCATCCGTTTCTACACGTCCGTGTTTCATTGAAATGTCGGAATGGCAGGGCCTAGTCCCAGAATTGCTTGAAGCTGAATTATAGGAAAACCAAGTAGGAACCCTCTATATTTCAAGCCAAAAACATCCAAAAAGCATGGTTTCTACAGATGTTCGTGAGAAAGCCAACCCGGGGCCCAGGGCCCAGGGCTCTAGTCATCTAATGGATAGTTGGAATTTGTTGGAGCAAGGTCGGACTGGCCTGGCTTTTGCCCAGACGTCGGAGCAGCAGTGCATCAACTGCCACGTCAGCATCTTTGCCACCGAGCAGCAGGTGCGGTTTTCAAGCCATGGGCAATGGCTCCCATTATATGGCCATTATGAGGAACATAATGACGGGATGAAATGGGATTCCATGGGATTCCCAAATTTGACTTCAGGTTTGTGCCAGAATGAGAGGTTATATCAGTTTATAGTTTGTGGATATAAAAAAAGATAAACCGATACCTTCCCTTGTATTTAGATGGTTTGGTTCATGCTCATTCTCATGCTTCCGTCGCAGTCTTACATGGTTTCAAACAGACGCCAGTCTAGTGTTAGAAGGTATGGAAGACTGTGGAAGCTCCTGGGCTACACATTCCAAACATTGAAACTCATGGCATGCGAATGCATGCGACATGCCAAGCCCTACTTCACTGCTCAGGAGCCAGAAACCTGCCCGGCCCTTCAGAGTGCCTTGACAATGCTGAGCACTGGCAAGGTCTTCAGCAAGGCAACCAACTTGGAATCTGCACCCCATAGAATCATAGAACGGAGCCATGGTCTTCAGTTTCTGTGATGATGCATTTGACTGCTTTGCTTGGAAGATTGAAGATCACTGCTTGTAGTTGGCGTCACGCTGATGTTTTCGGTTCCGCCCGCGAAGTGGATTTCACCTCGCAGACTTCTCAGATTGAGTCTGCCAGAGGGTTCCGTAGCGGACTCCTCAATTACGCTGGTATTTGCGGGTTGTTTCTATGCATCCCTGTGCATAGTTCAAAGATTTTAGAGTGCCCATCCTCATCAGAGCCACCAAACACGTCTCCGAGATTCTCCGTGTATTTTTCTTCATTCCTTTGAATTGAGAAGTCCGATTTCCGATGTTCATGCTCTTCAATCTTTCAGCAATGTTGTCGCTGCGGTGTATGCAAATCCAAGACATTGCTGGTTCCGTCCAAAGGCGGTGCGCAGAAGCATGCAGCAGCTATGGTGCCAGATATGGTGCTCTTTTGCACAGGAGAAACGTGAGGAAGGAAGGTATTTCATGATATCTGATGATATTTCATATTTTTTTGGTGACTTTTGGTGACTTTGCTGTCTTATGCAATGCCGGACATTCCATTCCAGGACCCTCCTTGCATTTCCAAAGATGGTGCACAGTTTCACTCCTTGATTTAAGGACGCATTCTCACAGATCGAAAGCGTTTGTGGAAATTGTGACCTTTTGGGGTGTCCTTTTGCCATCAGATTTCAGTCGAGCATGAGGCATTTAGATTGAGGATAGATTAAGGCAGACAGCTGAATCCAAACAGCAGCACATCAGCAATCATCAGCAGGCACCCTGAAGTTGATCTCCAAATGTGACTGACTTTCACATCTTTCGCCCGGACAAGAGCCTGCCCTTTCCGACTTCTAATTGAGGTTGGATCAACATGGATCAACATGGATCAACATGGATCAACATGGATCAACATGGATCAACATGGATCAACATGGATCAACCAAAAGCCTTCATACTGTCTTCAGCTCTGCGCGTTCAGCTGTTGCCAATGACGGCGCTAGCGCCTAACATTTAGCAAAGACTACGTATACATATGACAATATATAATATACATGCAGTATATACACACACACACATATATATATATATATATACACCATATTGCAAGGCTTAGGATGTCAGCGTTTGTGGCAACCTGCTTTCGATAATCACCTTCGGCACTGTAGAACATAGTGTATAGCAAGGATTGCTTGATCGTGGGAACGGAAAGCTCCATGGGATGTCAACATGTGCCAGTTTCCGAGCTGGTTGGCATGCCCTTTTGGATGTCCACTATAACATACATGACATACATTATTTATCATTATTTATATAATCAAATATAGTTAGTCGATATTTATTGGCATATATATATAATTAGATATTATGATAATAAACTTATACGTATATATAATGGGGTTGGTAAACTATCTATTGACATGCCTTCTAAACTATATATATATGCTGCATATGGATATGTACATATATGTATATACATAGCGATAGGAGAGATAATGATAAGCACCAACAAGAGTAACATATCAGAATACCACTTCGACATAGTTTGGTTTGATTCATCATACTTCAACTTATCTCCGCATTTTTGCGCAGTCCAAGATGCGCCGTTTTGGCACGCAGAAGGCAGCGAAGTGCGCAGCCACCAGAGCTACAGGTAGGTTTTGGACAATGCTGAATTGATGCTGACGTCGAAAAGTTTCAGACAAAAAACCTGAAGAGCGTTTACTCTATGGGAAATAATTATATCAGAGACGATATAGAGACAACCCCCCATATTGTTGCACAAAAAGCAAAGGGAATTTGAACATCATGAGGATCCAACCAACCCCAAAAGGATCCAAAAGGTAACCCTCCAGTAAGGACTTTGAGGGCATTAACGACCAACACCCACTAATGGCCTATATTAATCATTTATGGGAGGGTCACCTTTTGAATCCCCAATATGTCCAGGCTAGGATGACGGGTGGTGTTGACAGATGCAAATGAGTCACGTGTTTTTAAACATGCAGGAAATCTCGCAGTGTCAATGCAAATATCATGAAATATCACTTAAAAACCTGTCCCAGCTTGTCGCGGCGAAGGGATTTCCCAAGTTTATTGCAATCCTATACTTAGTTCACCACAATAAGCCTTGGCAGTCAATCACGTCACGGTCCCAGATGTGGCTGAGGCAACTCATACATGAAAAAGAGGCCGTTGGTGACCAGCGGGATCGATTTATGGTAAATCCCATGCTAAATCCATGGCGGCATGCTGAGGATCACAAGAGACACCTTGTGTCAAGTACCGCGGTCACAGTCTTCCGTCTTTGAGATTTGTATGTTTTTTTATGTTTTTTTTTCCATCATTGATTGATATTTGATGATATTTGATGATGGGTGGGTGAAGACCATTCAAAACTTATGGCAATTGCTGATTCTACACGGATCCATGGATGGCGTTTTTTTGCGATTTTCATCAAAAACCAGGGCCCGGGCCAGGTCTTTGGCACCAGTTGGTTATCCAACTATACTAATGGTGATACCACTGATAATTGTATATAATTGGTGTGGTTATAATATGTTATAATGATAATTGTACTATATTAATCATATTAATCTATATTATATATCAAACTATAATGATACCAGTTATTTCCGGCCATGTTCCTTTGTTTTTATTGGTGTTCTGCTTCCAGATTCTGGAAGATGAAGTCACAGCGTCAAGGCCCACTCTCCGTGAGGCCTCTTGGGGGTCTTGGGGTCTTGGACAACGGCAAAGTTGCTGAGAATTATGCAAAAAATGGAACGTTACCCGCAAGATTCTTGATTCTTGATGTTGCCTGCAGAAATTGAGGATATCCCTAGACATGACCGCTTGTTTGGGGGATTTGTTGGAAGGTTCTTGCTCGTAGTTTCCTTCTCTGTCGGAGGTTCCGCTAAAATGCTCGTAGCAATGCAGTGTGAATCCACTCCCAACTGCACCAATCATCTATCGGAAACCGCTTTCTCAGCGGCTCCTTGGCTATGACCCTGGGGACCAGCGTGGCCATGACATTCCCTTGTGGCTGCCATTACATGAATGTGCATGGCACCACTGCGATAGCAAGGTGCAATATACATCAATATACTAATACCAATGCAACAGTATCAGCATACTGCAGTAAGTACATGCAAGCACTGAATATTTACCACTTCAGGAAGTTGTTTCAACAAACCAAAATTCCACACTTTCGACATTGGCGCTGTGGCCGGCGATGCCATGGCTGACAAGGTGTTTTGAGGGTTCAGCGGGGATATAAAGAGACCATGAAACTCACCATGTGATATACTGGGTATACTGGGTATAAAATGGAGAAATAACACCATACGTTAATTTGGGTTTGTCCAAAAATGGTGATGCCGCAAAATTGAGATTTTACGCGGTGTAAGGGGAAAATGAGGATAGATCATCAAGTCTTATACTTATGGCCGGTACCATATATTCAGACAAGCCCAGACCATATTTGACCCGACGCCAATATACGCCAATAATTTGCAAGGAAGGGTCACAACTGTTTGATTCTACCCACCCGATGGCTGTAGGGTTTGAAATTTAACCCAATACAATTCATGGAAGGAGGTTCAATGCCAATGGGGGGTGTCGAAAATGCAGGCGCCAGGCTCTCCTTCCATTGATGAGTCCGTTTTGCCACCGGATGCCCCACCAGGGCATGAGGCGTATCTGGGCCTAAACTATTGGCTGGATGCTTGAGAATGGCTATATACAGGATGCTACAGGACCACTAAGCGCTAAGCCCAAACGTCAAAAAAATAAGACGGGCAAAGGGCTTGGGCACACAGATTCCAAGACTTCTTCAGGAACATGCATAATTACATACATAGATACATAGATAGATAGATAGATAGATAGATACATACATACATACATACACACAGACACACAGACACACAGACACACAGACACACAGACACACATACAATCATACACGCATACACGCATACACGCATGCACGCATACAAGCATACGGGCATACACGCATACACGCATACACGCATCCACGCATGCACGCATGCACGCATGCACGCATACATACAGACAGACACAGACAGACACAGACAGACACAGACATACAGAGACATACAGAGACATACAGAGACATACAGAGACATACAGAGACATACAGAGACATACAGAGACATACAGAGACATACAGAGACATACAGAGACATACAGAGAC
>Ga0126342_10009012_pt1 | contig 17877 bp, 8 predicted proteins | sample Cyp1metagenome_FD_92528 | JGI IMG/M metagenome (GOLD analysis project Ga0126342, IMG submission 92528) | Coral microbial communities from Lord Howe Island, Old Settlement Bay, Australia - Cyphastrea 1 metagenome | ecosystem: Host-associated > Invertebrates > Cnidaria > Coral ... | reverse complement strand
TAATGGGTATATAATGGCTATATGATGGGTATATAATGGGTATATGATGGGTATATAATGGGTATATGATGGGTATATAATGGCTATATGATGGGTATATAATGGGTATATAATGGGTATATAATGGCTATATGATGGGTATATAATGGGTATATGATGGGTATATAATGGGTATATGATGGGTATATAACGGTATATAATGGGTATATAATGGGTATATGATGGGTATATAACGGTATATAATGGGTATATAATGGGTATATAATGGCTATATGATGGGTATATAATGGGTATATGATGGGTATATAATGGGTATATGATGGGTATATAATGGGGATATGATGGGTATATGATGGGTATATAATGGGTATATAATGGGTATATAATGGCTATATGATGGGTATATAATGGGTATATGATGGGTATATGATGGGTATATGATGGCTATATGATGGGTATATAATGGGGATATCATAGTTATTATAGAGATACATCCCTGGTTGGTGGTTTGGAACATGACTTTTATTTTCCCCAATAGCTGGGATGATGATCCAATCTGACGAACTCAACTAGTAATACACTTTGGTAATAAATTAACCATGATATTTATATTAGTAACAATAACATGGTTATAATAACAATGGATAACAATGGATATTATATCATTCTGTTATAACTAACTTTGGTTATTATTAACAAATTGATGATTATAATTATAGATCAATTATGGACAAGCAATTTTAATTTGGTTATTACTATAAATCAACAATGTTTATTAACAGTGGTTAATTAACAATTGTTATGTACAATGGTTATTAAATGAAATAACATGAACTATTTTAAATGGTTTATTAACAATGGTTTATTAACCATTTAGTTGTAATAAAATGAAATAAAATGATTGGTTGTTGACAATGGCTATTAACACCCTTTTTTTTGTTCCAATTAACAATGGTTATTAACAATGGTTATTATCGATATGATTTTGTAATAATTAACAATGATATTTATATATTATTAACCTTAATTGTGATTTATTTATATTAGTTTTTTTCCATAAAATAACAATGATATAAAATGGATGAGCGCTGGGGATACCCCGGCCCTATTTTAGGAAACCTCCACATATCTGGGTAAATTTGATCACCACCGAACCCTGTTCTCCTTTTATAGGAAAATGATCCCCTTTATGCCCGAACTATTCAGATTAGTAAAATATTATGATTTACCCAGATCGATCATGAACTGCTGCAGCGTCCTTCCATCATCCATGATGCAGGTGTGTGGTCCACGGTGACAACAATGGCAACAATTGCACTGGCCGCAAGGCTGCCGCCACTAGCGCCAACACTCGTCAGACATGCCCGCTAGATCGGCAAGGAGCTTCCCGAGGGTGATTCAAAGTCAACCCTATTCGGGACCATATGTGGATTTTCGTGCAAATCTTTCAGCAGGGCGAATGTGCAGTATAGCACCTTGAGGCAAGCAATGCAGAAGGGCTTGAGCGAGGCCGCCTCGGTCAAAACATTTTCGGGAACAGTCGGAGTTTTCGAACTACAGGCCCAAGAAGGCATGGTGGTGATGATGATGATATTGGAGTACAATGGGAGTTTTCATGATTTTACAGGGATAAGTTCGTAGGATAATACTAAAAATATCATTGGATGTCCTCTTGGTTTGCGATGGGATTAAAAGGGGATTTTATCTGGTCTTTTAGGGATTGATTAATTAATGGGACAATCAGTGGGATATAATGGGAATAGACCCTCCGGTGAGACCGCGCATGCTAAATTGTTAACAAAGGGATTGTAAGAGGAATTTCATGGGAACCTATCACCTACAAATGAGATTCAATGGCATATTAGTGGGATATTGGCTAACACCCTCAGTCGTACAGTTCTTCATGGGGTTTCCCAGGTCATGGTTCGTGATCATTCCTAATATATAAAGGATGATATATATGATAGTACAACATAGTACAACAACCGAACTAATCAACCAATCATCATTTTTCATTTATATCCACCATAAGTCGCCGGCCCCAACTTACTTTTTCTTGGAAGGATAATGCTGGGCGGGATAGTGATTTCTAGTATTCGGCATCGCCAAGGACGAGGGACCCTCTACCATCTACCCTCCGGTGTCATCATACCTGGCTGGAAAATCCCCGAACGAAGAATGGAGGTTTATACAGGATGGGGCCCCCGTAAACGATAGCGTTCAGTTGAGATATAAGTGGCTGAATTAACTCTGGTTTATGGTAGATATAACGAACTAGTTAATGGATTTAACGGGTTTTATAAACCATATAACCATAGTATTCATGGGCTTTATAAACCAACATTCACATCACTGGGGGGGCACCATCCGCTGGGAAAATCATCGAAGTGAATTGGGGATCTTCCAACTTGGAATTGAACCGGGATGGGGATTGAACACAGGGAAAGCATGGTAAAGCTATCTTATGATTAGGGTCAAAAAGCACTCTATTTCTTTGGTTGGTGTGTTGAAGTCTCTGGTATTTTCCATGATACTTGGCATGTTGATTACAATGTAGAAACTTACTTGGAGGATCATTTCATAGCTAGCATCAATGGTTACGTCAGGTGCCTCAGTTGGAGGCAACCATAGATAAGGCCCATGTAAGGTGATATGCACCCAAGATATGGTTTCATATGGCACAGTACTTCAAGCAAGTATGATTACACCCATTGACAAATTGAGAATCCTCCACCTGGGACATCGCGGCCGGGGTTATTAATTACGTATTTTTATTCCAGGACATACACTATGTACCTGTAGTATATACTTGCACAGTCGTGAACATGTGCAGACACTTTATGTCTAAGACTTGTACAAGTAAGTGATGAATAATAGACATAACCTTATATATATATGTATATTGTATAAAGATGACATATTACCCCATGTATATACTATATAATATACTGATATATGTATATACAGTACACATATATATATATATATACGTATATACATATATATACATATGACACACATATACATATATATATATCAAATATGTATGACACAGAGTTAACATTCCACCTGCTCAACATCCGACCATCCCTCGGGAGGATCCTGTGCGCGGAGATTCCTCCTACGCCACCAGGTAGGGAGGCTCGCCGCCCCACGCCGCCCGGAGGGAGGGGATCTGCATGTTGTGGCAGGGTTTACTTAAGTTTACTTGGTGGTTATGGAGATAGGAATTACTCTTGGGATATTTAATAATGGAATAATTATATGGAATGATCATTAGGAATTATTTTTGGGAATCACTATGGAATAATTATGGAATGATAATTTCACCAAGAAAAAACACTGGTACAATGGGATATCAATGGGATATTGAATGGCGTTATCATGGGGATATCATAGGGATAACTATTTACCCAGCGACAAAACTTCATACAATTGCCATTACCGGAGCTGCAGCCCCTAGTACCACCAATTCTTGTGATTCAATCGCAATTGTAATGTCAACCCCGGATTAATTAACCCCAAACGGCTGTTTGATTGGGGGGGTACCATTTCAGTAGCCATGAATAATCACTATTTGGGGGAACCACCACAATTAATCAACCAGGGTTTAGCAAAATCCGGGATTTACATTATCTATTTTATCAAGATATGTTACAAATTCCATCAAATCCCACAAAATATGGCCTGAAAAATAGTACTAACGTACCTCCATTTTGGGATCCTGAAATTACCATTGATCCAAGTTTTTATCGAAAGCACGTTGGTACGTTGGTGGTTTCGTTCCAATTCCAGCTGGGAATAGTGATGCCGACGACATACTTTTTTTAGTTCAAACCAACCGCGCGGTGAGGCCCTCAAGTTGTAAGTTGGCTCATAAAGCCCGTTGACTGTAGATATACCATCTGGTTATTTAACATAGCTATGGAAAATGGCCCATTTATAGATGATTTTCCCATTAAAACCTCCATTTATAAGGGATTTTCCATGGCTATGTTAAATAACCAGATGGTATATATATATATACCACAAACATCCAGAAACCAGAGTTATTGGAATTATTTGCACCAACTTAGCTTAGCTATTGAACGGGGGCACCTTGCAGATATGTTCATTCATGTTCAGCCGTTCAGCCGTTCACCACTTGGAATTGTGGCTGTTTCTCCATGCTTGGTGACGGTGCCGACAGCCCCCGTAGAAAGTCTGCATGTCTTACCCTCTGGTAATCAAACGTGGCTAGATGGGATGTTCCATTGTCATGATTAGCGGAGGTTTTTTTCTTCCACAAAGCCATGGTAAGAATAAAAATGGTGTTTGCAGTGTTCAATCCTTATCAGACTGTCATAACTACAGGTGTATCTCCCAAAAAACCCTTAGAATTCACCAAGTGATGGGTCAACTGGTCGCGATTTCGGTATTGAAGTTCCTGGCAGGGTCTCACCATCGAGGGAAGCTCTGAGTCGGGGTTCCCGATTTGCTGCGGAGATCTTAGAACGTTCTCCATGGGCAGTATCAAGGTGAACTGATTGTTTATCGATGTTTGATACCCTCTGGTAATTTAACGTAGCTATTGAACATGACAATTTATAGTGGATTTTCCCATTAAAAATGGTGATTTTCCATAGCTATGTTAGTTTACCAGAGGGTACATGGGAATTTGGGGAATTAAACATGTATGTAAATGTCATGTAAATGTCATGTGCTGACTTCGCTATGAATTTTGGCCAGATTATTTTTGGGGGTATGGGTCAAAAAAATTGACTCCTGAGGACTGCAGACTTTGGTGCATTTCAGCAGAAAACCATCCGATTTCTCATTGATTGTTTCATTTTTTCCATCCAAATAGGATGGGAATCCCAAGTCAGGAGGAAAAAACATCGAATCACACAGGGAAAAGCCAGTTGATTGTTGAGGCTTGTTTTTCATAGGGATTTCACCATCATTCTGCATTTTTATACAATGACCTCACTGAGACATTACTGGAATTTGTTTTGTTCGGGTTAGTAAGGTTAGTACATTGTTATAATCAGATCATTGATAGTTGGGTTTGAGGCGTAATTAAGTAGTGAATGAATCACTACTTATATCACTATCTAGTGATATCCAGTCCAGAAATCTCCTGATTGCCAAGGGTGGGCTCCCAGGGCGGGCCGCGTTGTCGTCACAAGTTTTTCTTTACGCAATGAGTTTGGGGCCTGTCATCATTGATAAACCCAACACTTCAACTTGTTTGTTTTTTTTTGCCATAAAAACTATGCACAAACATCCAACTTTTGTTAGTCATATCTCATGAAATATCCCATGAAATATGTATAAATCTAGTCATCCTGGAGTAGATAGAACATGGCCATATCGGAAATTCATCACAAAAATCATTGGATTTTCACATCCCATGATTATTTTCACTGGTTGGTGGTCTGGTGGTTTGGAACATGAACTTTATGACTTTCCATTCAGTTTGGAATAATAATCCCAACTGACGAACTCATATTTTTCAGAGGGGTTGAAACCACCAACCACTGGTAAACTAACAAACCCATGGAAAATCACAATTTTTCATAGGTAAATCAACTATTTCTATGGCCACTTTCTATAGCTATGTAACAAATTAGCAGAGGGTAATATTTCACTAACCTGAAATGTTGGGCCATTTTGGGATGATTCCCCTTATTAACCATGATTCCAGGCCTATATTTGTTTGGGGGGCTAACTACTTTGATGGTTAATGAGGTTAATCCATCTCCAGGCCGCCTGGTGCGGAGAATCAGGTGCAAGAACTTTGGGATGGAACTCTGCTCGGTTTTTTTTTGTTCGGAGCTTTGTAGAAGTTTTGTTTTTTTAAAGTGGGATATTTAATGGGTAGTTTTTTTTTTTCAATGGGATTAGATATGTATTTAATCGGACCTCATCACCATTTTTGAAGGATTTCATTTTTAAATATCTTGTTTTGTGGGTCGTATGATTGCACGAGATTTGATGGGGATATCAAACAATAACCAGCAAATTGTGCACGGCGATGTTTTGTGTGTCTGAAAATGTTTTTTCTACACCCCGAATTCGCAGCATTTTTTGTTTGAAGCAATGATGATTACCTGGTGGTTTTTCTTTCCACTTACTAACCAGTAATAGTAATAGCCCACTTTTTTCAATGGGATAACTCCCCACCAAACGGGGACTTCTCAACCAGGGTTTTGCTCCTGGTTTCTGAGCGGATGATCCTCTGCGAATTTTGAGATCACCATGTTGTTTCATATTGAATTGATGATTTTACTGGTAGACCCGAAAAAAAGTACCCCATTTTCACAGATTCAGTTGGGAGATGGTGAGAATCATGTCAATTTTTTGAATTGTTGAAGTGTTGAAATCGAACTTTACTGGTTTTTATATGGTTTTATTAGATATTCACCATGAAATATGAAGGTTTCATCCAGCAACACATGGATTGAACATGATTCACGTGTCAACATTTTTCATCAACGGTTGCTCGTGATCCTTGAGCCATTTTAGTGGGACCCGTGTTTTTCAGCGGTTTGAGTAGGTACTGAGGATTCCAGGGATGCTCTTCCGCAATTCCCATCAGGGGCGACATTTGGAAAGTCAACCATCGAGGTGTAATTAATGGAGTGATATCATATGGGGACGGGTCAATTCGTTTCGTAGAGGACCGGAAACTGCCTCAAGTTGGCTTTATAAATTTTGCACCTTTTGATGAGTGGAAAAGGTAACTGGACTACAATTCCTCAAAGACAGGAAGATGGTGGGGTATAGCTAGTTACAAGCCACAGAGACCCAACTGTAAACTAACTCCAGAAGTGGTTCCTGCACTGAAAAGAGTTGGTTTAAGAACCCAGTTAACTGATGTATCTTCCATAAACTCTACAAAGTGGGGACCCAAAACGATACCTAAGTTGGTGTAAATATCTCCGATAACTATGGTTTATGATACTTATAAGAAACTCGTATTCATGCGGTTTAGAACCCAACAAACATAAGGTGCGGGCGCCCCGCGTTGTGAAGCTGGTGAACTAGAGAACCCGGCAGGAGAAGACAGCGAAACCACGGGACGCTGTTGGGGAGCCTTGTTGTGGCGTCCGCGTTGTTCCCAAAACTTGTAGGCGCAGCCAACAAAATGTGTAAAGCCAATTCCATAAACCTGCGTACAGGAGATGGTTTTGGTTGCACCCATCAAAATGATGATATTGGAGATAATTTATGATTGGCTTTACCGCATGGGAAATTATGGGAGAAATTTGACGATGAGGTACATCCAATCATAGACGTTTTTTTTTTGGATATGGGACAAGTATGGGAACATTGTGGGATAATCATGTGGATTCATTTTTTATAGAATCTGGTTGGTGGTTTGGAACATGAATTTTATGACTTTCCATTCAGTTGGGAATTTCATCATCCCAACTGACGAACTCATATTTTTCAGAGGGGTAGGTATACCACCAACCAAGGAATCCTTGAACTGTTGAACCCTGGTTGATACAGAATTAGATACTCGAGGGTTCCCACCTTAAATGGTGGTACTTGGGGCAACTTGAATGGTAACCGAATTGAGGATGGCTAAATACCAAATATCCTCTGGTAAACTAACAAAAAAACAATGGAAAATCACCATTTTCAATGGGTCAATCCACTATAAATGGCGATTTTCAATAGCTATGTTAAATTACCAGAGGGTATCCTGAAACTGATAAACCAAACGGATACCCCGATTTCGGTCGCCTTTTTCCGATTTTGATTGTCCCACCCAGATGTTTCTGGCGAGGCCTCTGCCCTGACTGCACGCCGCTGGCATGTTTGACCGAATCTACTGTAAGCCAGAACATCGCCAGAACTGAAAAACCACTGTCGTGTACAGATAGATCATCTATGAACGGGCCATTTTCTACTGCAAGGTTAGATTACCAGACCCCTTGACACTCCTTGACACTCCTTGACCCTCCTTGTACAGTTTCCTTGTACAGTTTCCTGGATGGATGATGATGATGATGATGATGATGATGATGGCTCGGGCGGTAGTCATGATGTCTTTTTGGAAACTTGAGAGTTGAATTGGGCTAAGATTAGCCATGATTCCGAGTTCATTATGTAAATCTGATTATCTAATATAATCTAACATTAATTACATGCCTTTGAATACTCAAGCGGCGTCACGCCGGTAAGGCACATAAAACCATTTATTATATTTATTGGTCATATTCCAACCATCGGTTCACTATTTATGCTTTGAATCCCCATACTTCGTGGATTCACTGAGAACAAAATCTGGTACGCTCTGATAATTTAAGATTGCCATTCGAAAATGGTCCATTTCTAGATGATTTGCCTATGAAACACGGTTCTGTTTAATTGTTATCGATTGGCAGAGGGCAAATGATCCAATTATATCTGGTTGGTGGTTTGGAACATTTTATATTTTTCCATATATTGGGAATAATCATCCCAACTGACTTTCATATTTTTCATAGGTCAACCACCAACCAGATATCCAATTATCCAATTATCCAAAGAATTATATATCCAATTTTTCCCATGATCCGCTGCAAAATTCTGCGAATTTCTGAACGACAGGTGTCCTCAAAGATGACCAGTTCGGCGGTGTGGGAGCCCGGTTGTTTGAGAAAAATGATGGATTTTGAGCAAGAAATATGAGGCTTAAGCATCACACATATGGGAATATCATGGAAAACTGGTGGTTGATGATCTGGTTGGTGGTTTGGAACATTTTTTTTTCCATATATTGGGAACGTCATCATCCCAACTGACGAGCATATTTTTCAGAGGGGTAGGTTGAAACCACCAACCAGGTGAGTATACTCTCCTTCATGTGGGGACTATCAGAATCCAAGGGGGAATTTTTGTTCAAAACCCTCCAGTTCTGTGAGCCGTGGGTTCAGCGGAAAATCATTGGAACCAGTGCAGCACTATGATGAAACTTTGGGAACATGATAAACCACGGGTTATTAACATAGTTATTATTATTAACCACTGGAATCATAATTGTTCTCTATGAAAATATAATTGGATTATCAACCAATTGTGGTTTTCCAGTAATGTATTTCCATAGAGAAGTGGATTACTTAGTTTATCCAGCATCGAATCGCGAATTGAAGCTCGTGGTTAAATGAGGAGATACTGGGAATAGAGCGATTTAAACAAAGATACTGTGGATGGCTGCGAAATCCTGTAGCACTTGGTAACGGCATTCCTTTTTTTTTGCATTGCAAATCGTGTGCTTATTTCAGGGGATGTTTACCATCTACTAACTGGAGAATTTCGCTTCACCATCCACAGTATCCTCGGATATCTTCCACCAAGAATATATTTCATGTTGCGCCCGAAAATCACTTTGGACACCCCAAAGTCCAGTGATTTTTAGTGTCTTCAGTCTTCACCGCAATTCAGAGGGCCGATTGAACGGGGGATGTCACAACCTTTGGATATTTTGGGGGTCTCCTAATGGCTGCGGGTACCCCCTAAATCCTCCATTTTGTATGGGATTTTCCATTCGAAAACAAGCTATTGGGGATCCATTGGTACCGATCCCGGGCTGATGAGAAGAAACATGGCTGTGAAAATCAAATCTCCAGAACTCGAAAATCGTCATTTTCTACAATCACATTCATTTCACATCTATAAATGTATACTAAAATCCAATACATATTTTCTGGGGAGATTTGAACATCCACATTTTCGTCCAATCTCCCGAGGCAGCGTTGTTGGGTGGCTATACCAAGGTGCCATGGGCTGACAGGGTCATTTTTTTCCATTGGATCAACCTTTTAGTTATACAATTTCTTAAAGCCTTGCAGCTTTGCTTTAAAAAAAATTACGTTTTTTTTCCGAAGACTCATGCAAATCTCAGTTTCTTGCTGGGTTTAACATGTTGAAACCAGGGTTTGTTGCCAGTGAATCCCCCATTTTTCGTGGGAAAAGATCCCCCATTTGGGCGGTAAGGTGAGCCATGTCTCAGATCCGACACCCTGCTCAGACGACCTCCGCGGCATCCAGCGAGCCTCCGTCCGGGACTTGGTGAATTCTCGAGGGAAAAGGGGAATGATATGGGGATATAATATGGCTATGGATCAATACCTATTAATACCATTTTTAGTGGGATGAACATCCATTTACCAGCTATTTTGATGTTCACCAGGTACCAGATAAATCATCTATCTGGGTAAATTATAACGACCTCACTGCGACCTCACTGGAATCATGGTTAGTAAGGAACATCATCCCCAAATGGCCTTAATTCAGGTTAGTGAAATATTATAATTTGCCCAGATAATATGATATAATATGATATAATGAAGTAGTTAGTGGATGTCAGTCTCTATGAACCATCACAAAGCAACTAAATCAACTAACATAAAAAACATGATTCTGGTGGGTGGTTTGGAACATGAATTTTATTTTCCATAATAGGATGTCATCCTTCCCATTGACGAACTCCATCATTTTTCAAGATGGTTAAAACCACCAACCAGCTAAGTTAATTAACTCTAGTATTCAGTGTTTTATTTTGGACCAACTAAGATAACGTAAGACCTGGGAGTCCAGTTTTTTCGCCCAACTTTAGATCATCCTGTTGGGGTTGATTCGCCACGTTTTCTGCCCGTTTTCGGGTGAATCTTCACCATCTATCTATGAAATTCTATGGTCTATGGCTTAAATCTATGAATCTATGGCTGAAATTCTATGAATCTATGGCTTAATCAGCTTAGTCTATAAATACTATTGGCTGTGATCACTTGATCACCTGTGAGCCGAGGCTTACAGAAAAAAAAGTGTTTGGGACCTCAGTGGTGCCCTAAATTCTTGCCAACTTGGATTACTTGGTGCTTTTTGTATCTGATGATTTGAAAATATTTGAAAGATGGCCCGATTTCTATCGATTTCTGGATTTCATAGAGAACAATTATGATTCCAGTGGTTAATAATAATAACTATGTTAATAACCAGTGGTTTATCATGTTCCCAAAGTTAGACTTCAATTTTTGGTGCAGTATCAGCGTTTGCCGCTGGCATGGCGCTTCACTCAGATCCAACTTGGCCTTGAAAAATCCCATCGTTCCACCGTTCCAAGAAGTCAGATTTCACCATCAAAACACGGACAAATCCCCAGGTGAATTGGTTGGTGAATGGTTGGCGGGCGAAGTGGTTGATTTTTTTTGTTGATTTTGAGTTATAACATGTTATAACTGGAAATCACATCCCACTGTAAGAGCTGTTTTTCTCGAAGGGTTTTTTGTCAGCCATTGACTAGACTCCCACAAACTCCGTGCAATGATTGCCAAGGCAATCCCGATAGGTGACGCACGTATTCGAAATCTCCTTGGGTGCTTCAGAAACACATTGTGTTTAATATCTTTTGATATATAGATGAACACTAGTTGGTGATATATCCGTGTAAACCATAGAATTCACCAGGTTATAAGATGTTATAAGTCAACTTAGCTATAAACGGGGGCCTCAAATCATGCTTGTTCTATTTCAATTCTACCCTTTTTGGGCAAAATAAGCCCGTAACATCGGCCTTGATGGTGGTTTTTAAACACCATCCCGAAACATCAGAAACATCGAGCCTCGGCGGGGTGGCGACTTTTCCTGGACAGGGGGTAGCCACTGGGCACTTTGGCATCACGTAGAGATTTGGACACATGGGGTGTCTAGGATGCACTAAGCCAGTAACCTGGTCTGACAGTTTTTTCCCATTTGAGGATGTTGATGGGAGCATTTTGAGTAGTGACCCTATAGTACATGGATCATTGAGAATTACCATGACCCATTTCAGAACTGCCTATCAAACAACCAGTGTAGATGAGCAAAGGGGGTTTACCCCTACGTCCCATATTCTTGGTAGTTACCCTCTGGTAAACTAACATAGCTATTGAAAACGGCCATAGAAGTAGTCGATTTACCCATTAAAAGTGGTGATTTTCCATCGTTTTTTTCATGTTTACCAGAGGGTATCCAGATGTCGCACTGAATGGGCTTTGTAAACCATCAAAAAGACAAAACAATTTGGGGAAAAACCCTCTAGCCATATTTACCAGAGGGTACTTGATATATCTTGATATTATATATCCACGGTTTGCTTTAAAAATGGTATGAATCCCACTTTTTTTGTCCACGGGAAATAACCATAAAACTATGGAAAATCACCACTTATTACCGTTAAATCCCATGGAATATATCCACGCTTTGCCCAACATCCATGTTCATCCCCATGGATCTGGCCTCCAAGGATTCGTCCAGGAGATTCCAAGTCCTGTATTGCGCCCAGCGTCCCTTGAGAAGCATTGGACATGGGAAAGGGATGGGGGGCCCTTGATACCAAGTTGAGTTGTGACTATTTGTGACTTCTGGTTGGGTAAACTTTAGTGAACTCATTGATTTGTACATGTTTGTACCAGTACCGCACAAGGCGGTGGCGGAAGTTTCAAAGATAGGACACTATAGGAGAGGTTGGTTGTTGTGAATCATGGATGGCAGAGCGAATCCACTGATGGACCGCAAGGTGGTTGGAGTTGTGTTTTTCGGAGTGGCTGCAATGGTTCCAATGGTCACCTCACCAACAACTGCTGGATGTAGTGTGGTGTAGCGCGGCTGTAGTTGTAGTTGTAGCGTAGTGGAGTTGTAGCTGTAGTATAGTGTAATTAGTGTAGTGTAGTTGCAGTTGTAGTTGTGGTGTGGTGGAATGAGCGTAGTGTAAGGTGGTGTAGTGTAGTGTGGTGTAGTGTGCTGTAGTGTTGTGTGCTGTAGTGTTGTGTGCTGTAGTGTAGCCTAGTGTAGTGTAGTGTAGCGTAAAGTAGCGTAGTTGTAGTTGTAGCTGCAGTTGCAGTTAGTGGTGTGTAGAGTAGTGTAGCGTAGTGTAGCAAAGTGTAGTGTAGTGCAATTAGTGTAGTGTAGTGTAATGTAGTGTAGTTGTAGTTGGAGCTGTAGTTAGTGTAGCGTATGTAGGGTAGAGTAATTGTAGTTGCAGTTGTAGTAGTTGTAGTTGTAGTTGTTGTTGTAGTTGTAGTAGTAGTAGTAGTAGTAGTTGTAGTAGTAGTAGTAGTTGTTGTTGTTGTCTAGTGTAGTGTAGTGAAACGTAATTAGTGTAGTTTAGTGTAATGTAGTTGTAGTTGTAGCTGACTGTAGTAGTAATAGTAGTTGTAGTTGTTATAGTTGTAGTGTAATGAGTGTGTAGCGTAGTGTATTTAGTGTACCGTAGCGTTGTATATTTGCATTTGTAGTTGTAGTGTAGTTGTAGTTGTAGTCATGTAATCTATCTATCTATCTATCTATCCATCCATCTATCTATCAATCTGTCTATCTGCAAGTTTGAAAACGCAGCAATTCTGCGAGACTTCCTCCATTTTTGAACTTGACAACATCAGACGCGCAGCAATTCTGTGAGACTTCCTCAATTTTTGAACTCGACAACTTGAGAAAACGAGGCTATTCTGCGAGACTTCCTCAATTTTTCAAGTTGACAACACCAAAAACTAAGCAATTCGGCGAGACTTCCTTCAATAATGGAAAGTTGAATGCAGAGCTGACGGCCTTGTACCACTGCGTTTTGCGATTTTTCCACTCCATCTGTCTAAAATATTGCGCCTGCCACGAAAAAGTGATGCAAAGTCATACAAAGTGCTGCACCTGTCACGCAAAATCATCTTCCCAAAACTGAAGATCCGATGCTCCAAAATATAACCTTTCTCAGGAAATCAACGTCCGGACCTCCTAACATCTCTGATGAACATGTCTCTTGTCATGTACTGCGCCTGCCACGGAAAATGTATCTTCGCAGATCTTCTTCAAATGTCCTGCGCCTGCCATCGTTTTTGGAAATGCTACAAAACCTTCACGTTTTGCTCACTTTTGACACGGTGCACAATCCCTTGCGCCTGCCACGCGAAACGACATCTGAACGCCCAAAAGTGGTCCGAACATGTGGTGTTTTTAACATTCTGACTTCGAAATGTGCTTCGCGCCGCAACGGCGTCACTTTTTGAACTTCTCAAGTTCCAAAAGTGCTCTGAACGTGGTGTGTTTTGGACATTTTGACTTGGAAATGTGCTTCGGGCCACAACGGCATGCATTATTTCGACATCTCAACTTCCAAAAAGTGGTTCAACCTGGTGTGTTTTACACATTTTGACTTCGAAATGGGTTTCGCGCCACAACGGCGTGCGCTTTTTCGACATCCCAACTTCCAAAAGTGCTCTGAGAATGGTGTGTTTTGTGCATGTTATTTCCAAATGTGCTTCGCGCCACAACCGCGTGCAGGTTTTCAGCTCTCATCTGGCCAGATGGCTCCGCACCCGCCGCTTTAGCGAGCCTACTTTTCAACCCTCTGGAGCCACAAATCATTAGAGAAACGTAGTGCTTCGCGACTTTTCTACCTTTTCCCGCACCTGCATCTTCTTTCTTCTGACTCTTTCTCTTCTCTGATCTTCTCTCTTCTTCTCTTCTCTTCTCTGCCTCTTCCAGCCTCTGCTTTTCCATCTGACTTCTAAACTTCCTTCGCCTAGTTTACCCAACGTCCCGCGATGTTTTTCGAGCAGCTACGGCTACGGCTGCTCGACTTGATGCGGGTTGCGCTGAGGCCATGAACTCCTCGGCAGCCTCGAACCTCGGGGCGCTCTTTGCGAAGCAAAGTAACGAGGCGCCTTTCGTTCGACTGGAGCTGAAGGATTGTTTTAGCGACCATCAATGACCTTTATTGTGATATCTTGGGGTTAGTGGGATTTCATGGTTTTGAGTGGGATTTATATAATGGGACTCAATGGTGGTATTATCGTGCAAATTCTTTTACAATGTTATAGTAATGGGAAATATAAATCCATGATTTCCCACTACTTGGGGAATCGATTGAAGGAATATGTTTTAGTTTTTGGGGTCCTTAAGCAAATCCAAGATTAATGGAATATATGGGAGATAATGGAGGTACCATGGGGGTATAATATTGTATAATTATATTTTGACCATTAGTCACTAGCCTTTGTGCTTGATATTTAGGTGTATCTTTAATGGTTTACTGTATATACCTTAGAAACTGGTAATGGGTTCAACTGGTCATTTGAATGGATTTTCTCCACCTCTGGTGTCAAATGGTGTTGATAACTTCCAAACCAGCAAAAATGGTGATGTTGTGGGCCTTATAAATTAGTGATTTGATGGGGATTTTAAAACAGGATGCAACCAGCAATTCTGGGTCATTTGGTGATGGTCTTTCGAACCCAGTTATGGTAATATTTGGGTTTATTATTGGGTTTGCCACATTATGCCGGAATTGACCGCCGATAACCAATATGGTTATGGGTCAAAATCTATGTTCATGGCCATACCATATTGTTTTGGGATTGAACATTCATATTTTTAAATATTTTTTCGAACACTCATTTTTTGTGAACTACAGGTGTGCAGGGTTTCGACATGTACCTATATTCCAATATATGGAGTAAAATGACATAAAACAGGGGATGGATTTCAACCTATCTTAAGCCACACAAATTGTCAAACAGTACACGTTCAATCTCTTCTTTGGGTTGAAAAATTGGGATCAATGGATTTCAACTTACAAACATCTGCTTGAAATTGGGACTTGATTAACAAGACTTGCTGGTGCTTAGTAGGGAATAGATGGGAATGGGGGTTGCTGGGATTGTTATTGATAGTTATTGTTGGTCATTCCCTCATTCCCAAGCACAAGTAAGAAAAACGTGGTTGAGGATGGCTTGGGTTGAGGGGTTCAAATGCGGGGATTTATCCAAACGGAAACAGCCGATTGTGAACCAACTAATATGGGTTTTTTTCACCAACCAAACGATGGCTGAGAAACAACTGCAATGATTTTGAAGCTGGGAATATTAAACCAACGAACAAGGGGAGTTAATGATGCCCTCATGACTACTGGTTGGTACTTTGGAACATGAATTTTATTTTTCCATTCAGTTGGGAATTTCATAATCCCAACTGACGAACTCATACTTTTCAGAGGGGTAGGTATACCACCAACCAGCATTTATTGGAGGGGTTTGGTCCCCATCTCTGGTGGCCAGGGTTCCGTGCCAGCCTTGTGGGATGAAACCATGATATTTCGAAGGTTCTTCTGTAAAATTTTCCAAGCATATCTACTACGGTGGTTGCGAAGTCCTGCACCACCAAAAGGATGGTTGAAAACCAAAAAAATAATGGGATAAACCATCGATTTCAACTGGTGATTCGGATTTCGATTTCGCATCCACAGTAGTATTAATTCAAGGCGTATATTTAAACCATTCACTCTCTAGGTGCGGTGATGTGCTTTGTGCCCCGTTGACAAACGTTGGTTTATTTCCCATCGAACGAGAGTCTACCCATGGGCCATAGATTTCACCTAGGTATGAAACAAATTCTCCCGAACTGGGGCACCACCGATAGATGTCGATAGTTATCCCTATCATTCCCCCATCATATCCTCATTGTATCCCTATTGTATCTCCATAAAAAATGGCGAAAAATACCAGTATTTTGTTGGTTAAATCCAACCGAACTAACGTGCCAACCCCCATAATATTTGGTAAAAAGACACCATTCACTCTGTAGTGACTGTAGTATTTGCGATCCTGTGTAGCAGGACGGTGGCATGGGCACTATCAAAGAGGACAAGTGAAGGGATCAGGGGGTCCAGACGGTCCAGGTCTTTGCACGTTTACCAACAGAAGGATAGCAAGGATGCTGGAAAGTGTTCAAAAATCACGAACTACGAAGTAATAAGATATATATATATATAATATTCTGATATTCTGTAAAATGTGGGTTTTTGTTCTTTATAGAATTTCATAAAGTTCATGCCAGTTCTTGTATATAATGTTTTGGAGCTCATACTCTTTTCAAGCGGGGTAGATAACAATTGATAATTCTGGTGGCGATGTAAACGTAGATGCAGCTGCAGCAAGTCACCCTTGGGGGTGCAGTTCCAGTTACAGGTGGTTGCAGAAGCGTACTTATGAGGGTGTTCTCCCAACAGAAGGGGATTAAAATCCCATGGTTATAGACACTCTACGCATAGAATAGTTGGGACACTCTTTGGGACGAACGGAGTACGAAAGCACAAACACCCATTAATACCCGTTGATAAGAGTGAATACTAATTAATAACCATTTTTAACAATCATTAACCCTTATTGTCCATTATGAACCCATTCTAACCATACTAGCTATTTTTCCACACCAACTGCACCAACTGCACCTTTAAGGTGCAGATATTGGGAGCGGAAACCGTTTTTTGTCGTGCTCAGAAGGTCACCTTTTTTGACTCCTGTTTTTGTCATGCCAGTTCAATGGATATATCATGGAAATATATGGGATGATATGGGATATACAATATCTAATGATTGTTGAAGTTGTTGAAGAAGATAAGATGTGGGCTTAATGCCCATATCTATGGAGGTTTCCTAAGTCATGTTGGGGTACCCCCAGTTCTCATCCATTTATAGATGGGATTTTCCATGAAATAGCAATTTTTTCTTGGGGCACCCCCATGACTATGGAAACCTCCATATGAACCAATCCGATGACTGTATAGATTGGGGATGAAGTCACGCTCCATGGGAACAGCTTGCCATAGTGAAATTTCTTGGCACAGGCCAAAGTCGGCATGCAGAAAAGAAAAATAAGTTGGTGACCAGTCCGAATACTCTAGTCACCTTCGGATGTTCGGATATCAGAGTTTTGATTTATATTGTATATATTATATACTGTACATATATATATATGTCAAAGGGAACTAAACGCTAGGACACTTATCATGTACATATGTGATTGTGCATTGAAACGCCGTACTGGCTCAAGTCCCTGCGCGAGGAAAAGTCCGAGCTCCGCTTGCAATGCCGT
>Ga0126342_10009011_pt1 | contig 17877 bp, 18 predicted proteins | sample Cyp1metagenome_FD_92528 | JGI IMG/M metagenome (GOLD analysis project Ga0126342, IMG submission 92528) | Coral microbial communities from Lord Howe Island, Old Settlement Bay, Australia - Cyphastrea 1 metagenome | ecosystem: Host-associated > Invertebrates > Cnidaria > Coral ... | reverse complement strand
CCCAGGGCGCTGTCATGCACATGCCTGTAAATAAACCGAATGTAAATTGTACATATGATAGTTCTCACGGAACGGACGAAATATACCCCAAAGGTCCCCCCCACATATATATATATATAGATAGATATAGATATATTTAGATATATAGATATAAATATATATATATATATACACATATATATATATATATCTAGATATATATATATACACGATATATATATATATATACACACGATATGTATATATATATATACACGTGTGTATGTGTGTGTAAGTTAAGTGAGTTATGTGTGTGACATAATCAAGCAGCGATGGTTGGTTTCTCTCAAGGGGCCTCATGAAGATTGGGGGAGCGGGCCGGGGTTGGTTAAAAACCATCACAACGGATAAAACAGCTACCCAGGAACGCCCGAAACAAAGCCAGCTACCTACCCGCATGTTTGTTGCTTGTTTGTTGCATCAGCCAACATTGGGATTGAAGTTTGAACAACATATGACTGAACGAATTTCCAATACATCGACTGGTCAAACCAACGCCGGCAGGAAAGCGACTGATCCAAATAGCCTCCCTGGCACGGAGTGACCTGGAGAGATACAAGCGCGTGGAACGGAAGTGCCTCGCCGGATTGGATGGGGCGATGATGAGAAAATGTGAATCCCGGGCTTTAAAGGGACTGATGAGCAAAATTGGGCCTTATTCTTTTACAATCAACAGGCAGGTTCAGATGCATTTTCCCAAACTTGCTGGAGGAAAGGCATCTGAAAAAATGTAAACAAGAACATCCGGAATCCTAAGTTGTGAAATGAGTTTGTCTTGAAAATTGGTAAACCACAACTTGTGGTCATTGAAATGGGGAAAAATTGTAGCAATCCTTTGGCATTGGGGATGCCCTACTTTCAGACGAACCCAAATGCTGTTCATAGTTAAAACTCATGGTTGCACATGGTAGTTGCAAAGGTATGGACATATTGGATATTGATGAATATTGAGAACAAGCACCGGTGAGGCCAACAAGATCATGGCATGTAGCCACCAACATGACAAGCCCAGGGAGAGTATATGAGTGGTGATGACAAGAGTGGTAATTCTACATCCGACCAACATGACCAGCATGGTGGCCATGACTACCACGCCACCAACCACCCACCACCAACCAAGCACCAACCAACCAACCACCATCATTTATCATCTATCACCTGCCATCAATCATCAATCATCCATCATCAGCATCATGGTATTCTTTCTTGTTATTCTTCTTCTTCTTCTTCTTCTTCTTCTTCTTCTTCGTTTTCTTCTTCTTCTTCGTTTTCTTCTTCTTTGTTTTCTTCTTCTTCTTCTTCTTCTTCTTCCTCTTCTTGTCTTCTTCTTCTTCTTCTTCCTCTTCTTGTCTTCTTGTCTTCTTCTTCTTCTTCTGTTTCTTCTTCTTCTTCCTCTTCTTCTTCTTCATCATCATCATCCTTATCCTCATCCTCCCCATCTACCCTCTCATCCCCCACCCCGCCAATGTGCCAGGATCCTCCTGTGCTCCTCTGCTTGGCAAACCGGCTTCCACGACCTGCGCAAAGACGCTCGGAAAGTCCCATTCAAAGTGACGGCTTTAAGGGGAATATGGGGGTACCAGAAAATCCCCAAAATGGATGGTTTATAAGTGTTTATGATGGTTTGAAGCTATGGAGTTGCCGGGGGGCCTCATGAAGGTGATGGCAGGCTATCCATGGCCAGCTGAGGACATTTGCCAACGCTGCGGCCTTATGGACATGAACCTTGGCTACCTTGGCTACCTTGGCTTGGACCGAAGTCACCGAAGATCAAAGATGGAGAAAAACCATCAACATTACATATTTATATTTATGTTAGGTTCCCAACCTGCCAACGAACCATTCCAATTCATTCCATCGAATTCCATCCTATGAGGCACAGTTTTTCCCATTTTTCTCGTGATTTGCGAAGTTATTGCATGAACTCCTACATGTTCGCTAAGGAAAGATCCTGGGCCTCAGCTACCTGGCGCGCGCAAGGAGCGAACGCGATGGGAGCGCTGGTTTCGTGACACCCAAAACGTTGGCGAGACGTTAAGATCTTGGGATCGCAACACACAGCAGAGTGGCAATTGTGGCTTACTTTGGACGCAAAAAAGGAGATTTGACTTTGATCATGTATACAATTGAAAAATGAGGTTTTACTGCGGCAAAAAGGGGCCAACAAGAATTGGCAAAGGGTGTGGTTCATTTAAAAATTGTCACATTTTGGCAGGCTATTTGAGAATCGGGATGAATAACATCAGGCTCAGAGGATAAGAAAATTCCTACAGAAACGACTGAACACTGTCGCCCAATGTAACGCGATGCTCCGAAAGGTCATGTTTTGGCCGCAGGATCTGCCCATGCGTGCAGTGAAGGGACAGGATCTGGGAATCATCGACTGAGCGCAGAAAAGGAATGGCTGGAAGTGACACGCAGGAGGGGACGGTGTCAAGTCTCAAGAAATGATGAAGGAACAGCTATGAATAAACACAGCAGGAAAGATGTTTGTTTATTCTGGGTTTGTTGATTTTGTGGGCCCATATTGGGGTTATTGACGGGCCTTTCAGATATTGCATTCACCACTATGGATCTAGAAGTATCAACAAATGTGGCATAGGTAGGCACAGATGACTTGTAGTAATATGACAAATAGAAGTAGATAGATTGCAATCTAATTGTAAGTGTGTTCGGGTAGTTTAAGTCCCAGTGACTGGATGGGATGTTCACGCACATCCCTGTTTTGTTTGCAAGTGCAAGTATGTTCATAGAGCGATTTCATGTTTAGAGAACAAATCTTGCATTCCCAGGGAAGGAGTGGCATGCATTTGCCCGCCTATCCTAATCTCAACGACAGGTTCGATGTGATTGAGCAGTCCACAGCCCTCTCTAGACGGGTAGACTCAGGTAGATCAACCCACTCGTTGTGGTGATCCAACCCGCCAACATAAGCACCTCCAATATATGGCATGGAGAACGAACAGATCCACCACAAAACCCTGGGGGCCCAGCTCTGATTCCACAGCCCTGACCAAGGCCCCCGACGCCTCAGCTGCCACTTGGCATGAAGTACAACTTGTGATGCAGCCACAGGTCGTTTGAAACAATATTCAACATCCTCCCGAAACCTGCAGAAGGTGATTCATTGAAGGTTCATAGCTGGTATAAATTGATATAACCGTACTATAACCCATCTACTCTCCACGGAACCATTTGGAACGCTCAAAAATCCTCCAAATCATCCAGGTCAGATGATGGCGAAGGTGGGCGTTTTCGATGGCATGACCGTGTCGAGATCAGTCGTCCTGGTCGAATGTGGACATGGCAAACAATCATCAGTTAAATGATTGCTTACATAAATATACATATGATATTAATTAATAACAATAATAATAATAGTAATAATAACAATAATGGTATATCTATATATCTATATATGATCCTATATATGTGTGTGTGTACATGTATATAAACATACATTGAAAAAACGCATAAAAACACATTATGATATTGTTTTATACATTTTTTAATGCTCCGGAGAATTTGATTGGAGTCATCTCCGCTGGGAGCCGAATGGCCACAGGCTTGGCTGACCCCACAGCCATGGGGCCCGACCCTGGCTGGCGAAAACCAGGCGGGAAGATGGCAATGCTGGCGCCCCTGCAAAAAAACTGGGTGATGTGGGTGATAAGCCTTGGTGATGCGTAGTTTGGTTGGTTTTTTTTGCCAGAAGTGGCGATTCAGAGAATAGCCTGCTTTCTTTTTTTGGAGGCTCATGCATCCCCTTTCATAGCAGGAAAGTCATCTACAAACATGCTTATGATCACATCAAAAATGGATGGTCGAACAGCCAAAATGACCAGGTTTGTGCTCGCGTCACTGCCACAACCCGATATTGTAATTTGTTCTGAGATTGCCTCAGATATTGGGGATGTAAGCTCTAACATTGTGGATGCAGCCAGCACCAGCGTTGAATTCAGATGTCTTTACTGGAGTTTCTTTACTTACCCCCAGATGGTACGTTGAGTCAAAAGGGTAAAACATGGTAAAACTCCATGTCATTGGGTTTATCAACTGCTCCACATGGGGGTCAGGAGGATGTGTTTTTGTGTTGGCCCAGCAGGGTTTTGGGCAAAGATGTTCACCTAAATATGGTTGAATCTCAAGATTATGGGCGTTCGCTGGGCGTTCGCTGCAACAGGAGAAAAAAAAACACACAAATTCTCTTGATTATCAAGTGCTCGATGTAAAATTGTCATGTTTCAGATGAACCTTTGTTTTGCTATGGTCGCCTTTGTTCTTCCTCCTTGTTTCATGAGGTGTTTATGCATTTGGCAGCGCGAACAAGACGAATCTTTCAGGTCCCATAAGTCCCAGAACCCCTTGCCATTCATGGTTCAGGATGGTTCAGGCACACATAAAATCGACTCATGGTGAAGCATAGCCGGATAGCTGTCCAACGTCCTTCCAAAGAAGTGGTGGATTCCTTAAGGAAAACCCGGGAAAGAGCCACCAACAACGTTGTGGCATTCACCAACTACTGCGTCCTCTGGGCAACATGTTCCATGAAACCATCATGAAGATCCGGCTGAAGATCCGGTTGAACCTGGACATTGCATCATAATTCGTTTCGAGCCACGTGGCAATTCTGCATCGCTGAGAGCGTTCGCCATGACAGTCTTTTCATCGCATGATCCTTGGCTGAGGGAGATCAGTATGTTTAAAACCTGCCGAAACCGACTGGAATGGAAATCCAACAGTTCTCAGAAGACATGGTCGGACAAAGCCATTTTGTGGGAGTCCTTGGGGCCTTGAAAGCAATGCGGAATTCTGCGCAGTTTTTGTGCGCCCCATGTGCATTTGGCCGCTCGGCCATGTCGTACACATTGGCGTGTATAGAGGCTGCCGACCATTCACATCATCGTTGTAAATAAGTGTCGTTGAATACATGCATTGCGTACATGCATATGCCCCCGTCAATGAGCCTCAAATACATCATGGTGTCTTGATGGTCCCAAGTTTTGCTGCTTGAAATTCGCGGTTTTTCGTGGTCAAACTAAGTTCTTCAGGTACAAAAGATAGATAGATCATGATAGATAGATCATGATAGGTCAAACTAAGCTGCCTGAAAAAAAAAAACACCATTTTTTCTCACCTAGACCCCCCATTGACCCAAGGAATGGCTCCTGGGCCGCGTGCGAAGTTCCTTTGAATTGGAAGGGGCGCAGGCGGTGCTTGGAGATGACTTTGTTCTGGTGCCAAAATGTAGAAAAAATGTTCTTTGTCAACGAAGATGATATGTTAACTATATATCTAAAATTATCTATATAAATCTATATTTATCTATCTATATGTACTAAATAGATCTATGTTTTTTGTACATCTGGTGCCCATTTTTCGATGTAAATCATAAAAACACGCTGACCAATGACCAAGATGACAATTGAGCAACCTAGACTTGCATGATTACCGTAGTTACTCTTCATTTGAATTACAGTGGGATGTAACATGGTTACATGATGTAACTAGTAACATGGAGACGTAACCACCAAGAACGAGTCTTAAATAAGGGGAGGGATCCTGCCAGTAATCTGCCAGTTATGGTCTTCCATGTTGATATTTTTTGATCGAGAGGTGGCTTAACTAAACAATGATAGTAGCGCTTTAAGTCACCAACGATGGCCGGAAAATCCCAAAGTTGGTGGCTTGTTCCATCCTAGGGATGATCCCCATTGATCAACCGGCTGTGAAACCAGGGAGATGTCACTGACATGTTTCGTGTTGTCAAACAGATGTTCACTGCAAGCAAAGGTTTGATTGGAATCTTCCATTGCTATCAAATCTTGCATTGCTTTGGCTAAATATGTTTGGCTAAAGTTGTCATAAGTTATCAATCCATAAATGTAAGTACTGCCGAAATTGCGATTTCACCAGTCCATTTTAGCCATTTAGGTCTAAGCTCCAGTCCAAAAATAGATCAAAGTGATGAAACCCACGAAAATCACCCTTGAATTCACAGGATTTCATGGATATTTTCCTGTAAAATCTCATGATTTTCCTGTGCGATCTTCGACCGGATCTGCGATATTCATCCGCAGGTGGAACAACTGGAGAACCAGCTACGGGCCGAAGGGGGCGTGGCCGCAAAGCCCAGTGGTGGAAAAGGTGGGAAGATCCGGAAGATCGGGTTGATGTATTCTGGAATGATGGTTAGTATTGGTTAGTATTGGTTAGTATTGGTTAGTGATATTGGATAGTATTGGTTAGTATGATGGTTTGTATGATGGTTAGTATGATGGTTGGCATTGGTTGATGTATATAATCTGGAATTATGATATACTATATGAATTACTATGGTTTATTGACTATAGTGATATATAATCAATCAATATTTATTGACAAATATTTATCTTAGTAAACCCCCATTAGATCCACATGTCCACTTGTCAGAGTCTTTTTAGTCTGGCTAAGTCACTGGAATCATGGTGCCAATGGTGAAGAAATTCGGGGAACTATCCCAATATTAGCCGCACTTTTCAGGTGAGTGAATTTTGAGAATTTACCCAGATATAATGGATTTAATGGTTACAAACATAACTGATCGAACCAGCTAAAATGGTGGTAGAACCAGAAACACGTGGGTCTATTTGGGGAAACCAACCGCAGAATTTCTGGAGAATCCAACGATGGGGAGATTTCTTGGCGAACCAACCGGATGGGGATTCACTCGTGGAGATCGTGGAGGATTGACGGATTACAGTCATAGCCAGTCCAAACCAGGAATTTAAGCCTTTAAGCCCTCTGGGGAAGCCTGGCGAATAGCAGTCAAAAAAATGTGGTGAAGTGTGGAACAATGGGAGAGTTGATGTGAGTTGAGCACCAACTGTGTAGATGTAATGGTTATAATGGATAATTATGTAACAAAAATATAATTAATTAATTGGATACTGATATAACCAACAATTCCGGGGAAACCAACTTGTGAAGAGTAGTTCAACCATCAATATGAGTGGTTGAACCAGCGCTAGTTCCAACTGGTTTCCACCAGGCGTCCCCGGCATCCTCGCCGGTGCCGTGGGCGGTGACAGCGGCGCTTCACACGCGGGCGATGGCCGCGCGGGGGCGAAGAAGTCGCAAGGGAACGACATGCTGAACAACGCCGTCAGGATGCATCTGAAGAGCTGTTGGTTGGGGATTGAACCATCAAAAATTGGGCAACTTATATAACCAAGAGAAAATGGGAGAATTCACCTGAACCTGGATGCGGTTGAAGTCAGGGTGGTGGGGAATCCTTAGATGTTGCCAGGATTACCTAAGCGCTTAATGAGTAGGGAAGGTCATGTAGTCTGGCGAATGTCCTGGGTAAAAATATGAGCTTAATGGCTTTGCTTGGGGGTTGCTTGGGTTTGTCATGTTTTATCAATGAAAATTTGTATTTTTTTGGGGGCTAGAAACCAACTGGATGGGCACCGGCTGTGTCCGCAATGGGGAGGCCTGCGGTTAATTTGGAGAGACTTGGCCCCAAAGCCCTATGGTTTATCAAAAGTGCTTGGAGCTTCAAATTTGAGACATATCAATATATCATCAATTCTTATAGGATTGATCCATTAAACCTCCATATTTGAACCATATTTGGGCTGATGATCCGCAAGTATTTTTCAGATGGATTGAAGCCACCAATCAGGGTTTGTCTCAAATGGCATTTTTGTTTAACGGGGAAAGTGATGATAAACCAGCGGAATGTAGTACCCTGTTTTCAGAAGCCTATTATCATTTGTTATGTATACATTCGCAATATAAGAACAAAATATGAAGATATGATCATATATATACAATCTACAGATGTGCTGCAGGCTTCGGTGTGTTTCTCCATCACACAGACAATCTGGAGCTGGTGAGTACAAAAAGAGCGAAGACGCCAAATGAGACCAAATGCATTGTTTATGGATGAGTCTATATACAGATCCAGAGGCCTGGCTGGCTCTAACATGCAGCATGTGACGCAGAAGACTTCTCAGAGCCTGATCCAAAACATCAATGGATCCTTTCAGTTGCCTCAGAGCTGCAGCGGTTCGCGAAAGGACGGGCTTAGGAACCCGTTGGAAGATAACCGCATTCCTTGGTATTGCGATGTTTCAAGCATCATGTTCGTTTTTCAGGCTGCGAAAATCATGAAAATCTCACGATTTTCTCCATCCCAGCAGTTTTCAGATGCAAAATCCCCTTGTGAGTACGAAGTATCAATCCAAATGATCAATAAACCCCCACAATACCCCAAATTAACTATACTCCTACCATTATATCACCACTGTATACCCTCTTCCCCCCATGATGTCCCATTGTGTATCATGCATAATTTTTGGATGGTTGGACATTAAAAGATATCCGCCCTTTGGTAATCGCTGATTTTCTCGTTTAAATGCCCATGTTTGGCCGGAAGTTCCCGGCCAGTCATTTTTGAAAATAGCGAATGTCAACGCATTATAACTCCATGTTCGCCCCATTCAACTGCATCAAACGCAGGCGAAAATTCCAAAAACCTGACCAGCCATGAGTGAAAAATTACCATCTGCCCATGGTATGCCCAGTCCGCAGCAAAACTCGGTCCCAAGATCTCCCAAGGCCTTGGGAGGTTCGATGGCTGGACAGCTGGCACTGGGTGCCATGTCTGGAGGCTGCTGCGACCATGGGCGCCTGGGAAATCACCATCTTTCATAGGGAAATCATCGGTGTTTATCATCTAGAAATAGGTCATTCTGGCTACTGCCCCAAATTCAATGGAGGATCACCATCCTGAGAAGAACCCAAAGCATGTTTGGTTTGGGGGTGGGTTATTATGGACCTGTCAAAGCTTTCAAGGCTGCATTCTTGTCAGCACAATATCGGTTGCTTCTAGTGGCGAATGCGAAGCCTTGGTAGATCACTTGTTTTTGTTGGCCCTACATGGAAGAAGAAACTATTCACTAGCTGAAGCTTAGGAGTCTTGCATGGTATCCAAGCTTGGCCATGGACGACAGCAGCTGCCGATGTCAGAAAGCACTAGGTAGGTGACTCGATTTGCCGGCCACGATAGCGCGCAGGGGGTTGAACGAATAGAAATTGCGATTCAATCAACAAGGAACAAGAAAGACAACATGGCCAACAAAAGCCGAGATCCAACCAAAAATGTTCGAGCAATCGGGAAAAAGCTACAGTGTAGACAGCTATTTTCCAACGCGTCACAAACCATGCGAGGATGAGGATTCAGTGCCATTTCCCAAAAATCATGAAATAATATCACTAATCCTTCTGTCACTGGATTGGTTCAAGGAAATTTTGGAGGAAGGCCCTGTGTTTCATGGGGAAGACCATGGTTTCCGGTGAAGGTTTTCCCTAACCCAGTGATGTTCATTGCGGAGAAATCCCAGAAATCGTTCCATGATTTTCCCAGCCCTGTTTGACACCGGATGGTGATTTCTTTAACGTGGGTAAAACAATGCCATAAACCACCCATGACTGGGAATCGTAAACATACCACCTATAAAAGTGATGATTCGGGGGAAGGTTTGTGACATTGTTTTACCTTGTTTTTACCCACATGATTATATCATATATTTCCATAGTTTTGATGGTCATACTATATTCCCATGATATTCCCATAGTTTTCCCCATGATATTCCTATGATATTCCCCCAGTTTTCCATTGATTTCCCCATATTTTGACCGTTTTCCCTATCCCCAGGCAGCCTCCTCGGCATGCCCGGCGCCAAGTCCGGCGCCAGCGCGGCCAGCGGGCCAGCGGCCACGGCGGAGGGCACGGAACAGGCGGAAGTGGCGCAGCAGCTCACGGGCGAAGGCGCGAAGGGGTGGAAGATGAAGCCCTGGTTGGGAATTCGCTAAGTTGGTTTAGGAAGTAGGTGAACTGCTGGACTTATTAGTTAGGTGAAGTTCTGTCGGTTGATAGAACAACAACTTTTTCCTGGGTTTTAACTGGGGGCCTACCTTGTTCATGAAGATGGAAACATTACAATGACGGACAAGTCCTAATAAACGGTGACCTTGCAGTTACTGAGTCGATGTTCATAGCAGACTGAAATAATGGTCAATGACTTGTGTCTGTCTATTTTTTGGGGTTACTATAGTGATGAAACTGCACGTACATAATAATATAGCTACCCCGTTTTACATCTATGATTCAAATTAGATCCACAGGTTGTTGCACATCATGCTGGTGGATGTTGTTGATGTGATGCATGATGGTTCCTCGACACAGTTCACGTTTTTTTCCAGGTGTCCATCCCTTCTTTCCAGTATTTTCAGCGAGGGAGGAAACCCTTGGATTGAAGAGCCATATAGCCTCATAGGATACAATTTGACGGATCAAGTTTTATTGCATCTCTTCAGTTCCAGGCTTCGGAAGTTTCTGTGTGTGTGGGTTGCGTTTCTATATGCGGTGGCAAAAGCGCTGCTGAATCACAATTTCTTTCAAAGCTTTGCAAAAGCACCCGAATGGCAAATCATAGCAAAACTCAGTGTGGCTCATGTATGCATCACATGTATATTTAATGACAATCAGCCTAAAGCATGGCAATGAGATCGGGTATCATATAGTTTTAGAAAGAAATGTTGGCTGATGTTATTGACCCACCCTTTCTGTTCGCTCAACAAGAGGGTGGGAGGCTGCTTTTGGCGAAGATGATGTTGGTGTCTTCATGTTGAAGTGTTTTCCACTGCTTCTCAAGCAGCGGTTTTAATCAGATATTCCGTGCAAAAGATGCATTGCAGTTGCAAGATGCAGAATCCCGAAAATGTCATGCAAGATCAAATTTTATTAAAATGACAGTCTGGGTGCCCCCTACTTTTTGTTGCTTTGTACACCTTGTTAACGATAGTCACCATAGTTACTATAGTTATTTCATCATCACCCCCCTGGGAAAAGCCACCCAGGTGAGGATGTGGCCACGGTGGCTGACACGGCACAACAGGAGGAAGTGGATAAACAGGAGATGGAAGAAGGCGAAGGCGGGAAGCATAGTATGAGTGGGGAGCTTGGTAGGTGTTTATCCAACTAAATCTGGTTGGTGGCTTGGAACATGAGTTTTATTTTCCCATATATTGGGAATAATCATCCCAACTGACTTTGATATTTTTCAGAGGGGTTGAAACCACCAACCAGATTGGATTTGGCTACTTGGGGATAGTGGGCAGGTGAACTTTTCTTCAGGTGACCATTGTCAGTCTTACTGGATGTTTTTTTTCGTGGTGCTTTAGTGAGCAACGTCAGGCACAAATTGCACGGTGGTAGGGTTTTGATTCACGGGGTGAGAATCCAACTAAGTTGATTATTGGATATTGGATTTGAATACTGGTTGGTGGTTTGTAACACTTTTTGCTCCCCAATATATAGTTGGGATGATGATCCAATCTGACTAATATTTTTCAGAGGCGTTGAAACCACCAACCAGGATAGCTTGGCAGTTAGTTTTAGCACATTGGATATGATTGGTTTTTGGATGTTTTTGGATCTTGGCAGTTTGGTATGTATAGTAGTTAAATTGGTCTACGCCCCTGTGGTTCGTATAGCAGTTGACGGTTTTGGTGATCTTTCATTACCCTCTGGATCCCTCTGGTAATTAAGATAGCGATGGAAAATTGCTCATTTATAGATTACTTACCTAGTAAAATTCTAATTTCCATCGCAAACCGGAACAAACTACCAGAGGGCATCCCCAAATACCATATTGAGTTGCTTACCCCACATTCTCCGTGAAACTACCAATGGGCAACCAAAATGTTCAAATAAACGATCAGAGATGCTTGTCCACAAGGCTTAGAGGTTTAGATCTTTGGAGGGGCCATTGGGCGGCCTGGTTATACTAGAATTAAAGGCAAAAGAACAAACCGAAAAACCACATGTTTTCTGGTAGAAACTCTGGCTACTATGATGTCCTGTAGTTTTCCTTTCAAACCCAGTGAAGTCAAAAAGTGATAGAACTATATAAAAGTTCACATCTATCCCCTCAGCAGTGGGCTTTGGAAATCAAGAAACTGGGACTATCTTCCGATCCGAAAGCTAAATTTGGGAAATCCGCAGCCTTAAGGGCATGGTCAGATACCCCAAGATTGGCAGTGGTGAGCGGGAATGCTTTGGGGTAAGACCTGCTCTTTGTGTTGGAGAGAGTGTGGTTAAGATCTATCATCCAGTTTTCCCTGTTGAAAGCAGTTTGTGGGGCATTCCTCATGCAACTTAGTTGGCGATATTACTATGATCTTTATTATTGCATATACACACATTAATATAATAAAAGATATCATATATATATATGCCCCTTGATGACATGCCCACTGCCCTTACTGTCTTCAGGCCCACCGGAAGGGGACGTTCAAGAGATGATGGGCAAGGCCTCCAAGGATTTTTGGGGAGCGTCCCAAATTGGCAGCTATAGTGATTAATGATAGTTATTAGTGGTTATAGATAGTTTTAGTAACTTAATGATAGTTATTGAACCATTTGTTCAATAGTTAATTCTTAATGATAGATAGTGAACCATTATTGGTTATGATACACCAGGGATTGTTTTTTTGGATGGTATGAATATCATTATAACCAATGGATGATTCACCAATGTAACCAATGTTATGTTAGTTATTTATGGTTATAGTGACTTCATTCCCCAAGGATGATAAACCAAGAGCTTTTGGTTGTAAAGAAATCCCCCCGTTTGGGGATAAACATCGACATGCCTAGGATGTAAAGCTCCAAAGCCTGCCACTTGGAGATGTCCACCATCTCAAGGGCCATAGCAAGCAACAAAAATTGGGAGCTGAATGCTGAGCTTTTTAAAGATTCGCCAACCATTCTCGGACATTGATGGATATCGCCTGAACAAGATGCTGGTTGATTGGAGGTGAATTGGGTGCAATTTAGCACTACCTGGATGACGAAAACCTTTGAAAGGCTGTTTTTACGCTGATGATCCCTGCAGTCTTGGAAATGCTTCGGAATTTGGACATGCAGTAGAACATAATAGTGATAGAAGAATGAGCAATGTGAACAACCTTGACTACATTGGGAGGTCATCCTCTCCAGACACGTCTCCAGCCGCGGCGTGGGAGAAGGGCCGGTATCCCCGATGCCATTTGGGCTCAGTGAACCGAACCGATGGGCCTATGGCGATTCGCCATTGTGGGGGCGGTGGCACTGGCAGAGGCTTGCAACAGTCAACAGATACACTGGTGGACCACAAAGATGGACACATATATGGAAACCCCTAACATCCCCCAACCTTGGTTTATTCCAGATGCTACAGGGTAGGCCGCGCTGGTCCACCTGAAATCCTTGGGATATTGAAGGATCATGGATACTGAATCATCAATGAATCATCCACATTCATGATTTGGATATATAGCTTAATTTTTTTCCATCCATGCAATTTCAGGTGACTCCCCTTGGCGCAAGGCCGAGGGTTGAAACCTTGAGACAGAGATGGACATGTGTCGCTTTCCGCCAGTGCTTATCTGCTTAGGACAGCCATGGCATTCCTGATCGGGGCCACTTCGCCACTTGGCTGCCTCCATGCTCAACGTCATGCGTATTTAACCAACAAACATGGGGATATAAATGACTGAACCATCTAACATGAACCATCTAAAGTGGGAATATATACTAGATCTAACCGTTCATGGCTATACCCAATGATGATCTGGGTGATTTCAAATATGTTTTACTTACAACCATATGATGCCGTATGACTGGGATTGATTAAGGGTTTCGTTTTTGGCCGTTTCTTTTGGGCTCAGTTTTCGACATATCAAAATACTTCCATATACATAGCCTGCAAAATGAACAGATTTCATTCACCAGGGTTTCTAGGATGGTGTTTACATGTTTTTACATCTATCATATTCTATTATCATATATTCAATGTGAGGGGGAAGGGATCTCAATAAAATCCAGACACCAGCCCAAGGCCAATGAGACCTTGACAGAGTTGGCACAGCAGCTGGTGAGGGCCAAGAGGGCTGCGTGGCGAAGAGATTGCCAGCGTGGGGGTACCCCAATATAGCTGGATGGTTTATATTGGTAAGGGGAAAAATGGAGAATCCCTGGTGGTGGTTTGTTCATGTTTGTTCAGTTTGTTCTTGCCTTTTTTCCACCCATGTCTTCCCAGCAGGTTCAAAAGCAATACCATGAGCTGAAGTGAAGTGAATATGGGCCCCAAAAGGTGTCCTCACGTGACTTCTTCCCATGCTCAGGAGTGTTTGAGTGCTACTGTCGACTGCCTCCCAGCATTGAAGCACCTCGTCCCACTTCAATGGCAGGTAATATTTGTTGGGCGGCGCATGGGGGACGACTTGCAGACATGCCAAATGGTCCAAAGAATTCATTAAAATTCGATCAGACTGGCAGAAAGTTCAGTGTCAGCGGGTTCAGGAACAACAGGAACAACTTTCTGATCGGGGTTGGACACCTACCAATGCATCATGATCTTATGGGAGGGCTTTTGTGCAACCACCTACAATGGGGACGTCATTTTGCGGAGTCCCATCGCACCTGACCAGAAGGCAAGTGCGCTACAGGGTGTGGCCCTTCGTGCGAACGTTGATCCCTGTTCGGGCCAGGCCAGCTGGGAACCTTTAAGAGGGGCAGGTGGCCATGGAGAACAACTGTCGGTAAATCCAATGCCATAGCCATAAACCACCACTTTAGGGATGGTTCATTTTTAAATTTGCGACACTTGGATTCTCAGGAACAGCCGCTAACTTTAAGGGCTGCATATTTTTCCTGAGCTCCGCTTTGGACCGCCCAATGGTTGGAATACATACCCCATAGCCCCATGCTTTTTGAGGAAGACCATCCCAAATCCATTGGATTTCGCAAAAAAAATCAATCTCTGGTTGCCTGGGGCCCTGGTGGTTGTAACTCCAGGTTTAACTGGGCCCAGGTCAACCAAGGTCAGCCCGTGTCACCGCTATGCTTTCGACCACAGGCCGCTGGAACCCACCGATTTTCATCCACAGGTGCTGAAGGCGCAGGTGACCTGCGGAGCCACTCGGCTCCGCATTTCCACAGAAATCTAAGCGCTGAAGCCCATGAAAAAATCCGTGAGATTGACCATCAAAAATATGTTTTGAGAAAAGGTGAGGGCACCGATGTTTGTGGCATTTTGTTTTTTAAAGCAAAGGCAACCTTTTGAATTTTGATGAATCTTGTTACCATGTTTTGTCCACAACCAATTCCAGTGATGTCCAGTGCCCCTTGTGTTCTTCTCACGGCCTCATCTCAGCCAGCTGAGGCAACAAATCGGAGTCTCATCTTTCAACACACCTGGAAGGCAGCTGGTTGGGCCATCATGGAAAACTTACGCAGCATCAGCCCCTCGGTTCAAAGATGAGGATGGTGATGGCAATGCCTGGACTGTGGGTTTAAGATGTCAAGATATTTATTTTCGTATATATATATACATATTCGTTGTACCTCTATATTTACAGAATACACACATATTTGATCATCATGTGTGGAGAATGGTCGGAAGTTGGCTAGCTGGTATTCTTGTGGGATGAAAATGTTGTCCAAGAGATGCTACAAACCCCCTCCTGGCCGCGGCGAGCCCGCTATCAGGTAGCGAATATTCTGTGCCTTGACCACTAATATGGAGGAGCAAAGCTTTTTTGCCTCTTTTGCCCTGGCTTGGCTGCTTTATTTGAGTTATGGGAGTTATGGCGAACCGTGAAATGCGGTGATAAGTTCATGGGTTTTGACATTGTGCGATGGCCTTTCTGGAGGATTCCTAATAGCCCTGTCTTGAATGACAGATTCCAGATGCATGAGCATGGTGACGAAAATGGCAAAATCCACCACCGTCATGATAGGGATTCTTTGGCACATCGTAATAAAGAAAGGAACAAGGAATGTGATTCATTCGTAGAGGACAAGACAAGTCTTCGAAATTATAGCATCTATGTTACCCCATGTTACCCCCATGCCTACGAGCAAAACACTGTTGGATTTATGGTATGTCATCATCAGTCCATTTTGAACGCAATGTTTTTGTATGCTTTCGTGTTTGAAACACTTCAATTATTCCGTGGTTAGGAAGGAGCTGTTAGGAGCTATGGTTGGCCATGGTTGGCCATATTCACCTCCAGCAAAATGGAGAGCCGAGCGAGGAGCCTAATAGTATCAGTTTCCCAACCTAATTCAACATCATTGAACCGATTTAATCGGCCAAAATAGGGATATAATGGGGTAAAGCAACAATTTTATGGTAAAAAATGTGTTGAACCCCATTGTTGTAGTTGAAATCGCCTTCCCTCAGGAACAACGTGCCATGGAGGACAACTACCGCTGGTGTGATCAGCTCGCAAACGTGGATCGTGACTCAGATGTAGCACTTGGGCAAGGTCTCTGGATGTCTCTGGTAGTTGAACATAGCCATGGAAAAAGGCAATGGAAATAATGGGTACCCTCCGGTCATCAACCATGGCAACTGAACATGCCCTGTAAATGGATGGCTTAATTTACGTAATTGGCTTAAATGATCTATAAATGGTGGATTTTCCATTGCCACGTTTGATTAGCAGAGGATAAATCATCTACAAATGGGTCATTTTCCATGGCAATTTTCCATTGATCCTCACCTGCATTGGATCTTGGAGATCCCAAGTCCCGATGTTGAACAGATCACCAAATCATAGCTTTTTCGGGGATGTGTGATGCGTTGAACAGAATTTATGGTTGAAAGATGTTGGAAGGGACTACAGTTGAACCATCCAAAACTGAGGGAAAGGAGTTTACCAATCTGGACTCCTCTACAGTATGAGGCAACAAAAAGACATCAATGTCAGTGCTTCAAGGGGGTGCCACCACACCTCGCAACACATTCCTCCGATTGCCATGCTCTGATTCCGTAGGTTGCGCTACATAGTAGAGTTTGTTTCACAAACACTAGGAACCTGCCATCGATTCTAGTTAAACTTCGGTTGAGGAGTCTCATAGCTAATTTTTGTCTATCCCTTCCGGTATATGTGTTGCTCCGCCAAGTTTGATATGGGGGGCTGGGGGGGATCAACAAAACAAAATAGCTATACCGTATTTTAATCCCCGTGGCAATTTGCACTCTAGAACTGGTGAACCTGTGCATAGTTTAAACAATTTTTTAATGCATTGGAATTTTAAAATTGATGTCAGGCTAGTCATTTTATTGTTGGGGGGTTGGGCTAAGCATTTTATTGTAAAGGTAAATCCTGATTATTTTTAACATGTTAAAATTCCATGCTCATTTTATTGCAAAAAAATGTTTGCTTGGAGCATTTTATTGCAGAATGGAACCAATGCTTTTCCAGGATCTTTTTATATCGATTTTATTGGGCATGTCATTTTAGATCAGCGAATTTGAAGGAATTTTAAGGAATATTAAGGAATTTCAAAGGAATTATAAGGAGTATTAAGGAATTTTAAAGGAATTATAAGGAAATTTAAGGAATTTAGAGAGTTTTAAGGAATTGTAAGGAATCTTAGGGGAATTTTAAGGATTTTAAAGGAACTTGACGGAATTTGAAGGATTTTGGAGGATTTTTAAGGATCTTTAATGTTTTTAAAATTTAAAGGATATTTAAGGAATTTCAAGGAGTTTTTTGGAATTCTAAGGAATTTAGAGGATTTTTAACGAATTTTAAGGAATTGTCACGAAAGAATGCCACCGATTTTGTTGCTATAGAATGCTATTAAAAAAAAAAAACGCTAAATATTTGGGCACCTTCACTCTAAAATACCCCTATCTAAAATGGATTTCCTGACATCTTTTTAAAGATGCGTTTCTGAGGGTCTTCAAAATTGGATGAAATTGGATGATGTTGGATGCACATTCAAGCATG
>Ga0126342_10009010_pt1 | contig 17878 bp, 16 predicted proteins | sample Cyp1metagenome_FD_92528 | JGI IMG/M metagenome (GOLD analysis project Ga0126342, IMG submission 92528) | Coral microbial communities from Lord Howe Island, Old Settlement Bay, Australia - Cyphastrea 1 metagenome | ecosystem: Host-associated > Invertebrates > Cnidaria > Coral ... | reverse complement strand
TGGTGTTCATTGCAAAATCGTTTTTTTTAAATAATTTACGACACCGGTCGTGGGGGGTACCCTTCGGGGAGCTTAAACAACTCATTTTTCAAATACATTATAAAAAGAAATTGATCATTTCGGTCACCTGTTTTTTTGTTGAAACGTTCTAGTTGAGGAATTTCAGACATCCAGGGTTGCTGCTCCCCGAAGGGAATTATATATGTATATAAAATATACACCCTTATGCATGAAAGGGACCCAATTCCTTCCAGTACGGATGATATTTTGATAATCCAAAGGATTTTAGTGATTTTAGTGGGATGAACATTTGAAACATGTCCATTTATGCCCATTTATGCTGCAGTATGGGTGATATTTTGATAATTCAAAAGATTTTAGTGGGATGAACATTTGAAAAATGTCCATTTATGTCCATTTTTGCTGCAGTATGGGTGATATTTTGATAATTCAAAAGATTTTAGTGGGATGGACATTTGAAAAATGTCCATTTATGTCCATTTTTGCTGCAGTATGGGTGATATTTTGATAATTCAAAAGGTATTAGTGGGATGAAAATTTGACAAATGTCCATTTATGTCCATTTATGCTGCAGTATGAGTGACATTTTTATAATTCAAACAAATCAAAAAAAACATCTTCCAGAATTGAAAAAATATTCTATGTATACCTCTGGGATATTCTATGTACGTTTTTTTTTTCAAGTCCTGAAGATGCCCTAAAACGTATTTTTTCAATTCTATATTCTATGTTCGGGTAGTTTGTTATATATATGTATATATACGTATGTGTGGGTATGCATCAATCATCATCAACCACGAATGTGGTCATGCACACATACGCACACACACACATACACGCACACGTGAGAGAGACCAGGCCAAAGCGGCGGCAGCTGTCACAAATCAACGCATCCGAACTCCAACTGAGCAATTTTCAAGAAAATCTTTGCTACTGCACCATTGCCTTCCTGTTGCAAACTCTTCCACTACTTGGAGGGCCGGGGGCGGTTATAAGCACATAGCAAGGTTAGAGCACTTATATAACCTACTTACTAAGTGCTGTAACCTACCTTATAAGTGGTGCTAAGTCACCTTATAAGTGGTGCTAAGCGGGGTGCTGTCTCTAAGTCACTTACGTAAGTAGTTACAGTTTTGGGCTAACTATATATTATGTTCCATAAATGATTACACGACTTATGGCACTTGGCTTAGCGTATGTGGGCTAAGTGAGATAGGCAGCTTAAGCCCTAAGTGGCTTAAGTCCTGTAAAGGATTTACGCTACTTACGTATCTAGGCTAAGTGCACTTACAAAAAATTGCGGAAACACAAAATCCCGTTTCACATTTGGTGGAAACACAAAATTTCTGAATGGGGTTTTGGTGGAAACACAAAATACCGTTGCAAGTTTTTGTGGAAACACAAGAATCCAAATCGCGTTTTGCGGAAACACCAAAGCGCTCGTGGACTTAGGTAAGTTCTGTAAGCCACTTACGTAAGTGCACTAAGTGCTGTCCCAGTAAGTCCACTAAGTCACATACTGTAAGCGCTGTATCCAAATAGTAAGTGCCGTATGTACCTAGTATGTCCCCTATGTGCTTATAACCGCCCCCGAGCCTCCAAGTATTGAAAGCCGCAAATTGGCTCCAACAGGAAATTACTCGCGGGTCATTACCAGTTCGGCTACGAGCACGCTTGACCAAACATAAACAATCCGTTAGCACACAAAACTCAGCAAGGCACCTAATCGCCGTCCTTGCCCACCAAAGGACTGGAAACTCCTCAGCGAATTCTGCCAGCAGGGATTCGCGGTCAAGGCATGCTGGATTGACAAGCATTCTGTGTATCAAACAAGCACATGCAATCAGTTGTAATCATTTGTAAATACACATGTATGGCATTGTATGGCCGTGCAATACGGCGCAGCGCAAGGCATTGCAAGGAAGCGTGGGGTAACATGGACTTGAAACAATTTCATGTTGCGGCTGTAAAAAAAAGCGCCCATGTACTCAGCTTTTGCAGAGTTCTGTCGTATTTCTTTTGACTGGGTATTTTCACGTGTTTTGGCATGTCAATGTGACCTATACTTATACTTGTAGATGGGGCACCTTTGGACAGATGAACTTTGTTTCTGGAGCTTTGGTAAAAGTTATGTAAGAGGACCGGACAACTTTGCATGTTTAAAGCGTTCTGTGGTCAAGAAAGAAGAAGAGAGGTTGGATGATGAAGGTTGGGTAAAGCAATGGGTTGTCTCAGATTGAAAAGCAACGGCACAGAAGAAAAAACATAGAGACACATGAAAAACATACCAAGGACACGCGATGCAGGTGGCTGACACTGAACCGGACACATTGGCAGTACAAGTGCCAAATAATTCAAATTCAAACACAGTCAATCTGCAAATCTGGGCATTAAGCACAAAAAACAATGCAGAGCATCGTCGCAAAAATGGGAAAATTATGAGAAAGTAGCATGAACCACCCACCCTTCAGAACAGCTAAAACGGTCGAACCAGACGAACGCATCCAAAACCACCTTCTACAAACAATCATCTAACCCGCATTTTTTCATTGAAACGTGCTCGGAACACAGGCGGTTTGGGCAGCTTGTTTTTTTTAGCCCTTGAAAATGTCCCAAGCCAGAGCCCAATATCGGGCAAATGCGATCATTCACAACATTTGCACATAGTTGTCGTGCTTTTTCGTTTGACGGTCTTTGTGGCTTGGTCTAATTCACATTAGTATAGACAGTATAGACTCAGCCCTGACTGGAGCAAAGTCATTAGGTTTCTGCAGCACTGGAAAAGACAGAACCGATGGACTGGACAGGCAAGTTCCATGAGAAGAAAACATGTCGAGGCTCGAAGAGCTGTGGATGGAACTCAAAAACATGAGCGTGAAGGGAGAAGGCAGAACTGAAGCTTTGCCGCCAAAACACAGTGAACATGTATTGGAATGCAAAGTGTGCAATAAATGACAGGCTTGTGTACATTGAAAGTCACTGTTTTCTCTGAGAGCAACGGCGGCATTTTCTAAGGTCAATACGGCTGGCGAAGTGGTGTCCTCTCTGAACGAGATTCACGAGAGTCTGCCCAGTCAGCAGACCTTCTCTGCGTCTCACCTGGAGCAAGCTACACGAATTGGCTCAGGGTAGACAAAACCAATCAAGAAAAACATATGCAAGACTGGAATTTTCAGACGTTGAATTTGGGGTAAGGGGACTGCAAGGGGAGATTCGGAAGTGCAACAAGTGCTGCGTAGTCTGGACCGACCAAAGCTATCGGATGCTGTAGGCTACAAACGCTGCATCGTTGAGACTTCCGGCCAGTAACAGCATGAAAGTAGGCAAAGCAAACAAGTTTACAGAGAAGAAGTTGGCCAAGCATGCCACCGGATCCGGACATATCCTGATAGACGTACCTCATTCTCAACTCAAAATGGCGCAGCAAAAACTTTAAAAAAACACAGGGTCCTGAACACGAGAAACTTCACGCAACTTTGATTGTAAGGAACTTGAGTAAGCTGACAACTGGACGGATTTGAAGACACATGTTTTTAAACCGATGCGCATTTCGCGTGGTTTTTCTCTTTGAGCCCCCAGGCCAAGCCACCACGGCAGCAGGAAGGCTCACAGCTGGAACGGCTAAGAGCAGCAGCCACTGGAGCTTCAAACTGGAGGCTGTCTGAAGATCCCACTGCTGATTTGAAATTACAAAAATGAAACAAGACCAAGTAAGGACAGCGAGAAAAAGCAAGGATACTCTTGCACGTAAGAACTAAGAATGCATGTCACAAGGTCCAGGGCCACTAATAACCCAATTCTGTGGACACCCTCCAAAATTTGGATCAAATAATGCTTATCATGCTTCCACCATCTGCCATACGAATGCGACGGCATACAAAGCAAAAAGGGATGCTCACCTCCATGCGAGGCTGAGCAATGAGACGGGCTGGTGGACCTTGCTGTAATTGTCAGTGCGTCCGCATGCTTCTGCTTGAGCTCAAACCACTATAAGGTTGGAAAGGTCATGGGTTCCCATCTGGATCTGACCTTGTTCTGCTGGATCCGGCGGATAAACTGCACAAAAGTACTTGATATATCTTGTTCCACAAGCCTTTGTGTGGGGTTCTTGTTTTTCTGTTGGGCACTCCTGTCCGCTCCTCCGCCTACCGCCCTCTTTCACAAACAACTCTGTCACACACAACTCTTTCACACGCAACCTCCTGTCACACGCAACTTTGTCACACACACACACACACGCACAACTCTTTTACACGCAACCTCCTGTCACGCGCAACTCTGTCACACACACACACAACTCTTTCGCACACCACGCGCGACTCTCTCACATGTTACTTTTCTTTAGCAAGCGTGGCACTTGGTGACATCGGCGTGGTGTTTGCGTGGCAGGCGTGGCAGTTGTCACATCGACGTTGCTTGTGTGTGGCAGGCCTGGCGTTTGGTGACATGTGCTTCACTTTTGTTTGGCAGGCGTGGCATTTGGTGACATCGACGGTGCTTTTGTGTGGCAGGCGTAAAGCTGACTTCCATTTGTCAACACACTGTTCGGCCGTTACTTGTCATTGTGTCACACTGCATCCCTTGAAGCCCCAATTCTCGTCGCTGTGTTGCTGCCGGGTACCTCTCCGACTTCATCCTGCGCATGTTCCTGTCGCCGGGTCGAAGACGGTTGTTTTGATGCAATGTGCGAAGAAGCAACCTTTTGCATCCGCCGGGCACCTCTAGCAGACGTCCGTTTCCGTGATGGTCTGCACAGTCTGTCCGGCGACATTGCTCATGGTGCCAAAACCGGTGCTGGCCAGTTACCAGGTCCCAAGGTGCTGGCAACGCAACTCTTTCGCATCCAAATCCCTTCCATGCAAAACTCTTGTCACATACTACTCTGTCAAACGCAGCCCTTGGCCCTTTCACCCGCAACTCTTCCACATGCAAGACTCTCATACAGCTTGTTTTCACCTGCAACTCTTCTACGTGTCTCCCACACACCACGCACCTCTGTCCCACAAAACTCGTCACACACAACTCCTTCACACACACACAACTCTTTCACTCGCAACTCTTCCACACATACAAAACTCTCACACACCTTGCTTTCGCACACCGCTCTTTTACATACATATCTTCCACGCACACCTCTTTCACACACAGCTCTTGCACACAAACCTCTTCCCCACGCAACTCTTTCACAGACAACCCTTTCACACACAGCTCTGCCACCCACAACTCTCTTGCACATGGGACATGGACCTCTTCCCCAGGCAACTCTTCCAGATACACCTCCTTCACACACAACTCTTCCACCAACAACTCTTTCACACACAACTCTTGCACACAACTCCTCTTTGTCTTTCCTGCCTTCTCCGTACCGTTTTAACCCTGTTTGTAATTTGATGTAGTTTGAGGAAGAAGTTGACTTGTGGGGTTATCCGGTCCTTTGATTATTATGTTGCCAGATTTTGCCGAAGAAGGCTTCTAGAATCTTCTAGGTTTGCTGCCCAAACGTCGATGAACTTGACAAAATCAAAGATGCCGTTGATACCGCTCATCAGCCCCCAATAACCTTGCAGCATGTCTTGCAAAGCCGCATGCATCGATGACTCTTCAAGTCTTTAAATGCACCATTCCATTGTGCCCAATTCTTCTGAAGCACAGAGAAAGGTCACGTGCAGGTCCTCCTGGTGCAACTTTGCAACACTTAGTGGCACTGGTTTAGAACTTGATTTCATCACCATCATACCGTCATGGCACCAGGATCACTTAGAACCACAGGATTGGGATCACTTAGAACAACCGGATCACTTAGAACCAAAAAGCATCACTTAGAACCACCAAATTAGGATCACCAGAACCACCAGTCCCAGATGTTGATGGTTGAGGCTGCTACAACCAGCATGGTGGAATGAGACCTTTAGGGTAACACTTGGGGACACGGGGCTGGGACATGGGGTGGGTTTAGGGGACCAGCATAGCACGATGATGATGAAGAAGATGATGACGATGATGATGACGATGACGATGGCGATAACTTAACGATGATGATGATGATGATGATGATGGTGATGATGATGCCGATGATTGATGCTGATGATTGATGCTGCTGATGATTGTTGTTGTTGTTGATGATGATGATGACGATGGTGATGATGATGCTGCTGATGATCGTGATTGCAGGGTGGTTCTAAGCGATGCCATTTGCGCGGTTCTAAGCGATCCAAATCCCGTGGTTCCAAGCGATCCCGCGACCATCCCTGACGGGGATTGCACAACAAATTCTATTCTACATCAATAAATGGAAAGAAGCAGCCAGGGCCGAACTGCTGATTTTGATAAGAGACACTAGTATTCGCACAGCATCCATGAAGGGATCTTTATCCCAGCATGTCACCGAACCTATCATAGACTTCACGGAACGGCAGGGATGTAGAGAAGGCGATCTGAAAGCATAAAGTGCATATTATTGAGAGACTTTGAAGTTGCACACAACATAGAACAAAGATTTGACTTGTCCAACCAAAAACATCCAAAAACGATACAAATGCATGCATACATGAAATGCAATGTACTGCAGCGCAATACAGTGCAATGCAATGCAACGCTTTGCAGTGTGATGTGATGTACTTGTGTACCTACCTACCTATATATATAAATACCTACATCCACTACATTACATTCCATGACATTGCATATATTGCATTACATTGCATTGCATTGCAGTGCCTTGCGTTACATCGCACAACAATACATAACATAACATGACATAACATAAGATGAAGTATGATGAAATAACAGAACAGAACAGAACAGAACAGAACAGAACAGAACAGAACAGCACACAACACAACATAACATAACATAACATACAACAAGTAGCACCCGGGCAAGCCGGGGGCGGACGTTTCAAATTTGAAATAGTATTAGTAATAGATGCCAAGACTTCCTTTGAACATAGCATACACACATTTGCATGATTTGTATGTTTCTATGATATATATATATAGATAATTATATAATTATATATATATATATTGATATATTGCATTTATATCCGGGTTGAAATATAGGGGGAGACGTTGTGACCCCTCGTTTTATTAGTACAGACCTCGGGCCTTACCCCGGATTGCTACAAAATAAAAAACCAGGGTCCAGGTGCATCAACACAGGCTTGCTACAAAATGTTATGCCCAACGGTTTTTTAAACTTCAAAATCCAACATGTTACCTCTTGCTTTGTTGCAGGTCATTTTGTAGCTATTAAATCCTTCTACCCATCCAGTGGAGGGATTTCATTTTGTAGTCGCGTGAGGGCCGCTCCTGCATTGTTTCCCCATCGTCAATTTGCAGCTATGACTACTACAAAATGAAAACCCAGGGTCTGGGTGCATCAACATAGCCTTGCCACAAAGTCGAAATTACATGCGCAGCGGCACACTTAAACCCAAAAAACAGAAAGGATGACATGATATGACATGCTTTTTTTGATCATTTTGTAGCTGTTCACTTTCTCCATCCATGGCCACTCCTTTCAGCGGATCTTGGTTGTTGTCTAGCTCTTGTCCTTTAGATTTCATGGCAGTCTGTGTGGAAAACCCGGAAACGTTTTTTCACACTCAGAGATATTGAAAGCCCCTAACTATCACAAAATTAAAAAACCACTCTATAAAGATCAAAAGGCGCACACAAAAACAAGTAAACAAACGCGCTCTAAGCATCAAAACATTTGTTTTTTCAAAAAGTGCGTTTTTTTGAGTTCATATCGGTCGAGTGCAAATAAATGCAACTTTGGGATGCCCATGAGTTTCCAAAAATCAACCTCCTATATGTTTAACCATGATTGTCACAGCAACTGCACAGCTTCAAGTTCAATTGACTGATTTAGAAACCAAATCTGCCTCACGTTGTTCCTCTTTAAAGTCTCTCCATCACAGCATCTCTTCAAACCTCTATTGGGGGTCGCCTGGAGGGGACCCAGTAGGTTGTACAAAATGTTTGTACGCGCCTGTGTTGCTACAAAATGCAATGCGCATGCATGACAAAAGTTATCCGGGAAACTAGCTGCTTCAAGGGTGGTTCCAAGAACCACCCCCTGCAAAATGCCAATCACATATTGAATCTGTGCTTTGTGGTTGAAAGGAACTCTAAGCAGGGATTCTTTGAACTTGGGTGGAATTCGACTATCGGACAAAAAGAGCAGGAACCTACTAGAATTGGATACACTTGGATCGGAATCAAGAAAAAGTGAAACAAAAGCGAAATATTTTTACCACGATTGTCATAGCTATGGGGCAGCAAAACGGATCTGAAGTTTACGGTTTAAACTCAATTCATTGACTTACAGTAGAAACCGCACATGTTTTTAATTTCATTGCCAATAAAACAAAAAACTAAAATTGTTTCGGGGTCTAAAAGCAAGGTGCTACAGATTCTTTGTTTAATGTTTTTCCCAAAAGGAGCAGCTACAAAAAAATGGTTTCACAGCCTGACAATGTAACTGCAAAATGCTTGTGTCAGGCAAAACGGTTGGCTGGCCGCGCATTTTGCTGTCAAGATGCCCCAAACATCATCCTGCTACAAAATGACATGCCTTGCACATGTCTTTTTCTTGATTGCCAACAAACAAACTACAAAATGTTTTCCGGCTCAGACAGCAAGTTGCTACAAAACGGTTTGTTTTTTAATGTTATCACATGTTATCCAAGCAAGAGCAGCTACAAAATGGCTTCACAGCCTAACCATATAAAGCCACACACAGCCTTTAAAAAACTACTTTGCTGCAAAATTGTAGCCCTGGGTACATTAAACAAACACTTTTGTACTGATAAAGTGGATTGGGTTGTACGCCCAGGGCCCTTCAATCTGTAGCTGAAATTTCAACACGGAGGCATTCATGGTATACAAAACACGGTTTGAACATTCCGAACAATTTAGACATTGGGAAGCAGCCCTTGAGCGGTCCTTGTAAGCGTACACACCGAAGGCTGTGGCAACAGCCTTTCGATTTTGCACGAGCCGCTCAGGCTGTCAAGACTCTGGTTGTCTGAGACTCACGCCATAATGAACCCTCCAAAGATATCGAGCAAAAGGACCTCTGCCAACAAATGCTGACGGAATTGGAAGGATGTGCAAGAGGCACAAGGGCCCACAAACAGTCATAAACTACGAACACACTGTAATCAAAAAAGCGGATTTCGCTCTTATAGTAAGCCTAAGTCCATCACCCAGCGCAATAGGACCACTAAGCTCTGTAGCACCAGCAATGTCAATATCGTATACTGCCTGACGTTGCACATTGCACATTCGAGCGTTCTGGGCTCAAAGCGATCCAGAGATACGAAGATGTGAAGAATGGCCCTATAGTCTGCTTTGTTGAGACCACTATCACTATCTGGATGACCGAATTGTGCAATGGAGAACCATTGTGAACACCAAACTCTGGAGGACTGGCTTGCAAGGGCTTTCCGGCTTGGTGGCAAAAAGTGCAGAATCGACGAATTGAATTCTAGAATCGCTAATCGAAAAAGGCAGCAGCTGCATCAAGCTGCCAAACGCCTAAAGCTTCCAGGATTCAGAATCGAGAATTGAGGATCGAGGGACGAGAGGCGAGGATTGACACGTGAGAATCGCGAATCCAGACTGGAAAAAGAGAAAGGAAAATCATGGAAAATCGAGTATCAAGAACCAAGAATCGAAGAACGAGAATCGAGAAACCAGCACCAAGAATTAAGAACCGAAAACGAGGATCAAAATGCCGAGAAGTGAAAATCGAGGATCGAGAGTTCAGAAGCGAAAAGAAGAGAAGCCAGAATCGAGAAACGAGAATCGGAAACCGAGAAGCGAGAATCGAGAGACGAAAATCGAGAAGTGAGACAGGAGAGCCGAGAATCCAGGAATCGAGACATTGTCTTGTCAAGGCGGGTCTGGAACAAACACAAAGAACCTGCTAAAAAATCCAGAACATCCATTCAGGGAAACTCTCTTCTTTTTGGCGTTGAGCTAGAAGGACAAAAAGCAACCATCGAACCGTGCCGAGGCAGCATTCCAATCTGTAACCACCACCTGGATTTCGCATAAGAGCTGTAAGTGCCAAAAGGCATCGACCTCAAGAATCATATTCGATCAAGACAACCAGCACTTCACTGTGTTTCGATGCATGCAGTTGGATGCTCAAGGACGTGAGACAGAAGCTTGACATAAATGAAACATCAGATATACAAAATCATTAAAAAAATGAAATGCCTACAAATACAAGGTACAGAAAACACCAGAGGACCCTGGTCACTCACAGCCATTCACAGCCTCTCCCTAAGGAGGCTGCGGCATTGGGATCAACATCTTCCTAAAGAACGCGAGGTGCCCAGCGCGCAGAGCGCGGAGCGCGCCAAGCGCGCGGACCTGAGCTACGACCTGAGTTTTCGAATCAAGGAATTAACGAAATGACCTTTCGTGTTCAAATGTGCTCAAAAATTAGTTTTAAATGTTTCATCATCCTCTAAAATCCTGAAACATCATGAAAGTAGATGCTCAATCTGATAGATTTAAAGGATTTATATACCTAATAACAGGAACATTTATATAAGCGCGCAGCAATGAAAACCCGGAACCTCAAAAGGAATGGAATGCAAATGTGTGGAGACTTTTTGCCTATGCATGAGCGATCATCAGCGTGTAAGAAAGATCTTTCATCAACGATGTGCTGTCAAAGCCCGAGACCTTACCCACACCAGCTATCAGCGGTCGCGGGCGGGGAGGTCTTGATTGCAAATGGGCAAAAATGTGACAGAAATCCAAACTAGGCAAACCTCATCTTCCTGCAGACATTAATTAGATGGCTCGCTGGCAGCCACACTAGGTCGAACTGCCAAAGATTTGTGGCCAACAGTGAGTGTCAAACTTACCAGTACCTGTAAAAGCCAACAATTGCTTGCCAGCATTGTGCTGGCTGCTAGCCGCAGCAGGATTCCAAAGAGTTGGGTCAGCGCCCAAATTCAACAATGTTCTTGCTGGCTATTCGGTGTTTTTGGCATTCTGAAGAAAAAACCAAAACTTTCCCCTAGTTGCTTGAGTCGCTGGTCGAACATTCGGCTTCGCTATGCCTTTGTGTACCAGCATCACTTCTGGCAAAAAATCCAGCATCATACTGTATTGAGAGCTGTCTCTGCACTGAGGAGTTCCATTTTTTTTTGCAAGGTTTGCGTTACGCAGGGCCAGGACAGGTTCTATCCGGCACAATGCCAGTAGTGCCGCACAAGGCGGTGGCGGAAGTTTCAAAGAGAGGAAACTATAGGAGAGGTGAGTTGTTGTGATCTACACGGCGCTACAACTACAACTGCAGCTTCAACCTCCACTACACAACAACTGCAATTACCAGTAAACTACACTACAACTACAACTACAGCTTCAACTTAAACTTCAACTACACTACAGCAACAATTGCCAATACCCTACAACTACAACTGCAGCTACAAGTACAACTCCTACAACTACTACAATTACTACAACTACAATTTCAGCTACACTTTATATATTTGCACTTCAACTACAACTACAAACACAACTACAAATACAACTACAACATTACAACTTCATCAACATCAACTACCTTACAGCTACAACTACAGCTACAAGTACACCTACAATTACATTGCACTTCGCTACACCGCACTACATCCTGCAGTTGCGGGTGAGGTGACCACTGCAACCACTCCAAAATCACAACCACCTTTCGGTCCATCAGTGGATTCTCTCTGTCTTGTGTAGTGGTAGTTGTAGTTCTAGTGTAGTTGTAGCTGTAGTTGTACTGCAGTTGTAGAGTAGTTGAAGTTGTAGTTGCAATGGCAGTTGTAGTTGGAGCTGCAGTTGTGGTTGCAGTTGTTGTAGTTGCAGTTGTTGTAGTTGCAGTTGTTGTAGTTGCAGTTGTTGTAGTTGCAGTTGTTGTAGTTGCCGTCGCCGTCGCCGCCGCCGCCGTGGTTGTTGTTGTTGTTGTTTCTGTAGTGTTGTGTAATGATACTTGTAGTTGTAGTTGAAGTTGTAGTTGAAGTGTAGCTGATGTCGTTGTTGAACTTGTAGCTGTAGTTGTAGCTGTAGTTGTAGTGTAGTTGCAGTTCTATCTATCTGGCTATCTAATATCTATAAATCTGTTTGTCTATCTGTCGATCTATCTGTCTATCTGTTTATCTCTCTATCTGCCTGTCTGTCTATCTAGCCATCTTTCTGTCTACAGGTATCTATCTATCTCTCTATCTCTCTATTTCTCTATCTCTCTATCTCTCTATCTCTCTATCTATGTATCTATCTATCTATCTATCTGTCTATCTGCAAGCGTAAAAACGAAGCTATTCTGCGAGACGCCCCACATTTTTGAACCTGACAACTGAAGAAACTGGAAAGTTGAGTGCAGAGCTGACGGCCTCGTGCCAATGCGTTTTGCGATTTTTCCACTCCATCTGTCTAAAGTACTGCACCTGCCACGAAAAAGTGAAGCCAGGTCATACGAAGTGCTGCACCTGTCACGCAAAATCATCTTCCCAAAACTGACGATCTGATGCTCCAAAATGCAACCCCTCTCAGGAAATCTCTGCCCTGATCTCCTAACATCTCTGATGAACATGTCTCTATTGTACTGCGCATGCCACGCGAAGTGCATCTTTGCAAATCCTCTTCAAATGTCCCACGCCTGCCATCGTTTTTGGAAATTCCACAAAACCCTCACGTTTGCTCACTTTTGACAAGGTGCAGAATCCCTTGCGCCCGCCACTCCAAACGACGCTCCAACGTCCAAAAATGGTCCGAGCATGTTGTGTTCTTAATCTTTTGACTTTGAAATGTGCTTCACGCCACAACGGCGTGCGCTTTTTCAACATGTCAACTTCCAAAAGTGGTCTGAACCTGCTGTGTTTGTAGATTTTGACTTCGAAATGTGCTTCGCGCTACAACGCCGTGCACTTTTTGAACATCTCATCTTCCAAAAGTGCTCCGGACCTGGTGTGTTTTGCACGTGTTTACTTCGAAATGTGCTTCGCGCACCTTCGCGCCATAACGGCGTGCCCTTTTGCCACATCGCAACTTCCAAAAGTGTTCCGGCGTTGATGTGTTTTGTACATTTTGACTTCGAAACGTGCTTTGCGCCACAACGGCGTGCAATTTTTCATCTCTCATCTGCCCAGATGGCTCTGCGCCCGTCGCTTTAGCGAGCCTACTTTTCGACTCTCTGAACCACAAATCACTGGAAAACCGCAATGTCTTGCCTTTTCGCGCGCCTGCATCTTCTTTCTTCTGGCTCTTTCTCTTCTCTGATCGTCTTTCTTCTTCTTTTCTCCTCTCTGATTCTTCCCACCTCTGCTTTTCCATCTGTCCATATTGTCGGAAGTTTGACTTCTAAACTTCCTTCGCCCACAGCAACATATAGAATATAGAAACCACGGCCAAGGTCAAGTGAGGCGAAATCCCACGGCTCACCAACAGTTACAGGTCATTACATGTCGACATGGACACCAACACCTCGGATATCGATGACCGTATTCCATTTTTCCTCCGTGCCGTCTTAGCAGCGCATTGGCCAATGTCTCAAGCGAGAATTGCACGCCTTGTCCACATCATTGCCTTATTCTACTCTCTTGAGTTACAGTACTTCTACATACTTATACATACTTATACTGCTTATACTATCTTACATTTACTTTAGAAGGCAGACCGACCTCCAAACATGGCCGCTGATTGGGACTTGTTCTAGCACCAACCCTGATTGGTATCCGAGTGAGACGCAACGACGACTTCGTTGAGTGAAACGGAGCTACCGCAACACCGCCTAGGCAATGAACCTTTCATTCACAAAATGCAGCATGAAATGGTCACTTTATGTCACCATATATGTCACCTTCCTTTGTTGCAGAGGTAGGTTGCAGGATTCACTACATTAGTCTTCCAATGTGATGCAGGATTCGCTGCATGAGTCTTCCAATGTGATTGGTCCTCCCTGAGCATTCGTGTTCAGATAACTCTGATCAGTCAATATGTTACCATCCTAAGATGTATGATTTTGCACAATTTAATGTTCAACCTCTTCGGTCTTTCTTGTCACTTCCTGAAGCGAGGTGGAAGCTATGTGGCTGACAGGGCTTTCTTCAGCACACAGTGGGTGGCAACAGGCAGCTGTTTGCAACACTGCAGGGTCGCGTTTCATCGTCTTTCCGTCTTGTAGCGATGTGTTGTATCTGGAAGGTCCAAGAAAAAACAAGACTATGGTTTTGCATTGCCTTTTGTCAAAATTTGACGGGCATCCAAACCACTAGTTTGCCAATTCCATCACAGACTAAGTACCGGCATGGAACTACTTATCATCTCCCGACAACAAACAACTTGTGAATATGGCTTTTTGCTTGCCGTGGAAAGCGCAGAAACTAGACGACAGTGTGGCCCGAAAGAAAAGCAGGAGGGAGTAGATCAAAAGAGGATTTAAAAGAAACTATGAAGATGAATAATGATGAAGGATGATGAATGATGAATGAGGTTGTGGATGCACAATGGTCAATTAATGAATGTATACTGAATACTGAATGATTCTGAAGTTGTTATATTGTATGTATATCTGTGTGTCCCCATGGCGTCTTTTCAGATGACTGCACAGAGAAGTCTTTGTGCAGAGGAGCTTTGATACGCAGACGGTTTTACACAGAGACATATTTGCACTTCTACACGCAGAAGCTTTTACACAGAGAAGTCTTTACACAGAGGAACTTTTACACACAGAAGTCTTTACACTGAAAAACCTTTACGCAGTGGAGCTTTTACACACAGACGCGTTTACACGGAGGAGCTTTTACACACAGATACTTTTACACAGAGGGGCCCTTACACACTGACGCGTTTACACACAGAAGCTTTTACACACAGAGGCTTTTACACACAGAGGAGCTTACACACACAGAAGCTTCTACACAGAGAAGTCTTTACACAGAGGAGCTTTTACACACAGACGCTACACACAGAAGCTTTTACATAGAGGAGCTTGCGCACACACACAGAGACTTTTACACAGAAAAGTCTTTACACAGAGGAGCATTTACACACAGACGCTCTTACACAGAGAAGCTTTTGCAGAAAGAAACCTTTACACAGAGGAGCGTTTACACACAGATGCTTTTGACACACAGAAGCTTTTACATAGAGGAGCTTGCACACACACAGAAACATTTACACAGAGAAATCTTTACACAGAGGAGCATTTACACACAGACGCTCTTACGCAGAAAAGCTTTTGCACAAAGAAACCTTTACACAAAGGAGCTTTTTCACGCAGATGCTTTTACACACAGAAGCTTTTACATGGAGGAGCTTGCGCGCACACAGAAACTTTTACACAGAGAAGTCTTTACACAGAGGAGCTTTTACACACAGATGCTTTTGCACAGAGAAGTTTTTACACAGAGGAGCTTTTACACACAGATGCTTTTACACACAAAAGTTTTTGCGCAAAGAAGTCTTTACACAGGAGGGGCTTTTACCCGCAGGCGCGCTTACACACAGAAACTTTTACACAGAGAAGTGTTTACACAGAGCAGCTTTTGCAAACAGACGCGTTTGCACAGAGGAGCTTTTACGCAGTGGAGCTTTTACACACACACACAGACGCGTTTACACAGAGGAGCTTTTACACACAGCAGATGCACTGCCAATTGTCATGACCAATGCAGTTTTGACGTGATTTTCACCCTGTATTTACAAGGACCGTGCTCTCAGTGCATCAACGGCCAACCCTGAGGAAAAAAACAAAAGTCCAAGCGCAAACAACATCTACGGCTGGAATCTTGAACTGTACACACATGGTCATTTCTGCAGATTGCGCACCTTTAGACTTGAAAACGTGGCCCCTTTTGCAACTATGCCAGCCGGTAACAAAATTATCAGACTGTAGGTCCGATTTCTCGAAGCCCGATCAACTTTTGAAATGCAGAAGCTTTTACATTTTACACAGAGGCGCCCTTACACACAAACGCGTTTACACAGAGAAGCTTTTACACAGAGGAGCTTGCACACACAGAAGCTTTTACGCAGAGAAGTCTTTACACAGAGGAGCTTTTAAACACAGACGCTTTTACACAGAGAAGCTTTTGCGCAGAGAAGTCTTACACAGAGGGGTTTACACACAAAAGCTTTTTACCCACAGACGCTTTTACACACAGAAGCTTTTACACAGAGAAGTCTTTACGCAAAGAGGGTTTTACACACAGAAGCTTTTACACAGAGAAGAGGTCTTACACACAGACCCGTTTGCACACAGAAGCTTATACACAAGGACGCGTTCAAGCGCACAAGCTTTTACACACTGAAGATACTGAAGCTTTTACACAAGGAAACTTGCACACAGAGAACCCTAAACTTTGTGACGTTGCGACTTCGCAATTTTACCTCAGTTTTTGCTTTTCGACCTTCATTTCGTGAGAAGGGGTCGCATCTGAGATTTCAATTTTGCAACTTTACAGTTTACAGCAGTTTTTGACACTCGACCATTTCGCGCGAGAGGGTTGCATCTGAAGATGCAAAATTGCAAGTTTATTTTAGTTTTTGATGTTCGACCTTCATTTCGTGCGAAAGGGTTGCGTCGTTGGATCTTTCGATATGGCAATTTTACATTGTCGACATTAAATTCGTGCAAAAAGGTTGCGTCTGAAGTTTCGACAATGCAATTTTTACACCAGTTTTAGACAACCGACCCTCATTTCGTTCGAAATGGCGATGCCGTCGCCCACAAAATTGGCATTTCACCGTACGTTCGTGTTTCACCACACAAGAGGTTGCCAAGCCCTCCAAAATGCGTTTCACCACACGTTTGTCCGTCCCACATGCAAGATCTCCGCAAAGGGCCGATACGCACGATCTCCGCAGAAGGTCACGTTTCGATGGGCACGACCGGACTGCCCCTGCCGCCTTAAGAGAGAATTTAGAAGAACCTGAGAAGTAGGAGTTGTGTAGGAGATCAGATACAAGTAGATCACCTGTTAGCTCCTGTGTGACAATTCCTGTGTAAGAACTCGCGTGAAAAAACCCCTGTGTAAAACTCCTGTGTAAGAACTCCTGTGTGAGAACTCCTGTATAAGAACTCCTGTGTAAAAACTCCTGTGCAAAAACTCCTGTGCAAAAACTCCTGTGTAAGAACTCCTGTGAAAGATCTCCTGTGAAAAAACTATGTAAGAACTCCTGTGTAAAAACTCCTATGCAAGAACTCCAGTGTAAGAACCCCTGTGTAACAACTCCTGTGTGAAACAGCATGATGTAGATGATGTGTTGAATCCGTCCTAAAAGCTGTAACAGTCAAAAAAGGATGTCTTTATATTTTGGGCGAACGTTGTTTTGAGTGTTTTCCTTCGTGCACAAAATCGTGCCTTTCGGTGCTTTCCGCGTGCAAAAAATCGTGCACAAAATCGTGCCTTTCGGTGCTTTCCGCGTGCCAAAAATCGTGCTCTAGATCGTGCTTTTTGGTGCTCTCTCTCGTGCACAAAATTGTGCTTTTTGGTGCTCTCCCTCGTGCCAAAAACCGTGCTCTAGATCGTGCTTTTTGGTGCTCTCCCTCGTGCACAAAATTGTGCTTTTTGGTGCTCTCCCTGGTGCCAAAAACCGTGCTCTAGATCGTGCTTTTTGGTGCTCTCCCTCGTGCACAAAATTGTGCTCTAGATCGTGCTTTTTGGTGCTCTCCTTCGTGCCAAAAATCGTGCTTTTTGGTGCCCTCCGTGCCACAAATCGTGCTTTTTGGTGCTTTCCCTCGTGCCAAAAATCGCGCTCTAGATCGTGCTTTTTGGTGCTCTCCCTCGTGCACAATATTGTGCTTTTTGGTGCTCTCCCTCGTGCCAAAAACCGTGCTCTAGATC